>JFJP01039234.1_pt1 | contig 23254 bp, 11 predicted proteins | sample 431651 | NCBI WGS metagenome assembly JFJP01 (sample SAMN02602958, study PRJNA72255) | Microbial mat metagenome, whole genome shotgun sequencing project. | biome: fresh water; feature: sink hole; material: water; isolation source: purple microbial (photo- and chemosynthetic) mats found in...
GTTGGCGGTTTCCTCGATTCAAAAGGAATTGAAACATATATTATTGATATTGGTGGAGAAGTTTTAGCCAAAGGTGAAAAGCCAAATGGCGAAAAATGGAGTGTAGCCATTGAAAAACCTACCCAAAATGCTGATGATGACCGCAGCATTCAAGCTGTTGTTCTGTTGGAAGATATGGCAATTTCCACTTCTGGCAGCTACCGAAAATTTTATGAAGAAAACGGAATACGGTACTCGCACACTATTGATCCTGCAATCGGATATCCCGTAAAACACACATTGCTTAGCGTTTCGGTGCTTGCCAGGGATTGTATTACTGCTGATGCTTTCGCAACCGCATTTATGGTAATGGGTGTCGAAAAAGGCAAAGAATATTTAAAAAAGCATAAAGATTCGGAAGTCTATTTTATTTACAATTCGCCAGATTGCAGCCTTAAAACCTTTTATACCAAAGGTTTTGAAAAATTGCTGCGGAAGGATTAGTTGGAATTGTGGTTTTCATTTTCAGGAAACTGGAAAATATTTTACCGAATTTGATGAATATTGGTAATTTTTGTCGCCACTTTGAAATAAACCCATACTGGGATTTTAAAAGCACTGAATTCAATTTATTTTTTGTTTGTTGCAGCTATTGAGGATAAACGTTGATGAAAGTGATAAAGCATTGCCAAAACGCAAAGTGTGCATTAGCAATATATATTATTGTATATTTGCAATGCAAACTTTTTTAATCAATACCGATGATACTTAAACGGGACATTGAACTTGCCATAACTGCCCAAAGCCATCAACTTGCAATAAAAAGCGGTATAATTAGCCGCTTGTTATTGGAGAAATTTAAGCCATCAGGTAAGCATATTGAAGTCATTTCGGGCGTTCGCCGTTGCGGCAAAAGCACTGTTATGAAGCAAATCATAAATAACTATCAAAAAACTGCATTTTTAAATTTTGAAGATGCAAGGTTACATGGTTTTGAGGTTGGGGATTTCAACAAATTTGATGAAGCAATCGGAAAAGGTATTGATGCATATTTCTTCGACGAAATTCAGAATGTTGCCTCATGGGAAATATTCGTTAGGCAGTTGCACGAGCGGGGCGAAAAAGTTTACATAACAGGTTCAAATGCAACACTTTTAAGCAGCGAACTTGGCTCACGCCTTACAGGCAGGCATTTAAAGCATGAACTTTTTCCGTTTTCGTTTAATGAATTCCTTGATTACCGTAAACTTGAAAACAATGTTGACTCATTTAAACTGTATCTGAGTTTGGGCGGTTTCCCGGAATATCTCGATACAGGGAATCAGGAAGTGTTGCAAAATATGCTGAAAGATATTGTTTTTAGAGATATCGCTATTAGGTTCGGCATTAAAAACACCAGTGCCCTTTTGGATATTGCATTATATATGTTATCCAATATTGGCAAAGAATTTTCGTTCAACAGCATCCGGAAAGCATTCTCCTTAGGCTCGGCCAATACGGCTTCCGATTATCTAACATGGCTTGGAGAAAGCTACCTGCTCTTTTACCTTCACAAATTTAGTTGGTCATCAAAAAATATGAGTATAGCCCCCCGGAAGGTGTATGTAATTGACAATGGTTTAGTTAATGCGAACACACTCAGCTTTAGCGAAGACAGGGGGCGCTTGCTCGAAAATGCAATTTATTTGTTTCTGCGACAGAAATATTCAAGTTTGTTCTATTTTCGCGAAAACCGTGAATGTGATTTTGTGGTTTTTGAAGACAGGAAATGTAAAAAGCTTATACAGGTTTGCGAAGAGTTGAACCACGATAACCTAAAACGTGAAATGGATGGCCTTCAAGAAGCAATGAAGTTTTTTGGTATGAACGAAGGCTATATCTTAACACTCGATCAAAAAGACGAACTACACCAGCAGGACACGATAGTTCATGTAATACCAGTATATGAATACATTAGCTCTCCCGGAAGTTAGAAAAACCAGTTTAAGTTTAAATCGAAAAAAATGTGATCTCAAAACAAAAAGTTATCTTTAAAGAAAAAAAATGTCATCATAAAGACCCTAAAAACAACTAAATAATTCCAGCTAAATCAACATAATAAAGATGAAAAAATCATTCCTACTCCTATTCATTTTTGTGGCTATAAGCATTAGCCATGCACAAAACACAACTTTAAATCTAATACCACAACCTGTTGAAATACAACTTAATAGTGGATTTTTCACATTAAACAAATCCGCTTCGGTTAGTTTCAATAAACCAGAAAGCCGTGATGTAGCTGAAATGCTGGCTCAAAAACTGAATGTTGCCACTGGTTTTGGGACTAAGGTGATCCAAGGGAATAAAGGCGCAATCCAGTTAAACCTCAACCAAAACCCAGACACAAAGTTGGGAAAGGAAGGCTATACACTCGTTTCGACCTCAAAAAGTGTAGTGATAATTGCAAACCAGCCTGCCGGGCTTTTTTACGGTATGCAAACCTTGCTTCAACTCTTGCCTAAGGAAATAGAAAACAAGGATGTTGTAAAAATAAAATGGACAATCCCTGCCGTGAAAATTACTGATTATCCGCGTTTTGCTTGGCGTGGTTTAATGTTTGATGTAAGCCGGCATTTCTTCACAAAGCAAGATGTGATGAAGTTTATTGATGAAATGGCAAGGTTGAAATTCAATACTTTTCACTGGCATTTAACTGACGACGAAGGTTGGAGGATTCAAATCAAGTCGCTTCCAAAATTAACAGACGTAGGTGCATGGCGCGTGCAACGTTATGGCCATTTTGGCAAACGTGATTTCCCCAAACCCGGCGAACCTGCAACAGATGGAGGCTTCTACACACAGGACGACATCAAAGAAGTTGTGGCTTACGCCAAGCAACGGAATATTACCATAGTGCCCGAAATTGATGTACCTGGCCATAGCATGGCCGCAATTGCTTCGTACCCTGAACTGAGTTGTAAAAAGGACACAAGTACTCGGGTAAGCCCCGGAATTGATTTTATTGATTGGTACGGCAACAATACTTTTAAAGCCAACATTGAAAATGCGTTGAACCCATCGGATGAAAATGTTTATGTGTTTCTGGATAAGGTTTTTACCGAGGTTGCAGCATTATTCCCCGGACATTATATTCATGTTGGTGGCGACGAATGTTACAAAGGATATTGGGCCGAGGACGAAGGCTGCAAAGCCTTGATGAAAAAATTGGGAATCAGGCATGTGGAAGATTTGCAGGGTTATTTTATGAACAGGGTGGAAGGCATTTTGAAAAAAAATGGCAAAAAACTTATTGGCTGGGACGAAATTTTGGATGGTGGAATTTCTCCCGAAGCAACGGTAATGAGTTGGCGTGGGATAAAAGGCGGGATTGAAGCTGCAAAATTGGGGCATGATGTGGTTATGTCGCCAACAACTTTTGCTTACCTTGATTATGTGCAAGGCGAACGCACTGTTGACCCCCCGATTTATGCAAGTTTAAGGTTGAAAAAAAGTTATAGTTTTGAACCAGTTCCTGATGGTGTTGATGCAAAATACATACTTGGTGGTCAAGGCAACCTCTGGACTGAACAAGTCCCAACATTGCGTTATGCTCAATATATGGTTTTTCCACGTGCCTGGGCTTTAAGCGAAGTGTATTGGTCGCCTAAAGAAAGCAAAAACTGGGATAATTTTATTGTCCGTGTCGAAAAGCAGTTTGAACGTTCGGATATTGCCGAAATCAATTACTCAAAAGCTATTTATGATCCGATAATTAAAACAAAGCGGGTGGATGGCAAACTTGAACTGAACATGGAAATGGAAGCACCAAACATGGAAATCTTCTATACTATTGACGATGCCATGCCAGACAAATTTACATCGAAATACTCAAAACCAGTTTTATTACCCGATGGGCCAATAACCTTACGTACAATAACTTATCGCGACGGAAAACCTATCGGGCACCTTATTACCTTGAAACGGGAAGAACTTGAAAAACGCTCTGGAAACTAATAAAAAAGGAAAAAGGGAAAAGGGCAAAAGGAAAAAGGCAAAGGAAAAGGTGAAAATATAAGATTGGCCCAATTACGTTAATTCTTTCAAAAGAATGGGTTTAATCGTGTTCCCTATACTTCTTTAGCGAAAAGAAACGCTATTGTTGATTGTTTAACGCCGTTTCCTTCTGACCATTTATACAACCTATTTCCGACTTTTGTACAAAACCATCAGCTTGTAAAACTGGATTTACGAATTCCATAAAATCTACTGGCAAATTATCCCAAAAATGATTGGCATAATTTTGAATTTTCCAGCAAACAAAATACAAACACCTGAAAATGATAATCTTAGACGGACCTTACATTTCTGATTTCCTGTTTAAAACCCTCGAAAAAAACAAAATTCCGGTTATACTCAACCATGTCGTTTCAGATTTGGCCAAGGGTTGGGATTTGAATGTTATTTCGGCACAAACTGTAATTCAACAATTTACACATACATCTACTCCCCTACTCTACACCAATTCCGAAAACTCAATAAGCTGGATCGAGAAAAACCTGCAACATACAAACTTACCTGAGAAAATAAATCTTTTCAAGAACAAGGTCCTTTTCCGTAATTTATTGAAATACCTTTTCCCAGGATATTTTTATAAAAGTGTGTCGTTCGATAATATTGAAGTCCTTGATGTTACAGGTTTTCCAATGCCTTTTATCATTAAACCAGCAATTGGTTTTTTTAGCCTTGGTGTTTATAAAGTGGAAACTTTAGCGGAGTGGGAAGAAACGGTACATGCTATAAAAAAGGAAACCGGACTGATAAAAAACTTGTATCCTCCAGAGGTTCTGCATACTGGCCATTTTATAGTCGAAGAATGTATAGTTGGGGAAGAATTCGCCATTGATTGTTATTTCAATTCCGAAGCCGAGCCTGTTGTTTTGAACATCATGAAACATATTTTTTCGTCGGGAAAGGATGTTAACGATAGGGTTTATATAACATCGAAAGAAATTATCGAAAATTTCCTGGCTCCAATTACTTCATTTTTAGTTGAAATAGGGAAACGGGCAGATTTGAGAAATTTCCCGGCTCACGTGGAAGTGCGCATTGATAAAAATGGCACGGTTGCACCGATAGAAGTCAACCCACTGCGCTTTGGAGGCTGGTGTTCCACGCCCGATTTGGCTTTCCACGCTTTCGGTATAAACCTCTACGAGTATCTGTTCGATCAAAAAACACCCGATTGGCCTACCATTTTATTGGGCAAAGATGAACTTATATACAGCAACATAGTTTTAAACAACAGTACCGGCACCGAAGGAAAAAACATTGGTTCTTTTGATTACGAAAAACTTTTGGCCAATTTCGAAAAACCGATCGAACTCAGAAAAACCGATTTTAGAAAATTCCCCCTTTTTGGTTTTCTGTTTTGTGAAACCCGATTGAAAAACATGAAAGAATTGGAGCACATACTAACGTCAGACTTAAGGGAATACACATCAAACAATTAAATTTCTACTTTCAGCCCCATAGCCAAAGCCTTTAACGACAAATTGTAATTTTGCGCCTGCATTCTGAAAAAAATCAAAATTTACCCCAAAATCCACTTTTGGGATTAACAACAAATTATGAACAAAATTTTCAATACCAAATTTGATTGTTTTTACAACTCATTGATCAAACTATTTAAGATTTATCTGATTGGTGTTTTCATGTTCATGGCATTTAGGGTAATATTGGTTATCTCATTTGGTGATTTTGCCGAATTGGGCAGTTTAAAAGCCGATAGGTTAAAAGCAGTATGGTTTGGGTTTAGGTTCGATACAATGATACTTTGCTACGCCATGATACCTGCTGTTTTTACAATGTTGATTGGTTTTTTAATACCCTCGAAATTAAACTATTCAAGGTTTTCGGATATCTTCTTCAAATGGTATTTTACCTTGGCTTACTTTGTGCTATTCCTGTTACAACTTATCGACTATTTCTTCTTTAAATTCTTCCAATCGCACTTCAATTTGTTGGTTTTCGGCATTATAGACGACGATACCAAAGCCGTGATGGAATCGGTTTGGTCCGATTATCCGATTATTTGGATCAGCATCTTCGTTATTGCGGTTTTATTTTCACTTTTTTGGATTTTTAAAAGGATTACAAAAAAGGAACATTCATTTGCGCATGGACACCTTTGGGCCAAAGCCTTTGGTTTGATTTTATTCCTCGGAATATATTTTCTTGGTGCCCGTAGCTCAATTGGGACCTTTCCCCTGGAAAAAGACGATGCCACCATTTCGCCCAATAATTTCATTAACAGTATTGTTATGAATGGCGTTTTTGCCCTTACAGATGCCATTTCGGAGCATAATCATTTTACTATTGATCCCAATATGGGCAGGACGCTGGATGCATATAAGTTCTCTTCAAGCACCGAAGCTGTTGAAACCTACCTTCAACGAAAGTTGGGTGCAACTTCTAACCCATTGGACAGCCTTTTTGCTTACACGCCAAACGATATTTTCCTCAAGGAAAACCCGCCGAATGTTATCTTTATTCAAATGGAGAGCATGAGCAATTACTATCTCGATTTTCATTCCGACAGTTTCAACCTGTTAGGAAATCTGGAGAAATCGCTTCCATATTGCCAGCTTTACAGGAATTTCCTCTCGTGCCACAACGGAACTATCCATACACTGGAAGGCTTATTGATAAACACCCCGCTTACTCCAATGTCGCAATCACAATATTTTGATGAATCCTTTTCCACTTCCTGCGCTTTGCCATTTTATAAGCAAGGATACCATACAGCATTTGTTACAGGTGCAAAATTGGGTTGGCGCAACCTGGGTTTGTTTGTTGGCAACCAATACTTTGGACAAGTTGAAGGGAATTCGGTGATACTCGAAAAGGTAAAAGGTGCCATTGAATGCGAATGGGGAGTTTACGACGAATTTATGTTCGACAGGATGTATGATTGCCTGACAGAATCGGCCAAAAACAAAAAGCCTGTGTTTATTTTCGGAATGACCACCACCAACCATACTCCGTTCGAACATCCCGATACCTACAAACCGTATAGTTTGGCAATTCCTAAAAATGTAAGCGGAATGTTGCGTACCAATATGGAGATTGCAAGCAAAAATTTCACCAACTATCAATATGCCAACGATTGCCTTGGTAATTTCATCGAAAAAATCAGGAATTCGCCTTTGGGCAAAAACACAATAATTGCAGCTTCTGGCGACCATAACACGCTTCAACTTTTCGATTACTCCGATGGGCAACTTTTGCAGAAGCGCAGCGTCCCTTTGTTGTTGTATGTTCCTGAAAAATACCTGAAAAATAAAAATCCCGATGTGAAAGTGTTTGCATCCCAGAAAGATGTGTTCCCAACACTTTTCAACCTTGCGCTATCGGATGCAAAATATCCAAACTTAGGCAACAATTTATTTGACACAAACATAAGCAGGGAGGATTTTTTTGCTGTAAATGCCTACAATACAGCTATGAACGATTTTGGAGCCGTTCTACTCGGCGACACACCATTATTTTATAAATGGACAACATCCGACAAAAAAACATTGACTCCGACTACCCTTGCCGAAACGCCCCAATTAAGGAAGTTGCTCGAAAAAACGAAGGCATATACTGCATCGGCTACTTTGCTGATACAAAATGATATTGAAAAACAGCAACACAAAAGTAAAAAGTAAGGTAAGTCAAGCAATGGACTTTCAGGGATCAGGAAATTGAAATCTGATACACTTATTTGAGCAAATAAAACTTTTTGGAACAATAAAAACCAAACTTCCCCAATTTAAAAAAGGGATTACTGCAAATTTTGAACAAGAAATAGAAAGACTTTTTATTGGCAATATTCCAATATAGCATCATAAGCTTCGGCCATACCAAGTTCGCCGGCTTTGCTAAAATCCATACAACCACTATCAATTTGCTTCAATTTCATTTTTGCCAAACCGCTATTGTAGTATGCGGCAACATATTTTGAATCCTTTTCGATTGCTTTGGCAAAATCGGCGATGGCTCCTGAATAATCTTGTAGGTTATTTTTAGCTTTTCCCCTATTGAAGTAAGCATCAACATATTCTACGTCAATTTCGGTAACCTTTGTAAAATCGTTGATAGCCCCCATATAATCTTGCAGGTAATACTTTGCTATACCACGGTTATAATAGGCATCGGCATACCCCGAATTATTTTCAATTGCTTTGGTAAAATCGGCAATGGCACTTTTGTAGTCTTTAAGGAAAAAATTGGCTTGTCCCCTGTTGTAATATGCCTCCGAAAAAGCAGCATTGTTTTCGATAGCCTTCGTGTAATCAACTATTGCAGCATTATAATCCTGAAGGTTGAAATTTGCTTTTCCCCGGTTATTGTATATGCTAACATCGCCGGGAGTTATTTCCAAGGCTTTGGTGTAATCAGCAATTTCGCCTTTATAATCTTGAATGTTGCCTTTTGCTTGTCCACGTTTGAAAAAGGCGTTGGCATACACAGGGTTATTTTCGATGGCCTTTGTAAAATCGGCAATAGCACTTTTGTATTCCTGCAAATCGCATTTGGCAATGCCCCTGCTAAAGTATGCCTCGGCATATTCAGGGTTATTTTCAATAGCCTTTGTAAAATCTTCTTTTGCACCAACGTAATCGAGCAGATTATTCTTTGCAGTACCGCGATTAAAATAGGCTTCCGCATGTGCCGGGCTTAATTCAATAGTTTTTGTATAATCGGCAATAGCCCCCATATAGTCCTGTAAGGAGTTTTTTGCAGTTGCCCGATTGTAATAAGCATCGGTATAATTGGGGTTGTTGGAAATTGCCTGTGTAAAATCAGCAATTGCACCCTTATAGTCCTGTAAGCTTAAATTTGCTTTTCCTTTGTTATAAAAGGCTTCCGCAAATTTTGGGTCAATTTCTATAGCTTTGGCATAGTCGGCAATTTCGCCTTTCACATCCATAATGCTGCCTTTGGCAACACCCCTGTTGTTGTATGCAACTGCAAATGATGGATTGTTTTCTATTGCCTTTGAATAATCGGCAATTGCACCACGGTAATCCTGTAGGTTGAACTTGGCTTTTCCACGGCTATTGTAAACATTGGCATCTGAGGGAACAATTTCCACCGCTTTTGTATAATCGGCAATTTCACCTTTATAATCCGAAAGGCTTCCTTTTGCCAATCCCCGGTTATAATAAATACTGGCATCGTTTGGCGTAATTTCTATTGCTCTGCTAAAGTCGGCAATAGCACCACTAAAGTCTTTTATGCTTGCTTTTGCTTTGCCCCGATTACTAAATGCTTCTGCACTTTCGGGATTTATTTCAATTGCTTTTGAAAAATCGGCTATTGCCGCTTGGTAATCCTGCAAATAGTATTTTGATTTACCCCTGTTAAAATTGGCTTCGGCATGTTGTGGGTTAAGTTCAAGGGCTTTTGTAAAATCAGGAATTGCGCCTCTATAATCCTGAACGTTATTTTTGGCTTTACCCCTTTGAAAGTAAGCATCTATAAAGCCTGGGTTAAGTTCTATCGCCTTTGTAAAATCCGAAATAGCAGCTTTAAAATCCAGTAAGCTGATCCTTGATTTTCCTTTACGATAATATGCTTCCGCAAATTTGGCATCATTCTCTATGGCTTTAGAAAAATCAGCGATTGCCCCATTATGATCCTGTAGGTTCGATTTTGCTTTTCCCCTACAAAAATAAGCCTTGGCAAATTCCAAGTTGTTTTCAATGGATTTGGAAAAATCGGAAATAGCTCCACGGTTGTCCTGCAAATCAAATTTTGCTTTACCTCGATAATAATAGGCATCGGCATATTCAGGGTTTAATTCAATTGATTTATTCAGGTCGGCTATTGCATCGCGAAAATCCTGAAGGTTATATTTTGCAATTCCCCTAGCACATAAAACCCTTGCATCGTTGGGTGTTATTTCCAAAGCTTTTGAATAGTCTGATATTTCGCCGTTATAATCATGCAACATACCCTTTGCACTTGCCCTGTTAACATATATACTTGCATCGTTTCCCAATATCTCCAATGCTTTGGAAAAATCGGCAATAGCTCCAGTAAAATCGAGAGAGTTGGCTTTTGCCACACCACGGTTGTTATAGGCATCCGCATATTTGGGGTCAATTTCAATTGCTTTGGAATAATCGGACATCTCACCTTTCAAATCCTTGTTGCTTCCTTTTGCAACCCCCCTGAAATTGTATGCTTTAGCAAAATCAGGTTTCATCGCTACGGCCTTGGAAAAATCAGCGATTGCTCCCTCATATTGCTGAAGGTTGTATTTTGCAATTCCTTTGTTGTAAAAATCCTCTGCAGTTTGACTGTTTCCGGCCAGAACCATAAGGAGCGCAGCAACCAAAAAAACTATTTTTCTCATTGTAATTATTTATTTTTATTGGTCAGATGTAATTTGCCACGACAAAAAACACTGTCATTTTTATTGCCCAATTCGGCAGGGTTTGTACTTTTTCCAATCAAGGTAATCCATGTGTCCTTTGAGCTATAAACACTTTGATGTGATAAAGCATGTTACGGGTGGATCAATATTGTATTTTTTGTGTAAAGAAAAGAAAAAAATATTGTTTCTGGCAAAGAACCCAAAATAAAAGCGAGGAAAAAATTTGCGTTTTACCCCTATTTTATTCATTATATCTTTGTGGCATTAACGATTTTACCACTGAACAAAGGTATATATTTTCTGTAATTAAAAAAGCAGTGCCAGAAAACAAAAATTAGTTTCATTTTTCAGGATATAAGTCAACATCAAATTGATTTAATTTGGCAGAAATGCTTGTTGTGGTTTATGCTATCAAGCTTATAAAGCATATATGTAGTTTGTTTTTAGACAGGGATTCTTTAAAAATGTTTGAGTAAAGAGTTCCGGTTTAGGATTTAATTTCAGAAATGTATATTAATCATTCGTGCATCGCAAATGAAACTTGATATTCTGTTTTGCTCTAACTATTCCAATTGTTCTAAATATCTTAGCCGTACATATTAAATTATCGAACTTGGGAATAGAGAAAATTAAGGATGTACAAATTTGAGCTTTTTTTAGTGGGGCAAAGGTATAATAGGTGAAATTTAGTGGTTTCAAATTCATTTTCACAACAAATAAATGGATCAAAAAACACGTCACAATTAAAACTTGTTTAATTGGACACAATTTTTACAGTGTTATAGCATTGTAATACAAACATTTAACTTTAATAAAAAAAACAAAATTCACGCTTAAAAAAAAATCATATTTGCAACAATATTCCTTAATTAATCCTTATATTTGTTGTATTAAATCATGCAATGATTTTGTATAAACCATTTTCCCTCGCCGAACTCAAAATTTTATAAAAAATGCTAAACAACTTGATCTCCAACTAAAAAAAAGGAAGGTACAACTTACCATAAATGCCAAATTAGCTTTATCTCTTTCTATTGGTCAAGTATAACTCCCCTGAAAATAAAAAATCAGGGACTTCAAAAACTGAAATATGAATAAATATATTAGAATTTTTACAATCAGCTTGTTGTTTCCTGTTTTCTTGCAAGCACAATCTGTCGCCAAGGCACGCAGGCTTATGGATCATTACAATTATATCAAAGCCATTGAAATATTAAAGGAAGCCGTTTTGGACGAAGGCAAAAAAAATGAAGCAATCCCTTTACTTGCAGAATGTTACCGCATAAAACGTGAAATTGGCAAGGCAAAAGAGATGTATGCAATTGCTATAACATTACCCTCGGCAAAACCCGAATATTTCTTTTATTATGCCCAGTCGTTACAGCTTTCGGGCGATTACTTTGGTGCAAAAAACATGTTCATCGAGTATGCCGAAAAAAACCCCTCCGACCCACGAAGGAAACAATATATTGCCAATTGCGACAGTGTTTTGACAAAATGGCGGGAATTTTCCACTGAGTATGAAATTAAACTTGATAGCAATATAAATACAAGTGCAAGCGATTTTGGAGCAGCATTTTATGAAGGGAAATTAATATTTGCCTCCGACTATGCTGGCCCCGAAACTAAAAAAATTTACAATTGGACTGGCCATGGGTATTTGGATTTGATGCAGACAAGCCCTTTAGTTTATGGCGAATTTTATGGCGGCATGAACATGCCAACCAAATTCGACAGCAAATTCAACAAACAATACCACGACGGCCCGGCAACATTTAGTGTTGATGGCAAGAGCATATATTTCACACGATCGTCATATTCTAATTCAAAGACAGAAGGAGTATTCAAAACCAGCTTGTTACAAATATTTTACTGCGATAAAACGGATACTGCATGGGGCGAGGTAAAACCATTTTATTTAAACAAACCTGAATATTCAGTTGGGCATCCAACCCTATCGTTTAATGGCCAAACACTATACTTCGCGAGCGATATGCCAGGTGGGGAAGGCGGCACCGATATATATATGTGCAAGCGCGAAGGCGATGGTTGGGGCGGGCCAATAAAACTTGGGCCAACAGTAAATACAAGAGGGAACGAAATGTTTCCTTATGCTTGCGAAGATGGGCTTTTGTATTTTGCAAGCGATGGACAACCTGGTTTTGGCGGCCTCGATATTTTTGTAACAAAAATCACAAACGGGCGTTGGGATGCCCCGTTAAACCTAAAAGGCCCAATCAACGGATCGTATGATGATTTTGCTATCGCTTTTGCCTCAGGCCGCAGAAATGGTTTCTTCTCCAGTAACCGCCCCAACGGGATTGGGAGTGACGATATCTATGCTTTCCGCAAAGTGGATCCTATTGCCAGGCCTTTGCTCCCGACTTTTTTATCCGGGATAGTGAAAGACAAAACTACCATGCTGCCACTTGCCGATGCAACTGTTTTCCTTTACAACACCAATTTAAATTCGGTTAAAATATTAAAAACCGATACTCATGGCAAGTACTTCGCAATAGTAGCTAAACCAACGGATTACATCGTAAAAGCAACCAAAACAAATTACATTGCCGACTGTACGCCTTTTGAAATAAGAAAATTACCTGAAGGGGATACTTTAAATGCACCTCGCGAATTGTTGCTCGACAAACTCATCGTAAACAAAACCTTTAGGATTGACAATATTTATTACGATTTTGATAAATATAATATACGCGACGATGCCAAACCTGAGCTTGACAAACTGGTAAGGATTATGAAAGAAAATACAATAGTTGTTGAACTTGGCTCGCATACCGACTGCCGTGGATCCAACAGCTATAACGATAACTTGTCGCAAAAACGTGCCGAATCGGCTGTAAAATATATAATTGACGAAGGCATAAACATTAACAGGATTTTAGCCAAAGGCTATGGCGAGAGCCAATTACTCAATAAATGTGCTGATGGTGTTGAATGTACTGCCTCAGAACATCAGGAAAATAGGCGCACCGAATTTAAAGTTATCAGTTTAACGCCAAAAGAAACCATTCCCGAATACGAATTAGGCAATTTCAGTGATGGGGAAGAACGTGCAGATTATTTATTCCCTGAAGGTTTTTTCAATAATTGTTTTCTGGATAAACCAATAGTAAACATACCTGCAAAAGTAGCATTACCCAGCTCAAGCGATTCAATAAAAACGACTTTGCCTGATAGCATTCAAACTCCATTGCCAGAAATAAAAAAGCCTTTAAGCCTTTCTGTTCCTGTTCAGGAAACTACTTATACCTACAGGGTACAAATACTTTCGCTTACAAAACAGAAATCGCTCAATGATCCAGAATTCCATGGGCTTAAAGATGTACGTCAATACATAGAAGAAAATTATTACAAATATTCTTCCGGCTCATTTACTTCAAAAACAGAAGCACTGGAATATAGGAGCAAAATGGTGAAACTTGGGTTTACCGATGCTTTTGTTGTAAAAGATGAAACAAACATTATAAAATAATCCACTTTTCACATACAAGTGAATAATAGGATTTTGCCCTTTGAATTTTCTCTATGATAAACAGAAAGAAATATTAGCGCAATATAAACTTTCAGGGGAAAACCCTTAAATGCTCTTAAACGCTTGTTTGGCAAACACTTAAAAAAGTAATGACTAAGCCGAGTTTTTGTCTGCAGTCGGCTCCTTGAAACAAATAAGGACCTGTAGCTAACAACTAACAATAACACAGAAAATAACCATAACACACAGTACATCAACAAAATGGAAAACAACAACGAAAAAACATTGCTTGATCCGATTGAGTTACCCCAACTTACAATTGAATCGATCGCATTTTTAGTAAAAGCAGCAAAATGGGGAAAATTCATGGCTATACTTGGGTTCATTGTAACCGGGCTATTGCTTGTATCGGGCATATTGATGAGTTTTGTGCTAAATTCGGTTCAAGATGAAATGGTGCCTTTAAACATACCATTCCCACCCTTGGTTCTTTCGATTATTTACATATTAATAGCTGGGGTTTACATTATTCCAGTAATTTTCCTGAATTCATTCTGCAACAATATTTTAAAGGCCGCCAACTTTAGCAGTACCGAACATTTAACAACATCATTAAAAAACCTGAAAAATCTTTTCGTTTTTATAGGGGTTTCAACGGTGATAATTCTGCTCATATATCTTATAGCGCTGATAATTGCAGGTGCTGCGGCAGTCATGAGCCTTTAAGCAAAATACATTTTTGCAAAACCCATAAAAATATTTTTCCTTTCAGCATTTTGTTTATTAAAAAACATTAGGTTTGTAATAGTAAAATACAAACGTGTTATAAACCAAATAACTCCTTCACAATATGGCAATTACAACAATTGACCCCACAATTTTAAAACGGGCACAGGCCTGGCTTAACGACATTAATATTGATAATGCAACTAAGCTTCGGATAAATCAGATGATTGAAAACGATCCTGCCGAGTTGGCTGAAAGTTTTTATTGCGACTTGGAATTCGGCACAGGCGGGTTGCGCGGCATTATGGGCGATGGCACCAACCGGATGAACAAATATACGGTAGGTATGGCAACCCAGGGTTTGGCCAATTACTTAAAAACAGTATTTGCGGGCAAGGGCGAAATCAAGATTGCCATTGCACACGATTCGCGAAACAACAGCAGTTATTTTGCCAAAACATCGGCAGAAGTACTGTCTGCCAATGGCATAACTGTTTATTTGTTCGAAAACCTGCGCCCAACCCCCGAGCTATCCTTCGCAGTAAGGCACTTGCATTGCCAAAGCGGAATAGTAATTACTGCTTCGCATAACCCAAAGGAATACAACGGATACAAAGTTTATTGGGACGATGGCGCACAACTGGTACCTCCACACGACAAGAACGTGATATTGGAAGTGCAAAAAATCGCATCCATAGCCGAAGTGAATTTTGTAGGCGATACTTCAAAAATAAATATGATTGGCGAAGAAATTGACAAGGAATTCCTTCGAGTCTCAAAAAGTTATTGTTTGGCTCCCGAAGTAATTGCGCCACAAAAGGACATGAAAATCGTGTTTACGCCTTTGCATGGAACAGGAATCACACTTGTGCCACAAGCATTGAGGAATTATGGCTTCGAAAACATACACATAGTGGAAGAACAAGCAGTTTCGGATGGTAATTTCCCAACTATCGTATCGCCAAATCCAGAAGAAAAAGCAGCAATGCAGATGGCTCTTGATAAAGCTCGTGCCATAAATGCCGACCTTGTGCTTGCAACCGATCCTGATGCCGACCGCATTGGTGTTGGAGTAAAAGATGCTGATGGGAATTATATTTTGCTAAACGGAAACCAAACTGCCGCGTTGCTTACTTATTATTTAATAAAGCAATGGCAAGCCAAGGGAAAACTAACTGGCAATGAGTATATTGTAAAAACAATTGTTACATCCGAACTCATTGGCGATATTGCAAAAAGTGCCGGTGTAGAATATTTCGATTGCCTAACCGGATTCAAATGGATTGCCGAAGTAATCCGTAACCTCGAAGGCAAGAAGACTTTTATTGGTGGTGGCGAAGAGAGCTACGGTTATATGATTGGCGATTTTGTCCGCGACAAGGACGCCGTTACCGCTTGTTGTATTTTTGCCGAATGTGCCGCTTGGGCCGCAAGCAAAGGCAAAAGCCTTTACGAACTATTGCTCGACATTTACCTTGAATATGGTGTTTACAAGGAAAACCTTGTAAACGTTGTAAAAAAAGGCATGAGCGGCCAAGCCGAAATAAAGGCGATGATGGAAGGTTTCCGTGCCAATCCACCAAAGGAAATTGCTGGTTCGAAGGTTTTGCTTATGAACGATTACCAACTTAGAAAATCAACTGATATCAACTCTGGGATAGTAAAACCCATAGAATTGCCCAAAAGTGATGTGCTGCAATTTTTCCTTGCCGATGGCACGAAAATTTCGATGCGCCCCTCTGGCACCGAACCCAAAATCAAGTTTTACTTTAGTGTGCGGGCTAACCTCGATGCGGTTGCAAACTTTAAAAAAGTAGAAGAAAAACTCGATAAAAGGATAGAAGAGATAATTGTATCAATGGGGTTACGATAAAAAATCCTGACCGAATAAAACGAAACAAGGTGCTACTGATGTAGCACCTTGTTTCGTTTATAAAACTTGGGTAAAATGACCCAGACTTATCGCAATTTATCTAATTTACCGGATTTGTCAGTTCAATCAATTTCCCATTTGAAACCAAAACAACTATTGCCTCCGAAAAACCCATTTGTATCATTTTGCGGCTGTATTTTGCACATTCATCAAAATTATTGAAATTGCCGGTGGCATATTTGTATTTGCCATCTTCAATATACATTTTAATATCGGCAATTGCTTTAAAAATAGGGTCGTTCAGTGATTTCTTACTGCTAAAAGCAAGAAGCTGGACTTTATACATATCCAGCAAACCTGCAATGGCTGGTGTCAATTCTATCGTTGCAGTATCTTTAAAAACAGTTGGTGCCATTACAGTTGATTGTTTTAAAACTTTTGGAGCCAGCAGACAATTGTTAAAGAAATCAAACCCAAGCGAATCAATAGTTAGCTGATCGCCTTCAATAAATCTGGCCAAATCGTATTTAGAAACGGAATCCACAATTGCAATGCTTGTACTTTTAAACTCAGTACGCCTGTTTGCCTGGTGTTCCTCCTTGGTGCAAGCAACCCCATCGGAGCATTTGTTCACAAGTTGATATTCGCCATATCCCTTTGCAGTAATCCTATTTTTATCAATATTATTCGCAACAATGTAATTTACAGCCGATTCGGCACGCCGTTGAGAAAGTTTGTCGTTATAAGCAAACGAACCTCGACTGTCGGTATGAGATGCAAGTTCGATATTGATGGGGTTTTCTTTCATAATTCGAACCAGTTTATCAAGTTCGGGTTTAGCATCTTCACGGATGTTGTATTTATCAAAATCGTAATAAATATTATCAATCCTAAAGGTTTTGTTAATCACCAATCTGTCGAGCAATAGATCTCGTGGAGCGGTCAAAGTCATTCCTGGCAATAAAGAAGCGATTGGAAAAGGGGTACAATCGGCGATATAGTTCGATTTCATTGCCTTAACCAAGTACTCGGAAGACTCTTCGACAACAGCATTATAAACCCCACCTTCCTCGGTTTTTAGCACACGGACAAATCCTGTTGAAGGGTTGTAAAGAAATACCGTTGCACCAGCCAATGGCTCCATAGTTGTTTTATCCCTGACCAAACCTGTAATGAAGGTAGGTGAAACTTCGGGAAACACCAAACGGAAAGCATAAATATCATCGCTGCCAATACCATTAGGCCTGTCGCTCGAAAAGAAACCATTTTTTGCCCCTGGTGCAAATGCAAATGCAAAATCGTCGAAAGGGCTGTTTATAGGAGGTTGGAGGTTAACAGGGTTGGTCCACTTTCCATTTTGCATTTTCGACTCAAAAATATCGAGGCCACCATAACCGGGATGTCCTGAACTGGCAAAGTACAATATGGTATCGGCATAAATAGTTGGGAACATTTCATTTTCTTTGGTGTTGATTACCGGGCCTAACTTTGATGGAACACCCCATTTATCGCCATTGCGGTTGCTCATATAAATATCCGTTCCACCTTCACCACCAGGCATATCGCTAACAAAATACATTGTTTTTCCATCCGAAGATAATGAAGGATGACCAACGGAATACTCAATGCTATTGAGTGAAAAAGGTTCCGCTGAATTCCAAACGCTATCATTTTTGGTAGCATAAAATATTTTGAGCATATTGGTTTTTGCACCATCAACCTTAATGGCTTTTCCATAATATGAACGCGTAAAATACAAGCTCTTGCCATCAGCAGTGAATGTTGCCGGCCCATCGTGGTATTTCTGGTTTATTTTTGAATTAAATTTTTCAGGTTTTCCTAAATCGCCCCAAAAATCACCACTCGTTTTTGGCAAAGCTTTCAAAATATCTAAAAATCCGCGGCCTGTCCAGCCATAGAGTTTTTTAGCTTTAGGTTGTGCATAATCAGAAGTAAACACAAACCCGCCCATATTGAACGCCGCCCCAAAATCACTTGCAACAGTATTGATGTTTTGGGCCAACTTAACTTCGAAGTATGGCGCTGCTACCCTGGGTTTGAAGTTAGCATTTGTATAAGAAATATTTTTCGCATAACTTTTACGAATGGCATTGTGATTTAAGCCAGATTGCATACTATCGGCCCGGGCAACTGTCCCAACTCCAAACGAAACGCCATTATTGCTATTTTTAACAACCGCAAAATCAGCATTTCTCCCTATATTTTGCTCCCTAATCCTACTCCATGGCCCAAGTACACTATCGCAATAAGCCATATACTGAAGCCCTCTTGGATCGGTGGGGACTTTTTCGGAGTATCGGAGGAACATTTCCCGAGCCTTTTCATAATCACCCGTTGATTGCAATGCCTGGGCATAATAAAAAAAACTAATTGGTTCAGCATCGGGCAGGGTAATTGCTAGTGCATAAGTTTCTTTGGCTTTAAAAATATCGCGTTGCAAACGATAACACTCAGCCAACATAGGAATAGCAACATTTCTGGATTCCTCAATATCTACAGCTTTTTTGAGCATTTGAATTGCAAGGGAATAATTGAACTTATCCATTTGCTTCCTTGCATCCATAGTTGTTTGGGCGGCCAAGGCAACTGGCAGCAACAAACAGATGACAATAATATATGCGTACCTTTTCATTATAATTATAAGTTTTTCCAGCAAATAATCAGTGCCGGTATAGGTTTAAAAATACCGCGGGGTTTTCATCCTTTTATTGTTATTTATCTCAAAACTCAACCTAAACTCATGTGACCCATTTCGGGTCAATTTCAATTCGTTGAGCCACATATCATACGAATAACCTATTCGCATATTCTGTGTTATGTTTACCTCAGTTATCAGGGAAATAGCACTGTGTGTCCTGTAAGCAGCCCCTATCCAAAGTGTTCCTGAAAAAAGAAAACTTGCATTGAAATCGAACTGGATAGGTGCATTTTTTACATACTTCACCATTACCGAAGGTTTGAATACTAAATTGTCGCTAATTTCGACAGCTCCACCGGTCATAAGGTAAAAGTGCCTAAACAATTTGCTAAATTGAGAATTCCCTAATGAATCGGTAGTTACAAGCCATTGGTTTTGTAGCAGTTGATGCGACGAGAAACCTGCATAAAATTTTGCTGGCACATAGTAATAAACGCCAAAATTTGCATCAAAAACTGTTTTTTTGTTCAGAGGGCTATACTGGAATGGATCCGGTTGATAGGGATCTAATTTGGATCTAACAATGTCGTTGTTCTTGATACCGCCCTGTAATCCAAAAGAAAGCTTGCTATTCCTAAAATTGATACGATAAGCATAAGTAAACATCCCAGTAGTGTAGGAAACAGGGCCAATTTGATCGTTTGCCATCTCAAAACCATAAGCACTATGAAGAAGATTAAAGGGTGCATGAATTGAGGCCGAAATTGTTTTGGGCGCACCTTCAATGCTTACCCATTGGTATCTGTACAGCAAATCTACTGCAATATTATCGTGGCTACCTGCATAACCAGGATTGATAGCAAGTTGATTGAACATATATTGGCTGTACAAAGCCTGCTGTTGTGCAAACAGTGAACCTGTTGTAAATAGTAGGATGGTGAAAAGTATCTTTTTCATAATTCCTTTAATTTTATTAAACATTGGTGGTATAGGAAAGGATCAATTTGGTATTTAAGTCAAAAAGCATAACCTGATTTGATGGTTAATCAGGTTATGCTAATCCTTAATCTTTCCCTGTTGACCTGCAATATACCCAGCCCGATGGTATTTTTTTATAGTTCTTTATTGTTATGACGTAATAGTAAACCCCATCAGGCACTTTATTATCCTTATTGTTTGTACCGTTCCAACGGCGATCCATATCGGAGTTGTTGTAGTTATCAATTTCAATTATTTTATCTCCCCAGCGATTGAAAATCAGTACATTATTGTCAGGGTATTCCTCAATATTGAGTATATGCCAGTAATCATTCACTCCATCGCCATCAGGTGAAATAAGGTTATAAACTTCAATGTCGGGAAGCAAATCATAAACATTTATAATTACCAAAGCTGTATCGCATTTTGAAGGGGTACCACGGTCACAAATCACATAAGTGAGGGTGTCGATGCCAACAAAGTTGGATTTCGGGGTATAATAAATAGAATCGTCCTGAGTTAAAATGGCGGTGCCGTTCCGTGGATTTACAATTATGCTCACATCCAACCCCATCCCGATTAAATCAAAGTCATTATCAATAATATTTACTGTAACAGGAGTGTTTATCAATGTGCTACCCGCATCATCCACCGCAACCGGCCTTTTAGGCCCACCCATTCTAATTATTACCTTATCAGAAAGAGAGCAGCCAGAAACCAAATCTATTACCTTTAAGGTAAATTCGGTGTCGTACGATAAATTTACAGTAACAGGATTTAAAACCGTGTTGTCAACCAGCAACGATTCTGGAGACCAATTATAAGCGAACACTCCGGAACCACCACTTGCTTTGCCAAATAGAGTTGTAGATGTTCCCGCAGCGATCGCTTCTTCTCCTTCGGCTTCAACTTCCATATCAAGATTGATGGTAAGTACGAACATATCAGAAAATGCCATGTTTCCGCAAGCTGAAATCCCGTAAGCAGTTAATTTGAATACAACCTCACCTGTTTCGCCAACACCTGGAATATAGGTTGGTGTCAGAATAGTAGAATCATCGAGTTGGCCTTTCCCATTATGCGACCAGAAAACAGAAGTATAATTGGATGCGGTTGGAGCAGTGAAAGTATAAGGTGAAATCGAGCAAATTGCATCATCTGGCCCTGCATTGGCCAAAGGAGGATTAATAAATTGAATCCGAACGGTATCCTCAGCATTTCCACAAGGTAATGTGCCAGTAACTCTTAAAATCAAATCAACAAATCCATTGTCAAAATCAACCTGACTTGGTGTATATTCAGGATTGATAATGGTCGAGTTGTTGAAAGCTCCAGTTCCAAGGGTTGTCCAATTCAGCGAAGTAGAGTTTGTAGCCGATGCCCCGTTTATAATCACTGCCGATAGCAAACACGATGAAATGTTATTGCCTGCATTTACCGTAACCCCTGGGATAACAAATAACTTCAATGTGTCATAAACAGTTCCGCAAGGTACCATACCGCTAACCATTAAAAACAGATTGACTATTGTCGAGTCTGTTGCTGTTGTTGTATAAACTGGGTCTAAAGAAGTGGCATTTGTTAATGTCCCTTCCCCATCGGTAGTCCACAAAATTGAAGAATAATCTTTTGCAACTGCATCTGTTACATGATAGGGTTGGCCACTACAGATACTGTCATCTTGACCCGCACTTATAATAGGCACAGAAACTATTTCGATAGTTTGGGTGCATGAAGACAAATTGCCATTAAGATCGGTTGCTGTCCAAATCACATTTGTAATTCCTACACCAAAAACCGAAGGCGCATTATTGGTAATTATTGGATTCGCAAGGCAATTGTCGGTGGCTGTGGCAGTACCCAATACAACTTGTTCGCTTGAACAAATGGTGAAACCTGCCGGACAAGTAATTGTCGGTGCCTCATTATCATTAACGGTTACAGTCATTGAGCAAGTATTTGAATTCCCGCATTCATCTGTGGCAGTCCAAACAATATTGGTTGTACCAGATGGATATTGACCTGAAGCATTGGCTGTCTGATTAAAACTGTTGGTCAAAATATATGAGCTACAAGTTTCAAAAACAGCAGGTTGAGGCACCGTAACATTGGCAGTGCATACACCTAAATCATTGTTTACAATAATATTTGTTGGACAAGTTAAAACTGGGGCAGTAATATCCTGCACCGAAATAGTTTGAGAAGCTGTTGAGATATTTCCACATGCATCCGTAGCAGTCCAAGTCCTTGTTATACTGTAAGAACCGGAACATGAACCTGGAATGTTCGCATCAACAAATGTAAGTGTGAATGAACTTCCACATGCATCTGTCGCAGTAGCAGTTACAAAGTTTGGTATAGCAGGACAATCAATAATTGTCGGAGCGGGTAAAGTAGATATTACTGGCGCTGTAACGTCTTGAACATTGATTGTTTGACTTACTGGAAGTGAAACATTACCACATGCATCCGTAGCAATCCAAGTCCGTGTTACGCTATAAGTTCCGGCACACATGCCAGGGGTGGTCACATCATCGAAAGTAAATGTGATTGCACTTCCGCATGCATCAACAGCAGTAGCGACTGCAAATACTGGCGTTGCAGGGCAATCTATGGTTGTTGTTGCTGGCAATGCTGCTATTACAGGGGCTGTGATATCCTGGACATTGATGGTCTGAGAAGCGGTTGAAGAATTGCCACAAGCATCTGTTGCCGTCCATGTCCTTGTGGTGCTGTAGGATCCGGCACATAAGCCTGGGGTGGTTACATCATTGAATGTCAATGTAAATGCGCTTCCACAATCATCAACAGCAGTGGCGACTGCAAATACTGAGGTTGCAGGGCAATCTATGGTTATTGTTGCTGGCAATGCTGCTATTACAGGGGCTGTGATATCCTGGACATTGATAGTCTGTGTTGCTGTTGAGGAATTGCCACAGGCATCCGTGGCTGTCCATGTCCTGGTTGTGCTGTAGGATCCGGCACATGTGCCTGGGGTGGTTACATCATTGAATGTCAATGTAAATGCACTTCCACATGCATCAACAACTGTCGCAAACGCAAATACTGGGGTTGCAGGGCAATCTATGGTTGATGCTGCCGGTAATGCTGCTATTACAGGGGCAGTGATATCCTGGACAT
>JFJP01038833.1_pt1 | contig 23252 bp, 14 predicted proteins | sample 431651 | NCBI WGS metagenome assembly JFJP01 (sample SAMN02602958, study PRJNA72255) | Microbial mat metagenome, whole genome shotgun sequencing project. | biome: fresh water; feature: sink hole; material: water; isolation source: purple microbial (photo- and chemosynthetic) mats found in...
ATACGCACAAGAAGCACATCTAATCGGCTTTCGAGAGTTAATAACAAGCTTTTTTGTTTGTCAAGGTAAGTATCGGTTTTATTGTGTATCAGATTGTGGATTGGTAAATTACCATAAAAAACAGCTAATTTGGTCATGTGCTGTAATCGTTTGGAGAAATCCGATTGTCGTCGAGTGGCTTTATTACCCTTTCGCCGCCACACAAGAGTGTTCTGCTTTGGAGTAAGCTTTTTTGGCCAAAGATTTTCGGCGGCTATTCGACGACACACCTTCAATTTGGTACTAGCCATAGCACTACGTGTTTTTTGGGAAGCAGCAAATACAAGATTTATGTTGGTTCGTCGCGGCCTAAGGTCCGGTGGTTGTCGGTGGACACTTCAGGCAACCCTGCTAAGGCTCGGAACCCTCTCCCCCTTTGACGCACAGCAGCCTGTCAGACACTACCTGGATTTGGTGCGTCGGCGTGGCGTTATGTGTTTGAAGCTACCCGGAGGGTCGTCGGCGGACTACAGACGACAACATTACAACCCCTGGAAGCTAGCCTAGGTGGGCGGCTGGTCTGGTGGCCGTTTTTGCGTTTAACAAGAGCTGCGTAGGCGGTTGGCTTGAACAAAAGCATGGAACTTTGTCGGTTACAACACGTTTTGTTTAGTTCCTGTAGTGACCGACTTTCCGGCCTCATCAAAAGACAAAGGGTTGCGAAGTGGCGGACCTACGAATAGACCTACCTTAGGTCTATCGTTCCGGGACTGGAAAGAATAGGGCCGGACCAGCCCCGTGCTCCGGAACAAGAACCGTCGGTGCGAAGCACGATAGAAATACGGCGGGCGAAGGAGCGGTATGTTGTGCTCGCTGCTAGTGTAGTGTCCCCTATAAAGAATGGGGGAGCGGGGTAGGGTTGCGTCGTTGCGAAAGCTCTTGTCTCCTAACGAGCAGGCTACCCAAAGTCCCCTAATACCAGGAGGCGGCCGGCTCCTTCGAAGAACGCCGGGAGTTCTATCGCAACGGTCCGAGTTTGAGGACACCAGAGCGTTAGTGACCGCGCCGCGCTTCTGCCAAAAGGAGGACGGTACGTCAGTACACCAGTCTTCGATCAAGCCGTAAGTATGGCTGCTCTACGAAGTAGAGCAGCGCTGTTCCTCGCCGCTTTGTTCGCTGTCCGAAGGAGCGGGCGAAGCTTGGTGCGGTTCGCTACGCTCACCCTAAGCTTCTGTGTGTAGTCTCTTAACCTCGCCGCTCGTTCTGACGAACCCAAAAGCCACAACGAAGACCTTTTTGACGGGTCCAGACCTATCTGCCTCTACAAGAAGTCGTCGGGGTCTCGCGTACGTGTAACTCACTTGCGGCCTTGTCAGTGCCTGCTCCCCCATTATTTAGAGGAGCGAAGCCGGGGTTAGTTCCAACAACTCGGCCACCGGACACCCTTTGGAGTCGGACCTTTATTTAGAGACAAGTACCGCTCCTTTGGAAACGTAGTCCGATGCAGCACGATCCGGGCGGGTTAGCACTTTCGTAGGCGCTAAAGAACGGCACTAAGCCGCAGAAGGCCAGCATACCAAAAGCAATGCGCACTATCGGACTTGAACCGATAACCGTGCTGGATGTGATTTTAAGTCACAAGCGTATACCATTTCGCCAAGTGCGCATGGGCATACATAGGTCTGTTGCCTAGCCGCATAGTCCGGTTGGTGCTTTGGGCCACCGGTCACTATAAAGAAAGGGAGGTCCTTTGCGGAAAATACTCGCGGGTGTCCTCGTTCCTCGGACCAAGCAGATACCTACATAGGGTAAGCAGCGTTGCTTCGCAACCAGAGTGTCCTATCGACGGGTAGGAGACGCTAGCGCCGCGGCGGTCCTTACGTAGACGAAGTCCAGACCGTCATATAGCAAAGCCGCGAGGCGCGGCGCCGGCCGCCTATAGACCGTGAGCTACGTCCTGGCGTAGCGACCCTATAGTGCTCTAGTTAGTCCTAACACAAGAATTCGCTTAGGTCCCGATATAGGTCGACGAAGCGAGTCCGTCCCACCGAGAATCGATCCGGCGGACGACCACCTGTCTCACTGAACCAACGCTTTATCTTTCGCCGAAGCGTCGTAAGCAAGCAGCAAGCGGCAAAGGTCTAAGTAGCTTTCTTTGCTCGCGAGCCGAAGAAGTGCCGCCCTGGCCCGGAACTCACCTGTTCGGACTGACTACGCGAAGCGAACTTTCACCAGCAAAGCGAGTGACACAGGGACGAACGAGGCGAGGTGCTTGCTATGTCTGTCACTCGGAGGCATCGTCGCTCGCCCACGGCGGGCTGGTTTTCTCCCAGCGAATAAGCGATAGCTTCGTTTTCGCTTCGCTCAAACCCTTAGTCCTCGGAACGGCGGGGGTCGCGAAGCACAGGCGAGCTGAAAGCTCTTAGGAGCTACTTTTGGCCTCCGAAGGAGCGGGGCGGAGTGTTCGCTCCTGACGTCACGCACCGCAGAGCTCGCTGGGAGATACGATCGCCGCGCTTCGCTCCGCGCTCGCAGGGCCGGCGCCTTTGGTGGAACAACGCACCGCAGAGCTCGCTGCGTTCGTCTAACTCGCATCGGCTCGGACCGGGTCTATCATAGGTGTGCCCAGGCGAGCGACGCTCGCGGAGCTACAACGACGCCCGCTTCGCTCCTAGTTCTCTACTTGGTTCGAAGAACACCACCAACCGACCGTCCTCGCTTGTCTCGCTAGTTTTTGTCCTAGTGTCTTCGCTCGGACCGCGAGTTTTTTCCCTCTTCGCCGCGAGCTATTAGCAGCTACGCGTGCTTACCCGCCTAGTTGGGTGAGCGGTTGTGTCGTCTCAGTCAGGAACCGGTATATACCGTCGAGACAAACTCATACAAAAGTGCTATATGTTCCGTCCGTAGACGGTGGGACTATATGCGAAGCACTGGGAAGTATGTCCGGACTGGCGACCCACGTCTTGGACCTGACGGACGACGACCCGACTGGTTATTCAAGACCACCGATAGCGAGCGGTGGCCTGGTCCGACGAGACGGCGGTCCTAGGCTATCTAGGTTCAAGTAGTCGTCCCCTATTATAGTCCGCAAAGTCCAGTTAGTCACCAAGGGGGACGTACGGACTCTGTTGCTCGCTATAGGAGCGGACCAGCGGCGCCTTCTATCCGCCGGACTCTAATAAAACCAAAAATAGGGGGGTCGTCCGTATAGTATCCGCCGGACTGAGTCGGTCCGTTTTGTCGCTCGCTATCCACAACGTGGTGCCTACACCGACGACCGGAGTCGCTGACCAAAACGTAAAGTCCGCCGCCCACCAAGCCAGCCGGCTTGGTGACACGCAAGGCGACTGCGGTGACCGTAAGGTGTTCGCCACAAAATGTCGTCCCCCCCTCCCGGTGTATAGGACTATTCGATGGACCGGCCGGCGGCTCATGGGCGTTGCACCAACGACTACGTAGCCTTGTGTGTGTGGGGGCCTCTTACTTTTCGACAAATGAGGGTCAAAGTAAGCGGGTCGAAGGAGCGGTCCTCGCTTTGCTCGGCCTTTTAGGCTCGGGGTAAGGAAGTGACCCCGCTCCTTCGGACGACCGCACTGAGGCATATAAAGGTCCGGGATTTGATCAAGCAACAAGCAGCGCAGCTACCCCACAGATAGGACCGACCAAGAGCAGCAATGCTCTGATTCGTATTCGAGGGGCGAAGCCTAAACCAGTCCCCTAGAATTAGTAGGGGAGGAACTACGGCCAGCCTGTCCAAGTGAACAGCCCGAAGGGCGACCACAAAGAAAGCACCGTGAGGCTACAGGAAGAGAGTTCCGAGCGAAGCGTCGAGGACTACCCCGCCGAGTCGACACCACGCTTACGTTGAAGGAGTCCGAGTGACGAATCTGTAGGCTCAGCCGCCTTCCTCTGGGCGAAGCAACGACGCTAATAGATAGAGAGGGGCGTGACCTGCGGCGGCGAGGAAGACCAAAGCCCCAAGAAAGACCTATTATACCACGGCCGACGACCGTTGGGTAAGGAAACGACCCAGGCGCCAAAAGCGGCGAGGACAAACGAAGACTAAGATTCGTACGCGAGAACGACGCTACGCGTTAGCGTTGTCCGAACCTCTGGTCGTCCTCGCTCGCAAAGCGAGCGAGTTTATTGCAACCACATAGACGAACGAGCGAGCACAGAAAAAAAACGAGCGAGGGGAATAAACGAGCGAGCTATCGAGCGAGGGGAATAAACGAGCGAGCTATCGAGCGAGGGGAATAATCCGAGTGAAGCGAGGACGTGCGAGCGAGCGCAGCGAGCGAGGGGAATAAACTCGCGAGCGCAGCGAGCGAGGGTCCGAGTGAAGACTTTCATAGTGCGAGCGAGCGCAGCGAGCGAGGGGAATAAACTCGCGAGCTATGCGAGCGAGGGTCCGAGTGAAGACAAACAAACATAGTGCGAGCGAGCGCAGCGAGCGAGGGTCCGAGTGAAGACAAACAAACATAGTGCGAGCGAGCTATGCGAGCGAGGGTCGACGAAGCAGACGAACGAGCGACCAAACCGAGGGTCCGAGCGACTACATACATAGACACACTAGGACAAGCTATCGCTTGGCGACGGCGCCCCGGTCCGAGCGAGGTGGCCAGGACACACTAGTTGGGCCGTAAAGAAGTCAAAGTGCTAGATTGGCTTAGACGACCATGCCACACCGACACCTCCTTTAGACCGACCGGGCGTCCGTATGACAATCGCAACACAAATATGTTATTTACTTCGGACCTAAGTCAAGCCGGCTCCTTCGGAGGACACCGGACTGCGGCGTGAGGCCTCCTCCAGAACCCCGCCGCCCACCACCTTCAAGGAGAAGCCACTTAGCCGATTCGAGGCTGCTCGTTCGGCAGAGCTCGCGGCGAGCCGAGCGACATTGCGGTTCTGAGCGAAGCGAAAACGTAGGCGTCGTCCTTCGTCCGACCCTAAGGGCGCTTTGTCCGGCCGCCTTGCGAGTAGTTGGCGGGAGCGAAGCGATGCGAGCGCTAGCGAGCGCCGGCGGGGCGCTGTCTCCGAAGGAGCGGGCCGCGCCCGGGCCGCGGGAACAGTGTCCGGGCTCAGAAAAGCTCGCACTACACAGTGTGCTTCGCGACTAAGAGCTCGCTCTGACCTAAGGAGCTCCCTCCGACTTTAGACCCTATATAGACCGCGTTGCCGCCTTACTTTTGGCACGCACCGCCCCCGCTCCCATAATATATCATTGCCGGCGGGCTTCGAATCGCTCCGAGACTAAGGAGTTGTCGTCATCGCAGTGCTCTGACCGACAGTATTCCATAGTAGCCTATCTGGCTGTCCGTACTAGGAAGGACTAGGCTACGCGGCGTGACTATACTATAAGCATGCGCCCTTTGTTGCAACGCGTTAGCGTTGCGTAGCGGCGACGCACACCGTAGGTCTTCTTTTAGTCCTAGCCAGATCCTACAAGTAACGGTTCGTATACTACTCCTAAAAGCCTGAAGCGTTAGCGTCGTGCTTACGGACCTGTTTCGCTTCGCTCTACTGAGCGCGTGTTCGGTCGTCCGCAACTCGACTCCGCGTTCGTGATAGTCCTACGGCAGGTAAGGGCACTCCGTTAGCGTTAGGCCGACGGACGACACCGTTGTAGGGCCGGGCTCGACCGTTCTCGCTATGCTCGGAGGAGGACCGCCTTGGTGCCGGGCGCCGGCTCCTTCGGACCACCAGTCTCCTAACGGTCTGAGAACCGGTCGTCGACCGCTAGAACCTTGTACGGTCCGAGTGTAGCGTCTCTCGTAGCGCCTTAACAAGGTCCTGTTTTCGTGGTTAGTGGACGCCATAATGGACCGGATTCGTACGAACGACCAAAGTCTATGGGGATAGCGGACAGACGGCCCTACCTACACCGGAGGCTAGGGTACTGGTGGTCAAGTCAGGAGAAAAGGGATTCGAACCCTTAACCTTTGGTTTTGGAGACCATTGTTCTACCATTGGAACTATTCCCCTAAGTCCTAGGTACGCTAGCCCTTTGCGTACGCGCTTCCTCGACGGTGGATGTCCAAACCGGCTCCTTCGGACTGTGCCTTTAGAGGCCCAATGTAGCACGTGTAGTCAATGCAAGCCCGGAGCGCCACGCCGACGCACCATAAGACCTACGGACCGTAATCCACAGTGGCTCGGTCCGAAGGACACCTCTGTAGTTCACAAAGTAAGGTCACGACCGGTCTTTTAGGACCACGTCGGTGGTCCGGTCGTAGGTCCGGTCTTCCTTTGGGGTAGGTCCCGCCGTTCGCTAGCGCAAAAGCACTCTTTGTCAAAGGAACCGTCCGTAGTGGTAACCACGCGGTTAGTTAGGTCATCGGCGGCCGGCCACCAGTCTCCTCCAGACGTAGAGGCCGGCGCCTCCGAAGGAGCCGGCGGACTAGAGGTCTAACGTGTCGTCGCCCCCGCCACAGAGCACAAGTGTGTTACGACAAGCAAGCTAGCTGCCGGACAAGATACGGTATATATGAATGACCGCCTTACGAAGGAGCCGGCGCCTCTAGTCCGCATCCGTACCGTTCCGAACCGGATCGGCGTTCGGCCTACGGACCAGAACAAACAGGTGGTCGTTGCGGAAACCACGCGCTTATATATGGTATAGCACTAAGTAGGCCGCGCCTCGCAAACGCGACTGTCGTCGTATCCGGGGAGGAGGATTCTTGGGGGGGGGACGACCAGCGAAGCCTGGGGAAGACACAAAAAAGCGTGAGCCCCTTTGTGCCGAGTCTCGCTTGCTCGACTGAGCTCGCGCTTCGCTCGCCGCCCTATCCACTCGTTTCCTTTCCCTCATAGGCGGGCCTTTAGAGAAGCGGAACGAAGTCACCACCGGAACGAGCGAAGCGCGGACGGACGGTCCGTAGTCCTCCAAGCCTTCCTTTGTGGCGAGGACCGGCTTGCTTAGCGAGCGAAGCTATCGCTTCGCTGGGCTAATGGTGATGACCGACCGGCCGGACTTGGTCCTGCTCGGAAAAGCTCGCGCACCACAGTGCGCTCTATAATAGGGGGTAAGTAAGCGATAGCGAGCGACGCCTGTAGTGTCCTCGCCTAGCGGCGTACCTTCCTCGCCATAGGGCTCGGACCAACACGTATTGGCCACGCTCGCCTCTTGGACTATCCAGGACACAGACCCCGCCAATACACAAGGGGTAAACAGCATGGGATTTGATAGTCCTAAGCACGCGACTGTCTCGCTTTGCTCGACCGTCCTTGACGGCCAAGTCATGGAATGGACATTTATAGGTCCACGACGGGCGCGCTGCTCTCGTCCGGGGGGCGTACGGTACGTCAGTACACCAGTCCTCGCCTCAGCGCCGTATGGCGGCCTTAGAGGTCCGGACTTTGATTGAAACAAAGCAACCTCGCTATTACTTAGTAAAAGTGTGCTACCGCACCATAATATTAGGGCCCCGGACCAACCGCCAAAAGGACCGTAGGACTCAGCAATCCGGGGTCCTATATATAGGGTCGGTCGTCGGAGTAGCGGAGGTGATTTGGAGCCACAGACCGTTAGCCTCGGCCCGTTCTTCCGTAACCAAGTACTTACGTCCCGTCTGCTTTGGATTCGGAAAAAGTCAAAGACAAGTACCGCTCCTTTGGAAACGTAGTCCGCCGACTAGGCTAATCATAGAGCTAACTCACTCCTTTTTTTGCTTTTTGCACTGTAGGAACCTCACGCGTAGGTCCGAGGAAGACTGTACGTGCCCGTAGTACAGTATACCAAATGCAATGCGCACTATCGGACTTGAACCGATAACCGTGCTGGATGTGATTTTAAGTCACAAGCGTATACCATTTCGCCAAGTGCGCATGGGCATAAGGAAGGTCTGTTGCCTAGCCGCATAGTCCGGTTGGTGCTTTGGGACCGGTCACTATAAAGGGTAGGTCCTGGGTCGTTGGTGCCTGCTTGCTTAGGGACCAAGCAGCTATGCGGCTCTGGTCTTAGAAGGAGACAGCTGGACCTATCAAAATATGTGCCCTTTGATGGGTAATAGACCACGCCTCCTTGGAGTGGTGGTCTCCTTCGTGGTCTGTTGGCTAACGGCGGTCGTCCTCTGGCCGTTCTGGTGGCAGTGCGCCGGCTCCTTCGGACACAGTCTACAAAGAAAGGTCACCCTCCTGTCCTTCGCTCGGGGCCTAGCTGGGTCGCGAAGGAGCTCGGACTGCGAGCTCGGGAGCTGCTAGGATCGACGCCGCTTCGCTGGCCGAAGGCACGCGATGCAGAGCACGCTAGGGCGAGACGAAGGCTCGCGTCGCCTAGCTCCGCCTTCCAGGGGCGCTCCCATATTATATCATTGAGGCGGGGAGGCTCGCCGGCCGGCGAGCGAAGCTCGCTGCGCCTCTCAAGTGTCTGACGACGGTGGCCGGCGATTCTACGCTCGCCAAGCATCGCCCCGTCCTCGCCCAGGGCTCCTTGGCGTCCAAAGTCCGTCCTGTGCGACGACCCATATAGGCTCATAAAGCCTGCGTGTCCTGACAGTGCAGCCAAGCTAGCCGAAAACTTAGCAAAAGCCGGGCACTTAGTCGACTATCGGCGTAGGATCCAACCTACGACGAACAAAGTGGTCTCATGCTTTGCGACTTTGCTTAGGACGGCCGTCTTGGGGTCCGGCCGGAATGTAGCGTTTGGACTGGGCACATCCGGTCCCTCTCTAGGTCCGACCTTGGTGATAGCACGTTTGGACTGTCTCAAGCTAGGCTCGACCGTAGTCCAGGCGGGGGCGCAAATACAAAACCTAGGCCCCTATTATAGAACCCACCTCTAAGTACAAAAGTCCGGACAGGTGCGGGGTTCATACGTCTTATGACAGGTGGCACTTAGTCGGCACTATGCTCTAGAGCAGTCTCGGACCAGCCCACAAGTGAACCGTACCGGTCGAAACAGCAACCACCAGTCGGAAGGTGCGTTAGCACTGTCTCGTTCCCGTCCGGGCAACGTGGTTAGGTCCTACGTTGACGACGTCTTAAATCCAACACAAGGCTATCCACCGGTCGGCGTGTTCTATAGACTAGTCTTTTGCTGTTTATACTGTTTGTGCGTGCTGTCGCACGTACGATCGCCTCCTTTGGTTGGATAGACCGCTCCGGAGGCCACAAAGGCTGTGCTTGCTTCGTATACGACTTAACTAAAAGCAAGCTTTTAGTCATGATCTACTTAGCAGCAACTTCCAGAAGTCATGGTGACTCTTTTGTGGTAAGCAAACCAAGTGAGTGGTTACCGTAAAGAACATAGGCGCGCCGCCGCAGGCGCTACACTGGACTATCCGTTGGCGGCTATACGGCGTGCGGCGGTGCCCCCCTGTGTAGTCCCTACGCCGATTCGTCGACGCTACAAAGGTCCAAAGTCTGCTAGGCACGGTCGGACGATGAGCTAGCCCTAGGAAATCAGCACAACGCGCGGCTCTTGGGCACGGACACGTATTCTAAACCTCGAAAATCGTCAAAATTACGCCGGAAAGACCTCCAGACAGACAGCCGACAAACAGCACTTTGCACTTTTTCAAGCACTGTTCCCGCAGTGGTTCTTTAAGAGACAGTGCTATGTCCGGTCTATAGATGCTTACGTCGGTCCGGTTACGCCCCACCCGATCCGGACCAAGACGAACCGACCATCCGGTCGTTGGTCCGAGCGAAGCGAGGACAAGACGGGTCGGACGACACGACCAAGCCTTACTCTAGGGGCCGCTGTGCTTGGGGGTTTGGTTCGAACCTTAGAAGCCTATATATACTTGGTGTGCGTTAGCACATAAGCAAAACCACAAGTCTCTGTAGTCGACGTCGTCCTACGGTCCGAACGAAGTGAGGACACTCCCTATTTGGTGCTGCTGGCTTTCGTCGGACATGAAGAACAGTGTCCGGTGTGCGCCGTCCTTCATTCACCCGACTTAGTGCTTGGTGTCGTCGGAATTACGGTTCGTTCTCCGGAAGAGGACTATAATAGGGACACTGTAGGGTCGAGCGAAGCGAGACAGACCGGCGGCGCTAGCGTGGCGACCTATTATAGGCTTGGCCGCTTTGGAGGACGACCCAAAACGACCGACCGTAGGCTTTTGTGCTATATCGCGGCGACCTTTTGGACTGTGCTTCGCGCCGTGCCGCCGTCCCGGACCAGTGAAGACGACCGAGACCTAGGTAGAGCGAAGCGAAACTGGAGCGTTGGATCGGTTAAGCAACCGGCGGTTACTGACATGAAGCCCGTAACGATCTTGTTCCGAGTGACACCGTACCTACGGAAAGTGTCGTTGTCGCTCTACCCCACGGACAGGCACCCTAGTCGGACTATATATATGTCGACTAGACGTATCGTCGACATATATATAGTCCGGTCTTTGGCCTATAGTAAGCCACATTGACTTAGGACAACATGGGATCGTGTTGGTGTGTCTTTCGGACACCAACCGCAGTCCGCCGACCTGAGTGTCCTAACTCGGCAATCCAGACAAGAGAGGAGGTCGAGCGATACGAACACTTCGGACTATGTTTCGCTTACAGAGACGCGTCCGTGGGCACTCTATGACATACACATAGGACCGTGACACCGTTGTTGCTGATCGGGTTCCTAAATCCGTGTTTAAGGACAGTCCAAAGTATCAAATACGCTCTGACTCGGTCATCATTACAGTGGTGCCTGCTCCCCCATTATTTAGAGGAGCGAAGCCACCAGAACCGGACTACAGATGGCGCTGTGTGTCCGGATGGATCGGGTGTGGCTACTTAGCCTAACACGCAAGCTGTCGGACTGGCTTGAAATACAAACGTAGTGCTACTCGTTATCGGACTTGAACCGATAACCTTTCGGAACAGATTTTGAGTCTGTCGTGTCTACCTTTCCACCAAACGAGTATACTTGGACCAGCGAAGCGAGTCTGGGAGGGACGGTCTCACCTTTTACGGTTCCGCGTGAGCGACACACCACCAAGATGAGATCCGGTCAAATACCACTTATTAGCTAGGTACGCCGCGGCCTGTGCTTACTGTTTTGGACGGTCATGATGGTTTAGGTCTTAGCAGCGAGACAAAATACTGTCGTAGACAGCCGTAAAACAGTGCTTGATGTCGACTTATCCGAAGGAGCCGGCTTGGCGGCACAACCTACAGTTACCGCCGTTTCGTGTGTGTTTCGGCCCTTTTTTTGGGTCGTCGAAGCACTCCCAGGCTAGCGCCTTTCTGAAAGTCCGGGCCGCTGTCCTCGTGCCTCGGACCCTATTATAGGGTCCGTCATATAGACTTTCCGGGAACTTCGGACGCTACGCCTTTACGGTTCTAGAAGCACACCGCACTTCTTCGCTCGGAGCGAACCCATCCGTGCAACGCACCCGATAACCGGACCTCTCTGGTCTATCCTTAGACAAGGCCGATCTAACAGTCCAAAGTGCTGGTTGGTTCGTGGCCGACGGTTCTTCGTCCAAACCTACTGTCTGTCGTACTTCGTACCGTCGTTCTGGCAGGCCGCCAGGCTGCCTTTGTGCTCGTGTATTTCTTATTGGAGTGGTGTCCAGCAAGCTATATAGCAGGAAGGCTCACTAAAGGATTGTTTCGCAGACGCGTCCGACCAGCCACTACTTGCCGCCTAAGGACGACGTCCAAACCACTCGGCAGCAAGCACCGTTTGCACTGTACGCCCACCAGAACGGAAGTAGTACAAGTACACTCTGTACTTAGTGACGTACTTATATTATTATTAAAGGATTGGTCTGTCGGTCCGGCAGGCTTGCGGTATAGGGGCTGACTGGTCGTCCAACAGAACTAGCCCTCCGCCGCCGATAACTATTACAGTCGGTTCTTCCGCCACCGACGAAAGTGCTTAGAGCCGAACAAAATAGTTTACGAAGGAGCGGGCTATCGCACCGTCGGTACAACACACACGGAAAGATTTGCCGGCACTAAGCAGCACGCGTGCTTACTTAGTCCGTAAGCAAGCACTACTTGGTTGAGTCGCTTGGATTAGCGGACGGGCCCTACGAAGAGACCACTTTGCACCCCTCCGGAACCGTAGCGATCGCAAGCCTAGGCCTTACCACAAGTCTCGGAGACGGTCGAGCGATGCGAGACGAAGACAGTGCTAACACAGCTGACATCCTGCCGGACTTTGGACATAGGACGGTCGGCCATAAAGGCACAGCCATCTGGGTCCGACGACAAGGCGGTCATGGTCTCCAAAAAAGGGGGGTCCGTCGCACAGCAGCGTCCCGACTACGGGCGCCGCCCTCCCTCAGAACGTTAGCACACTAACCGCCTGTTCCGGACTGGCCGCTTGCTTACTGGGAGTGCTGCTTCGCGGATGCTTAGCCCGGTCCGTACCTATGGACCGGCTCTCTAGGTCGTCCGTCCCCCCGTGCCTCACGATCCGACTTTCTCGGTTGTCTTGGTGAGCGAGGCCGAGGCTGCGTTCACTTAACCGTAGAGACCAAAATACGGTCACGCGTTGACCGGACCTAACAGAGTCTCAAAGCCAACAAGTACAGGACAGGCTCTCTGTTATACCGGCCCTTTATAGACAGGAAGGTGCGTTTGAGTAGAGCGCCGGACACAGTCGACTCACTAAGGTCGGACTATGTTTTTACACGGACAACCAGTGTTCCGCCCCCACTGTTCCCTGATGATCGAAAGGTTATTAGCCTGACTGGCCGCTCGCTTTCCTGGCCACTACGAAGGTTAGGACTAGATCTGTGTAGGATCGGGCTTGTTATGGTGCGAAGCACAGTCGAAGGTCAGTCCGTCCGATTATTAGCACCTTGTCCTGTGTTTCTAAAGACGTAGCTAGGTCTATTCTCGTATACTCCGGGGTCGGAACAGTCACCCATGTACCGGGAACGCGCCTAGACTACTACTAGCAGCTCAAGCCTCAAAGCGAACGTCCGACCGGATTGCTTGCAGCTAGCAAGCAACCCAAGGCCTTTTCTGTCGTAAGGCGGGTCGTCGAAGCCGGATGTACGGAACAGACTGTCAGTGTCCGCCGTTGCCGGACTATAAAGGGCAAGTTCGTTTAGCGGCTTCGCTCCTCTAAATAATGGGGTAGCCGTTAGCCGCGTTCCGTTGCGACTGTCGCGTATTTGATACGTGGTGAGTAGCGAGCGACTTGTCTTGATTTCTGCAAATAGGCGGCTTGTGGTCCTCCTCTGCTTGCAACAACACCACCCCGACAAAGCCACCACAAGGTCCTCCTCCGCCTGGACGACACGCTTCTTCGAGCGACGTGGCAAAACATCGTGTAGCTATACTGTACCAAGAAACCGCCTCCGCACCACGGATTCCGGGTTGTTGCGTCCCGACTCTGGTGACTGACGCTCCCCTATTATAGGGGCTGAAGGAGCAGGCTTATAAACCGCCTACAAGCCACCTTTAGATGGGGCGGCCTGTCCGTCCACCGGACTATAGCTAAAGTCCGGTCATGGCGGCTTGCCTGCTCCCCCATTATTTAGAGGAGCGAAGCCACCGTATTGTCCGTATCGGACAGCTTTCTTCCAGCCGCAGGATAGTGCAACGGGGTGTTGTACGTTTAGGCGCGGACTGTACCGTTTGTTTGATGTTGAAAAGTGGTTAAGTGGAGCAGCGTGTGGTACCGCAAGTAGGTGGTAAGCGGAAAAAACGGACACCATAAAGAAAGCTCAGATGCTGGTAATAGCGCCTCCTCCTTCGGAGGAGCCGGCCGGCTCCCACAGTAGCTTGCCTTGGACTAGCGGACTATTATGCTTCGCTCCTCTCCCACGGCGGGGGGTGTTCCGAGTCCGGCAGGCAAGCACCCCCGCTTGTACAGTCCCGGCCCGGTTAGCGAAGCAAGCCAGGACCATGAAACCCTCAAAGTAGTGCTTTGGGTGTGCTGACGTGCCTAACAGCTCGTGGGTGACACAAAGCAGATACGGTCGTCCGTCCTCCCGCGCGTCACAGAAGCGGCGAGACGCTGACTTTTCTAGGCGTCGCTGCTCGCCGCAAAATGTCACCCCCTGTTTTAGAATAGAATAAGGAGGCTTATATGAACTGTCGGTCTCACGGACTAGACCTGATGCCGCTTCGGAATCGGCACCCTCCAGACACAGGGCCTGGTCGATAACTTCAGGGTTGTGGCGCTCGTTCGGCACATAACGAAGGCCACCGTTTGATGTAACGGTGGCCAGCCCTTTGCTCCTTCTGTAGGACCGGCAGAACAGAAGCCTTGTGATATTGTTTATCCGAAAGCAATGAGTGGTCACTTCAAGACCATACGTACGTGCTAGCGGTTTATCAAGGGGTTAAGTGTTTTCACCGAAACCCGCTTTTCCTTGGGAAGGCCACGACACGAGCCTCTTTACGATCCTGCAAGAGTCACTTCCTAACTCAAAGCGTTGCTTTTGAGCAACGTCTTGATGTCCTATAGGTTATGAGTACGCAACGCGCCTGGATAGCCGGCTCCTTCGGAACAACCACGTAACTATAATAGGTCTATTGGTTTTTGGTTGATAAAGCTGTAATGCCTTCTTCTGACCAAGCGCTAGGCTTTCCAAGTGCTTGACTTAGACCAGAGCGGCTTCGCTAGCTCGCAAGCCAAAAAAACGTAAACAGGTTCTTTATAGCTAATCGGCAGCGTGCCCTAAGAGTACGGCTGTTCGCTACGCTCACCCTTCGCCTCCATTAATGTGTCATAAAAGCGCCCTTTTGCTGGAAGCCTCAACGGCCTCGTGTTACGCTTTTGTGTCTTTGTTGCCTTGGGTTGAACTAGTAGCTCTATCCGCTCCAGCCGCAGCTGCGCCAGCTGCTGCGCATAATACAACAGCTCTTGGTTAGCCTTTATATCTTCTTCCGTGTCCTCCTTGATGTGTACGGTCTTCCTTTCTATACCCCCCAAAGGCAACCTAAGCCTCCGGAAGGCTAAGGAGCTCCTGCGTAAAGCGAGCCGCGTGCTGCTCAAAGCGGGCACTTTGTTGCCGCAGACAGAGGACCGTAATAGTACGGGGACCACTGTTTGACATGCAGGGACGGCACCCGGGAATCTGTAGTCGAGAGAGCCAGCGCCTTCGTGAAGCCGTTCGTTGGGCCCAAACCGTGAGCTTCCTAGAACGGTGACTCTCGTTGATGTTCTCCACCCAGTGTCTGCCAAAAGCGTTCGGCCTACTAAAAACAACTGAATTGTTGCGGCGGCTCTTTACCACCCAGGTGGACCAGCAGGCTGCGGAATGCACGGATTGTCCTTTCCGCGAAAAACGTTAGGCGAGTTAGCGTATGACATAGAGCCTACGCATTTGCCACCCAGCTTTCTTAGCTTCTTGTGGTAGCTTTTTTACGCTAATTCGGAACCACGTTTCTATGCAGTAAAAGCAGCTCTCCGTTAGGGTTTGGCGTGGTTTACAGCAAGCAAATGCTTGACTACTGGAAATCAAGAATGCACTAGAAGTGGTGATCGGATAGAGCCACGCGGGCCTAGCCCTTCTGCTTCAACAGCATTCAAAGAATTTGCGCCCAAGTCCAGAACGAAAAAGGCTTTGACGCAGATACTTAGAAAACTCGACTTCATTTGAAACAGGTCCATCACCAAAGCTTTCGCGTTAGCGCAGCTCTATTGAAGAGCGAGGGCCTAATAAGTGTGGTAACCAATACTTTGCTATGCTCGGTGCCGCCTTGCTAGCTTCGAGTGCTTGACTAACCCCAGTGTCGACCCTTACCCTTTTGATGTGCTCAACTCCTTTCAACATAGTGTTTTTTGCGCGTCTAACCACTTTTTGAAACAAAAAACGCTTCAGACCCCGACGCGGGCCTCCAAGAAAAGGCTACAAAGCCTACCGTACTTACATCCTGCTGGACTACGCCTTCCTTCTGACCTAACAGCAAAGGAACCACGCGGGCCTAGCCAGGGCCCAGGCGGCACCGCGTACCTTACTGGACAGGCGAGCCCCGCGGGGCTCGCGGCCTTAGCCTGCGGCTTGCTTGCCCTGACAGACAAGGCACGCCGCCCCGCGGGGCTCGCGGCCGCCGCGCCTGCGGCCCCTCAGACTCAAAAACGGGCTCGCCCTAGAACGACGGCTCGCGGCCGTCCCTATGTAGCTAGCCCCCCAGACTCAAAAACGGGCTCGCCCTAGAACGACGGCTCGCGTCTGCCTCGCAGCGCTCGGTTCACTAAAGCAGAGTTTGGAGAAGCGCCGCCGCCCCCCCCCGCGCGCGAGCGGAAGAGATGGCGACAACCCTTGCTTATATAAGCGCGAGCTGGCCTATACCGGTTACAACCCTGGAATAACCCACCTAATAAAGGCGCGACTACGAGGAACACAGAAAGGCACGATGCTCCTTTAGACGCGAAAAACGCACGTGATGATACTTACTGGAGTTTGTGGGCCGGGTTGCGTGGAGCCTAAATACAAAGAGACAAAAAACCTTTGCTAAAAAAGTGTGTTGGTTCCTCCTAGGAGTTTAAAAAGGACAACCAAGAACGTTCTTAGACCTAAAAAAAGAGTCAAAATAGGCCTTTTTACGCTTGAAAATGGTGCTTGATGACGAGAATAAAAAGAGGCCGCTAGGAAGAACACTTCGCTTAAGGCGCTTCACAAACCCAGAATACAAGAGGAGTGCAAAACCGAGCCGCAACGCTAAGGCAACGCTAACGCAACGCTAACGCTTCGCGTGGTACTGCTACGAAACCGACGGTGGCCCTGGTTCTCTCACTTTGGCTGCTGGGGGACCTTTATAAGAGAGCCGATTGGCGACTAACGGTGCTGTCAACGCCCGGCTTACTTAGACTTTGGACCCTGCGTTGAAACAAGAAGAGACATTAGCTTGTGGCGGTGTATTGGGCTCACCGAAAGGGGGCTAGCCGCAAAGGCGTATGCGGCTATAAAAAGCAGGCTTGTCGTATCAATGCTGTTTACCTGAGAAAAAGGGAACAAAGTAAACAAAAACGGTTGCGCTTTGGAGGTATAAGCCACTCGCGAAAGCTCTCCTAGGCGTCGAGTTTAGCGTTGGCGCACACCTGCGACGCCGTGCTCTTTGGATGCTGCAAACGACGAATGCTCCTATCAGCGAACTCCGTGCCTTGGGCCACCACTTCCGGAGAGGCCTGAGCCACAGGGGGCTGAACTGCCGAAGTAACAGCAGCCCCCCGCAGACGCGTCTTGTGGGGGACCCAGAGAGCCTCCCTGGCGACCCAAAAACAAAGACACTCCGAGTACACAACCAACAAAAACAAAGGCTACTGCTCCGATTTCAGTGATGCTATGCGCATTTGGGCTTTCCCTTTTCATAAAGGCCCTTCTCTATATAATGTAAGGGCCTCTATGCAGGACGCCTTTGTGGTGGCCGTGGCCTAGGCCGCGTAGCTTACCTAGGGGCTCTCTACGGCCAGCCGGACGATCGCCCTCTATTATAGACGGCGATGAGGACCTCATGGTACCCGTGCTACTAACCGCGCAACCTCGTCGGCTTGGTTTCCCGGTTCTGGACACCACAAGCTTTGTCTTCCAGTGGAGCAAAGGGCCCTGATTTACAATAGCCTTTATAACACCCGCTGGGCTTCGCTCCTATAAATAATGGGCAGGCGGTTTCTATGGATGCCGATATTAGGAGGGCATAGGCCGCTCAAAAGAGCTCGCTCGACGTACTGACTTCGTACACCGGCTGCTTTATTTGTCGCAGCTTCCAGAAACTCCGACTGGTCTGTTGTTAGGAGAACCCTTCCGCGCCAAAACGCAAGGCCAAGTGCTCCACACACATGAGCTGTTGTGCTCGCTTCGCTCGCACCATCCAACACTTCACTCACTTGCCCCGGCAACACTCCTGCCGAAAGAGAATTCCAAAGTTCACAAAGTGTCTTTGTCACCTCTACGTATACAGGCTTGTCGAGTGCACGGAGGTTCTCTGATGACCAGGTCCGTCAGACCTGCTTCAAACAGAAGTGTCACCTCCCGGGCTCTGAGGTCGACAATAGCGCGGGTGTCGGATACGAGAATGGTTTCCGGCAGTCCACTAGGGAGGTCCCGCGGTGTATAAGCGGCGGGGCAGCCGCTCAGCACTCGACCACGCCATTTACAAGCCATATAAAGGGCCCGTGCGGCAACCCAAAGCTAATCTAGCTAGGATACCCAGAGGCCGTCGATTACTCAGGCAATCGTATAGTCATAGTTTGTAAAACCGTTTTTGTTGAGGTGAGGACAGACCGCCGCCCTCCGGTGCACACCAAGCCGCCGCAAAGGACGACCTTGCATTACGTGCTTGGCCTGGTTGGGACTACCTCTGCTTTGTTTGTGAACTGGCGACCGATGCATGCCTAGTCTGTTGACAAGACCACGGTAATGACATAAGTCGACTCCAGCAAGAATGTCGCCTTGTTGTGCCTTGTACTTGGGCCCCCTATTATAGAGAAGAGCAAGCCTTTTTATATAGCCAACCAGAGCTCCGTGCCGGTTTCGAAAGTATCCGGGAGCTCCAGCGGCGCACACCTTTCCAGAAAGTCAAAACGTACGGAAGCTCCGGCGAAACTTCGAACCTAGCAACCTAACTCATACGCCTCCAACAACGATCCAAGCCATCCTGCCTGCATACGGTGTGTCCGAATAGGCCTTCCGTAGCCCCCTTAGGACTAGCCCGGGCCCTGCTTTGCCACGGCAGGTCTTGGAGAAGGGCGACGAAGGCACGAAACCGGCCTTTTTGCCAGAATCCGGCGGAAACCGGGACACTTTATTCACTAGTCCTAGGCTTACTAGCCTACTTGCGGCCTGACACTAAAGCAGTGGACACCCCGCACAAACAGATAGCTCCGGAATGTGAAGTTCCATACTTGACTTGGAAAGGGTTGCTTGTTGTGCGCTACGCGCCTGATCCTATACGTAGAAAGCCGCCCGGACGCGGCGGGCGGCCCGCTAACCGGGTCCTTCGGAAACAGCACCAAGGCTCACCAGGCCCGCACGAAGCAACGCTTGTACTACTTATACAGCGGCTCTCACCTAAGCAGCTACCGTCAACCCTTGCTGAATCATGGGCAAGCGTGACCAAAACGCGAAGATGCTTGCACTGGGACACACGGGCCTAGCCCGCTACTAAGGGGCGGGGTGGGACTCGCGTTGCGGCGAGCGCTTCACGTAGCCACTCGCCACGAGAGGCGCTGTACCCGGAGTCCTAGAAAAGTGCTTCCTCCTGACGACCACACTACGGACAACGACAACCACCAGCTTACTCCGTCGTCGGAATAACCCACTTAGTATAACAAAGCGCCGCAGGAATAATCGTGCGGAGTCCGTCCGGCGGGTTGTGGTACAAAGCTTAGTGGACGCGAGCGACAGCCTGCCGCCGGAGACGGCGACAGATAGCTGCGTCACACAGAGGCACAGGCCTGGCGGCAGTCGTCGCAGTGTTTACTTGATCTGGTGGTTAGATTCATGATCATATTGTTGTAGCGGGCACTCGTACCCTTAGCTAGTGGACGCTTGGTTTTCGAATAGCTAGCTTTGCCTTTTTGCAGAACCAAACGTAGTGCCCCGCCGGGCCCGACGAGGTCAAAAGGCAAGCTTTTGTGTTAGCTGCTAGCTTGCGTCGTAGCCGCTTACTCAGTGCAGGCGGCTTGCTTGTGTAGCTCGGACCTCTAAAAGTGCTGGCGGGGGCGGCGGCCTTAGAGGTCAGGCTAGCTTACTTTTAGACTTCCTTTTATGCGTGCTGCGAAGCTTTGTTCTGGTCTGTTCTGTCTTTTGTCTTGTGCGGCGTCTAGGCGGCGCGGCCCGAACGGACTTCCTAGGGCGGGGCCTGACCGACATGGGAGTCCGTAAACCGTAACAGAGCGAGCGTTAGCCGCCTCTACTTAGGCAGAGGCCCGGCGCCTTCCTCCGGACCCGAATCCGAGCGACCGTCTGAGTGCTAGCAAGGTAGCTCTCCCAGCCGCGGCCGACTGTCGTACGACGCTGTCGGAGCGCGAAGGCTGAAATTTGCGCTTTGTAGCCGCCGGTTCGGAGCGTTGCCTTGGACCGTCCGGTCTCTAATAAGACGAGCATCCAGGCGGCCGATCGTCCCCGGTAAAACGGTACGGACTGTACGAAAGGCGTTATCCGGCCTATAATAGTGCGACAGTTCCGGATTTGTGACGGTCCGAGGAACGAGGACAGTCATGGCCAGTCCAAACGGACGACCGCCTTGCAACAATCACAAGTACTTATTCATAGTATCTCCGCGGTCCGCTCCGATGACCGGTGCCTGCTCCTTCGGAAGAAAGGTACGCGAGCTTCGCCCCTAAGTAGTCCGGCGGAGACTGCGGCTATTACTGAGGACTAAACAGATACCAACGGTCTGTAGCGGCTGTGTCGCACACTGCCGCCTCCTTATGTGTCTCCGACCGTCCGGAGCCGTTGATCCGGTCGGACCGAAATTAGGTGCGAGTGGTTCAAAAACCCGCTCTCGCCCCAAAGCTTACGCCCCGGACCCCTCTTAGAGTAAGGGCGGGTGCTACGACTGGCTGCCTAGAGCGTAATCTTTATGGATGGACAGGTCCCGTCCTAACGGACAGACGCTGTAAGGACTGGCTCGGTTGGAGACTGGTGGAGGACGGTCGATCGGCGAAGCGAGAACCTACAGGTTCGACGACGCGAGGCTTGCTTACTTTCACAGTCGTCCTATACCAGGCCGCACGCTAACGCAACCCACCTTTCGGTGTGAGGACGCATAGCTTCCAAAAGCTTCCTCGAAATTCAAGTCGACGGCATGACAAAGCCTAACTGTCTTACTTTCATTCCGGCCTCAGGGACTCCGACAGCAGTTTGGCGTTTCGGAGGCCATAACCAGGCTGGTGGATGACGGAGTCTAGGTACGTATACGGACGACCGTGGTGTCCGTCCGCTTCACCGCGTCCGTACCCTGGATTATACGTAACTACACCGTACGCCGCAAACGCTGTAGTCGGAATGGGCAGACAGGGTACGCTTCGTCGAAAGCGTGTTTGGACTCTACGGACACCGCCGGACACCCGCCCTATATCATCACCAAAAACCCAAGACGCCGGACGTTTAGTGCGTTAGCACTCTAGATGAATGGGACCTTATCCATTATCTCAAGCCGGACCACCTGTATGCTTGACACCGCCGACTGGCTACTAGTTAGGCGGAAGTGGCGTCCGCCGTGTCCTAGCAGCCGTCGCCGTTTGACACACAGTCATCAGACGACCGGCGGACCTCATAGGACTACTAAGCTCACCACGAGTGGTCGTCGTTCCCCGCCGTAGGCTACGGTCCGGTTGTTTCTGCTGTGTCGCCCGACGCTCGTCCAAACGCTCGCGTCGCATCATCACTTTACTCAGTCCGGTGCCGCCTTTATACCTTTCCATTAGAAAAGCTCTGTTTTCCGATGTATCGTGACGCCTACCAGCGCTACGGACAGGAGCGTAACCCCCTTGATGTAGGTGGGGTCCGAGCCGATGCGAGTACATCACTTCGCGTTGTCGCTACAAGTAGCTCCGCGAGCTCGCGCACACGAGCTCCTCGCCAATGCGAGCTCTGTGACGCGTTACCTAAGGAAACGGCCCGGTCGCTACAAGTAGCTCCTTGTGGCGAGCGGCTCGCCTTAGCGTTTTTATTGGTCCGAGGAACGAGGACACTCGCCTCCAGCTCCAGTTCGGACCCTCTAGAGGGTCGTTTCGTTGAACCTCGTTTGTTGGGACTCAGCTGCCGCCCCAGAGGTCCGCTCCTGTCCGTAGCGTGCGCTCGGCACGCCAACTTAGGCGTTTTGCGGTGAGGACGCTCACTAGCTCCTCCACCAATGCACGGCCTAGGTCGTCGGGGCGGCTGTCCGTCCACCAGTATTCTCGTCCGGACTTTCGTCCATCTACTAGTGGCTATCCTCGTCCTGGTTAGCACCCAGCGGCCCTGACGGTTACAGCCACAAGGTTACTCCAAAGGCCAGCAAGCCTAGTAGCCGTGCTTGCACTTTATCGTCCGGGAATCGTCCGCCGGCCTATAACACAAAGTGTCGCACACTACGGACCGGACTGCATAGCTCTGGGTGGTTTTTGGACAGAACGGCCCCCTATTATAGGGGAGCGACGACCGACGAAAGTGGCGGTCGTCCGAAGGACGGCCAGGCGCGCCGTCTCCTAACGTCGACCCTGGCGCCGTATTCTTCCATAGTCCCTCCCCTACGAAGGCGGCCGCCAAGCTATTTAGTGCTTTAGTGCTTGCTGAGAGCGAAGGTGCTTGCCCCTTTGGTGCTTCTTGCTTACTGTCTCCACACCAAGTCTACCTAGAGGACCGTTCTGTCGTCAGACCAGGCGCGCCCCAGCCGCGCTGGCCGCCGAACCACTCTATTGGAGGACAGACTGGCGGTGCTTTCCGAAGGAGTGCTTGCTTCTAGGTCCGAGTGCTGTCTTCCGCTTGGTGTTGTTTGTAAGGCTAAGTGTCCGCCGAGCGGTTCACTAACGTCCTTGGTGTGTTGTCTATAAGCTCCGCCGGACCCTCATACCTAAGCTAGAGTCCGTTGTTGCTTCTTCGCTTCGGTTTGGTTGGTCCGGTCCTAGGCGCGGCGCCGCGCCTAGGACCGGAGGCGACGACCAGATTTGGGGCGGCGTCCGAAGGAGCAGGCCGCCTAACCGTCTATAGGGCCGGCGGCCGTACGCGAATGGGTTCAAGTGTTTATGTCCAGTTTTTATGTCTTTCGTTGGTTACCGCGGTGTTTGTCACTGTGGCTGTCGGTTATTTTGGCTTGCTGTCTGTTGTCCCTTATATGTATTAGACCTGTCTATCTTCTCGCTCATCTTGTGCACCGCTCTATCAAGCACTTCGTAAAAAGCAAATAGCGTTTGGCCCCGGACGACCCCAAAGACTGGTCTCGGACTACGGCACTTTCTGTCCTGTCTTTCGCTGGGCTAAGCCTTGACTTAGCGTTAGCGTTAGCTACTAGGCGACGCCGCCTACGTCCGGACTAACCTGTCTCGGTCCTAGACCCATTACGTACGGTCCTTAGCATCAAAACAGACACGAAGGGTCTGGTCGGAAGCTATGATGGTGTCTGGAGACTAAAAACCCTTTGTCAAAATGTATTTACTTATTGTCACTTTACCTCTATTAGGAAGTGCTGTGTCGGGGTTATGCGGACGGTGGCTGGGTGCAAGAGGCGCCGCCGTTGTGACTACAACATGTGTGTTACTGTCGTGTATTCTTAGCTTTATAGCTTTTTACGAGGTTGCTTTGGGGTTAAGTGCCTGTTATATAAAGAGCGCTCCTTGGTTTTGTTCTGAGATGTTCGATGCCGCTTGGGGCCTTCTATTTGATAGTTTGACAGTCGTAATGTTAGTTGTGGTTACCTTGGTCAGTGTGCGACCC
>JFJP01021679.1_pt1 | contig 23247 bp, 23 predicted proteins | sample 431651 | NCBI WGS metagenome assembly JFJP01 (sample SAMN02602958, study PRJNA72255) | Microbial mat metagenome, whole genome shotgun sequencing project. | biome: fresh water; feature: sink hole; material: water; isolation source: purple microbial (photo- and chemosynthetic) mats found in...
ACTTTTTCAAGATTCACCGCTTCTTGTTCTGGGTGATAGGGAATCCCGATTCCTCCGCCAAGATTGATAAATTCAAATTCGACGCCGATCTTTTTGCTGATTGCCAACACTTCGGTGAATAGGATTTCCGCAGTTTCGATAAAGTAGGAATAGTCTAACTCATTTGAAGCGACCATTGTGTGAAGCCCAAATCGTTTGACACCACGCTCTTTACAGTAGCGATACCCTTCGATCAGCTGATCGCGCGTAAAGCCATATTTTGCTTCTTCAGGATGGCCGATGATCAGATTTCCCTCTTTTGCCGATCCGGGATTATATCGGAAACAGACCAGCTCAGGAAGTACACCCACGTTTTCTTCGAAATATTTCAGGTGAGAAATATCGTCAAAGTTGATAATCGCACCGAGTTCTACCGCTTTTTTGTATTCGTAGTCCGGCGTGTCATTTGACGTAAACATGATCTGATCGCCAACGATTCCCAATTTTTCAGCAAGAATCAATTCGGCAATTGAAGAACAGTCCGCGCCGATTCCTTCAGCCTTGAGAAGTTTCATGATAAAGGGATTGGGACACGCCTTAACAGCAAAGTATTCGGTAAAATCAGCCCATGAGAATGCGTCTTTGAGGCGGCGGATATTATTGATAATCCCTTTTTCATCATAGATGTGGAACGGCGTGGGGTAGGTCTCTTTGATAGTAAGGATTTCATTCCGGGTAAACGGGGTTCTTTTATCAGCCATACTTTCCTCAACTTTATTTTCAGGTCCTTTGAATCGACGCAATTTTGATGCTATCTGTAAGATACTTTCTGCTCGCAATCTTCTCAACCTTCCGATGGAAGAGAAATGGGGCGTAACGACGTTTTGATTCAATTTTGAGATTGATCTTTATCTTGTTTTAATGTACTATTTTGAACTGAAACAATAACCTACAGCGAGGTGAATATGAATCTGAAAAAACTATTCAGCAAATGGGACGAAATGCCGGAACTTCCGTTTAATTTCAGTGGTGTGTGGAGAAATGAACTTAATTCGGAAATGACGATTCATGCCGATGAAAAAGGGAACCTTTCCGGAAGTTACTCCTCGGCAGCGGAGAGTGGCGTCCGTTCAACTCACGCACTCACCGGATTTGTCAACGGCGATCTCATCGGGTTCACTGTCGATTTCGGGCGAGGACACATGGTGTGCTGTTGGACCGGTCACGCGGTGAGTGAATTTGGGTCGGAATCAATCGTGACTCAGTGGAATCTGGTAAAAATGCTCGACGGCGAAGACTTCGCTCTTGAAACGTGGGGTGCAACTCATTGTGGTTCAAATATCTTTAAAAGAATCGGGTAACCAATGACACACCATAAATATACCGAAGCACGAATTGTCTACGATGCGCAAGGATCGATTGGGAAATTAGTTGCCGATGCCGAAAAAGCTGATTTTGTGCAGCTATCATTGGGGATTGGCGCGGAAATTGAAACTCATACACTGGATCAGGCCGTGACGTTTTATGTTATTTCCGGTTGTGGAACGCTCTTCGTTGACAACAGCGAAATAATTGTGAGTACCAGCGATGTAATCGAAGTGAAATCCGGTGCGAATCGCGGATGGAAAAATGACGGCGATTCAGCCATGGAGATTTTGGCCGTAAAACACAAGTGATCGAAATGGTCACCTCTATTAATTCGTAAGGGAGAATTTCGGTTCTCCCTTTTTTTGTTGGCACTCTGCAGTAGTGGTCGTGCAGTATGCAGAAATGAATAGTTCACCTGCAGAAGTGGTGTTTCAGATTGCAGAAATGAATAGTTCACCAGAAGAAGTGGTGTTTCAGATTGCAGAAATGAATATTCACCCTGCAGAAGTGGTGTTGCAAATTGCAGAAATGAATATTCACCCTGCAGAAGTGGTATTGCGGGTTGCAGAAATGAAATTTTGACCAGGGAAATCGATTTCTGCAGTATAAAAATCGGGTTCTGTAGAAAGAAAATCTCTTTGAATGTTTGTCTCTTTGAAATGGATCTGTTTCGAAGAGGTTCCTTCGTTTCAAAAGTGTATGCCCAAAAACTATTTTAGCGGTGAAAGTAACTATCCCTATCTAAAAGGAATTTCAATGCTTAAAAACAGTAATCCAACTAAGACCGCTGCGTGGGCTCGTCTTACCGCTCAATTTGAAGCTTCAAAAAACACGTCGCTCAAATCTCTTTTTGCCGCTGATCCAAAACGGTTTGACAAATTTTCAATCAACTTTGGACCTGATTTCCTGCTTGATTACTCAAAGAACATGATCACCGAAGAGATTCTCGCTGACCTGATCGCCCTTGCTGAAGAGATCGATCTGAAATCGGCAATCGAAGCGATGTTTACCGGCGAAAAAATCAACATTACCGAAGGTCGTGCGGTTGGTCATACAGCTCTTCGCAATCATTCGAACAAACCAGTGATCATTGATGGCAAAGATGTTATGCCTGAAGTGAACGCGGTTCAGGCTCAGATGAAAGAGTTCTGCCGCAAGATTCATTCCGGCGAATGGAAAGGGTACACCGGCAAATCGATCGACACGATCGTAAATATCGGAATCGGCGGATCTGACCTCGGCCCAGTAATGGTTACCGAAGCGCTCAAACCGTACACGGTCAAAGGAATTACAACTCACTTCGTATCAAATGTTGATGGTACGCATATCGCGGAAACGCTCAAGAAAATCAATCCGGAAACGAATTTGTTCCTCGTGGCGTCAAAGACCTTTACCACTCAGGAAACTATGACGAACGCACTTTCGGCTCGCGACTGGTTTATTGCACAGTCCGGCGATAAAGTTCATGTGGCAAAACATTTCGCCGCTCTTTCGACCAATGGAAAAGCGGTTGAAGCGTTCGGAATCGACACGGCGAACATGTTTGAATTCTGGGATTGGGTTGGCGGACGTTACTCGATCTGGTCGGCGATTGGACTCTCTATCGCGTTGACTATCGGCTACGACAACTACAACGAACTTCTCGCCGGTGCTCACGAAATGGACAACCATTTCCGTACCGCTGATTTCAAAAACAATATTCCCGTTCTTCTTGCGGTTATCGGAATCTGGTACAACAATTTCTACGGTGCCGAGTCCGAAGCGATCCTTCCCTATGACCAGTATATGCACCGTTTCCCCGCTTATTTCCAACAGGGAAATATGGAATCCAACGGTAAGTACATCGACCGTAACGGCGAAAAAGTTGATTACCAGACCGGCCCGATCATCTGGGGTGAACCGGGAACCAACGGTCAGCATGCGTTCTATCAGCTCATGCACCAGGGAACCAAACTGATTCCGGCGGACTTTATTGCTCCGGCGGTAAGCCACAATCCGATCAGTGATCACCATTCAAAACTGCTTTCGAACTTTTTTGCTCAGACCGAAGCGATGGCGTTTGGTAAAACTGCTGAACAGGTGATCGCCGAGTTCAAGGCTGCGGGCAAAACTGAAGAGCAGTACGCTCATTTGGTGAACCACAAAGTGTTCGAAGGAAACCGTCCAACCAACTCGATTCTGGTAAAACAGATTAATCCAAAAACGCTTGGTCAGATGATCGCCATGTATGAACAGAAAATTTTCACTCAGGGAATTATCTGGAACATCTACAGTTTCGACCAGTGGGGCGTTGAACTGGGCAAACAGCTCGCAAACGTGATCCTTCCTGAACTTGCCGGCGAAAACAAAGTGGCAAGTCACGACAGTTCGACCAACGGACTGATCAACGCGTGGAAAGAGTGGAGATAAGTTCTCTCTGATCGTTTGAATGTTTTGACGGCGAATCCTCGAGAGGGGGTTCGCCGAAATTTATGCACTTACTTTATTGAGTGGGGTTGCAATGACTGGTTTGTTTACCATGCTTATTTTATTTGTGGGATTCAGCATGTTCTTGAAATGGTTTACCGCCTATTCAAAAACGGCTAAATTCAAAGGGAAAGTTGGTGAACTTAAACTCTCTCTGGCACTCAAAAATGGACTGAATCCCAGTCTCTATCAGATTATTGAGAATGTCACTCTGACTACTAATGATGGAACAACACAGATCGATCATATCGTTGTTTCGGTGTTTGGTGTGTTTGCTATTGAAACGAAAAACATGAGTGGCTGGATCTTCGGAAGTAAGAATCAGAGAGAGTGGACGCAGAAATTTCCGAGACATTCGACTCGATTCCAGAACCCGCTTCGTCAGAACTACAAACATACGAAAACGCTCGAAGCTCTTTTAAATCTGACTGAAGAGCAGATTCATTCGGTGATTGTGTTTGTTGGTGAAAGTGAATTTAAAACCGAGATGCCGGAAAATGTCCTGCAGGGAGTGAATGCCGTAGTTGATTTTATCAATGCGAAAAATGAAAAAGTTCTGACCAATCTACGCGCTGAACTGATCGGAAAACGAATTCAATCCCGAAGACTTGCACCCACATCTGAAACCGAAAAATGTCACATTGAAAATCTGAAAAAACGATTTGCCGAACTTCCTGAGCTTGAACCGGCAGTAGCTGAGTAGGTTTTCTCAATCCCGGTCAAAAACCAAACCGGCGAACTCAATCGGGTTTGCCGCTTTATCATCTATTGACATTGGCGATTCATAAACTATCTTTGATTATACGAAATCCATTCAAAGGGAGAAATGATGACAGTGGCAGAACTTGAAAAAGCGGTAACAACACTTTCCAGACCAGAGTTTGATCAGTTTACTGATTGGCTCGAAGAGTTTGCTGATGAACGGTGGGATCGCGAACAGACCGAAGATATTAAGAATGGTTTGCTCAATTCTCTGGCCGATGAAGCATTGGCTGATTTTTCTGCCGGAAGAATCAAGCCGTTGTGAATCGCAACGCCCCGCTATTGGGATGCCTATCATCGCTTGTCGCCATCAGTTCAGAAAACTGCGGATAGACATTTCCAACTTCTCAAACAGAATCACCGCCACCCTTCACTTCATCTGAAAAAGATCGATCGGTTCTGGTCAGTTCGGGCGGGAATCAATTATCGAGCATTGGGACTTGATACTCCAACTGGAGGTGGAATAGTTTGGTTCTGGATCGGATCGCACAGCCAGTATGATAAGCTGATCGCTCAGATGTAACTTCCAAACTCCAGCAAATAGCAAACGGCGAACTCAATCGGGTTCTCCAATTATCTTCACCAGACTACAAAAAAGGCTTCCCGAAAAGGAAGCCTTCATTATTATAATTCTCAGATCTCTTACGAGTAGAGAGCATTTTTCATCAGTTTCTGAGCCTTGCCAGAACGGCGAAGCTTGCGAAGTGCCGCATCTTTAATCTGACGTACCCGTTCGCGGGTAATCTGAAGTTGCTGGCCGATCTCTTCGAGGGTGTAGCTTGTCTCTTCACCAATACCGAAATACATACGCACAACGTTCTGTTCGCGTTCGGTAAGGGTGTCAAGCACCTTCTCGATTTCACGCGCAACTGACTCTTCGATCGCTTTTGCATCAGTATCTTCTTGATCATCGCTGCGAATGATATCAAAAAGACTCCCACCGTTTTCATCTTTAATCGGCGCATCGAGCGATGCGTGGCGATTGCTGATTTTCAGCGTCGAAGTAACTTCTGCTTCGGTGATCTGCAGTTCGTCTGCAATCTCTTTGTCATTGGGAAGGCGACGGAATTTTTGTTCCAGCATCGCGCGCGCTTTTCCAACCTTGTGGATTGTCGCAACGCGGTTCAGGGGAACTTTCACAATACGCGAATGGTCAGCAAGTCCCTGAAGAATCGCTTGACGAATCCACCATACCGCATAGGAGATAAACTTGAAGTTTTTCTTTTCGTCAAAACGGTACGCAGCGCGGATCAATCCGAGGTTTCCTTCGTTGATCAGATCGGCAAGAGGCATACCCTGGTTTTGGTAGTTACGCGCCACACTCACCACAAATCGAAGGTTCGCTTTCACGAGGACTTCAACCGCTTTTTTGTCACCTTTTTTGATTCTTCGAGCCATTTCGGCTTCTTCTTTTGCCGTAAGAGCTTTGTGCTTGGCAATATCTTTAAGATAAAGACCAAGGCTTCCCTCTTCAACAAAGAAAATATTCTTGTCAGCTTTTGACATTAGATCCCTTACATCGTTAGAATGAATTTGACACTACTCTAACATTTCTGCGGTACAATTGCAACAGGAAAAAACCTGTCTATCAGCGCGGGAATATATAACAAAAAAGCATCTCTTGTCAAGAGATGCCTTAAGTCAATGAGAAATCATTGGATTATTTGAAATTAAGACGAGCGGCTCGTTTCAATTTAAAATTGTCCGATGAAACGTGTTTTCTAACTTCTTCGACGAGAAGTGTTGAACTATTCGAATCAGATCGAATCACAATCCCGCGAAATGCCGGTTCTGTGTCGAGATTTCCTTTTTTGTCAATTTCTGCAGCAATGAAAATATCGCCAATGCGAATATTTTTGTCTGTGCCGCCTTCTATTATCAATTTTTCAAAGGGTTTAATGATTTCATTGGCATTAACGCGTACCAACACTGATGATTCTACGTCGTTCACCCCGAGATCGATTGATGGATTCTGGTAAGTGCCGAACTGGCGGCTCACAATAATCGCGTCACCGTTGCTTATTTTATCCCATCCTGCGGTAATTCTCATTTTAACTGTCTGGTCCTGGACTGAAACAATTGTCGCACTTCCCACGGGAATGATCAGCGATTTTTTACCGTTCACGGTGCTTGTCGCTTTTTGCTGATGAACGACATCAACCGTTTCGCCTACAGAAACTTTTCCCGTTGTTTTGACGTTTACAGTGGCATTCATACCGAAAATCTGACGACTATCATCGCTGATAGTGCCGAGTTTAAACTCTGTAAAGTTTTCAGGAGTGATATATGGTGCTGTCGCCAATGTTCCGTAGGAGTAGAGATCGCTGTTGTTGAGATAGTAGGACTGAAGTCCCGAAGCGATCTGCTCTTTCGACATTGTTGTCCCTGATTGCACTGTTCCCGCTGCCGCTTGAGCTGCCAGTTCGGCGGGGATTTTAATTTGATCGCCAGGGTAGATCAGGTGAGGGTTTTTGATTTGTGGATTTGCGTTCCAAATTTGTGGCCAATAGAACGGATTGCTCAAATATTGTCCGGAGAGGTTCCAGAGGTTGTCGTGTTTGATAACTGTATAGGTGGTATCGCCAGCAGTCGTCGCTGTTGCGATCAATGCTGCACAGATCAGGGCATTGCGTTTAATCATTCCGAACTCCTCATTTTACATAGTATTGAAATAATATAATACCGGAAAAATCTCTGCAGTACGTATTTTCTCCCGCGTAATGTTCCTTTACCTACTATGAGGGGAAGAATGAAAACTATTGATTTTACCATCGTTTCCGGTGGAGTTGCTGCTGCAAGTGGTTTTGTGGCAAATGGATGTAAGTCTGGGATCAAGGCTTCGGGCAATCTTGACTTAGCACTTTTATACAGTGAAACTGCCTGTACCGCCGCAGGTGCTTTTACGACCAATCGAGTTCGTGCAGCTTGTGTGAGCGCCAATGAAGCTCTGTTGCCGTCAAATTCAATTCATGCGATTATCTGCAATGCCGGAAACGCCAACGCTTGTACCGGCGCTCGCGGCGACCGCGATGTGGTGACAACCCGCGAATCCGTGGGCAAAGCACTCAATGTTCCCGCTGACTCGGTTTTGGCTGCGTCTACGGGTGTAATCGGGGAGTTCCTTCCTATTGAAAAAATTGAAACGGCTGTTCCTGCTCTAGCTAAATCATTGAGTCGCGAAGGCGCTGATACGTTTGCTAAATCGATTATGACCACCGATACGGTTCAGAAAGAGTATGCTATCGAAGTGACTCTTTCGGGCGGAACGATCAGACTTGGCGGCTGTTGTAAGGGTGCCGGAATGATTCACCCAAATATGGCAACAATGCTTTGCTATGTTACCACCGATGCGGCGATTGATTCTCATGACCTTAACCGCCTTCACAAGCGCACCGTGGATATGACTTATAACAACCTGACCATCGACGGGGACACATCAACCAACGACATGGTGCTGATTCTCGCCAATGGAACATCAGGGGTTACCGTCAGTTCCGAAGAGGATCTTGGCGTGTTCAAGGCTGCTCTGTTCGAAGTGTACAATGTTCTCTGTGCGAAAATCGCTGAAGACGGCGAAGGTGCGACAAAACGGGTCGAAGTGAACGTCTACAACGGAAAAGATTTTGCCGATTGTAAGAAAGCTGCCAAAGCGGTGGCGAATTCAAATTTGGTGAAATGTGCTATGTTCGGAAATGACCCGAACTGGGGACGCATCCTCTGCGCCTGCGGATATTCCGGTGCCGAATTCGCTCCCGATGCAATCGAAGTGATACTTGCGGGAGTTCCCGTGTATCAGAACGGTGGACCGGCGAAGTTCGATGCGCCGGAATTGTCAAAAAAACTCGATTCTCCGGTGGTGAAAGTCGATATCGATCTAGGGCATAAAACGGAGATTCACGCCGTAGCTCACACTTGTGATTTCAGCTACGACTACGTGAAAATCAATGCGGAATACCATACGTGATTTTTTGTGAAATAAGTATTTGATACGGCGGGCATTAGTGTCCGCCATTTTTCATTTATTGTATAGAATCATTCCATTTTACAACACTGACCAGTTCATCAAAAGTAGTGTTCGATGCGGAAATGACACCAATTGATGCGAGCGAAAAGGTGGATCCGTCTCGGTCTGAAATAGTTCCGCCAGATTCTGAGAGAATAAGCCATCCCGCCGCGTAATCCCACAGGGAAAGCTGATATTCAAAATAGCCGTCAAATCGACCGCTGGCGACCCAACAGAGATCTAGAGCCGCCGATCCGGTGCGACGAATGCATCGTATTCCGTGATGAAACAATGTTTTAATCATATCGACAGTTTTTTCCATGAGCTCGCCGCGGTCGTAGTAAAATCCAGTGCAGACGAGACTCTCTGCGAGGCGATTGCGGCGAGAAACGGTGATCGGTTTGTCGTTCATTGTCGCGCCTTTGCCTCGTTCTGCAAAAAAGAGTTCTTTCCGAATAGGATCGTAAATAGCTCCAACCTGAACTTCGCCCCGTTCTGCATAGGCGATGGAAACGCAAAAGTGAGGCATTCCCGATGCGTAGTTGCTCGTGCCATCCAGTGGATCGATTATCCATAGGTGTGGAGAATCTAGTGGGGGAGTGGCGCCAGACTCTTCGCCAATAATTGCATGGTCGGGAAAGTGCGATCGAATCGCTTCGGTAATCAGTTTTTCTGACAGCAGATCCGCTTCGGTGACCAGGTTGTACTCTGAATCCTTTGTGAAAATTTCAGAGTTGTTGAACCTGTCAAGCAAGAGGTTGCCCGCTTCAACTATAATTGATCTCATAAGTGTCGCTATTGGCGTCATATTTTCTCCCGTGAAATTAAAAAGGAGGCCGAAACCTCCTGTTGAAGATTGTTACTTTTGCAGAATCGCATCGAGCTGGGCATTGAACTGCTCGCGAATCTGCGAAACCGTGTCTTCGTTGGGCACAAATTTCACTTTCATCGGTTCCATCAGTTTGAATTTTGTCAAACTCATCATAGCCTGAACTTCGTTGACCCCGTGACCTCCCCAGCCGTACGATCCAAAGGCGATTCCGTAACGATGCTTTGGCGCCAGTCCTTTGACGTAGGTGAGAAATGCGCTCACCGTGGGAAGCATGCCGTTGTTCAGGGTGGGCGATCCGATGCAGATGTACTTTGCGTCGATCAGTTCGGTCATGATATCGGACATGTGCGAATCCTGAAGGCAGATCATTTCGCACTGAATTCCCCGGGATTCAAACACTTCGAGCATGGTTCTTCCGATTGTCTCGGTGGAACCCCACATCGTATCGTAGAGAATGAGAGCCCGTTCGCGCGTTTCGTTGGCGCACCAACTTTTGTAGCAGTCGAGAATCTCTTTGATCTGCTTGCGCCAGATTACACCATGGCTAGGTGCAATCATTTTCAGCGGAAGTGCAAGCACTACATCGAGTGCTTTTCTCACCTGAGCGTCGTAGGGAAGAACGATATTGGCGTAATATTTTTTCGCCTCTTCGAAAATGATGTCGGGATAGTACTCGTCATCGAACCGTTCAGAGGTGGCGAGGTGTTGACCAAAGGCGTCATTGGAAAAAAGGATCTGATCTTCCGGAGACCAGGTCACCATGTTGTCCGGCCAGTGTACCATGGGTGTATTTACAAAGTGAAGTGTCCGTTTTCCAATGCAGAGCGTGTCACCGGTGGCTTTAGGTTCAGCGTCGAGATCGTTGCCGAAATGCATCTTAAGTCCTTCGACACCTTTGGGTGAAGCAAAGATTTTTGTTTCGCCAAGAAGTTCTTTCAGTTTGGGGATGGCGCCGGAGTGATCCATTTCTACGTGGTTGCTCACGATATAATCAATTTTTTTCGGATCGATAACCGTGGAAATGCGAGCGATCATTTCGTCGTAGAGATGCTCTTTTACCGTGTCGATGAGAGTGACTTTTTCATCGATAATAAGATAGGCGTTATAGGTACTTCCGCGCTGAGTAAGATAGCCGTGAAAATTGCGAAGGCGCCAGTCGATGCCGCCAACCCAATAGACATTTTCCGATATTTGAATTGCTTTCATTATACTCTCCGTAATTTCTTTTTCTATACTGCACTTACTCAGGTGAATATACATCGAGAAACTTTATTTTTTCTCTTCCGCGCAGAGAAAAAAGTTCTTCTATCGGGGATAAATTGCTGAGATTAGTGCAAAATGTTGGTGCATTGGGCTGGATTGTGGGAATGGTTTTAGGGGATAACGGGATTTTTAATGAAAACAACGTTGCCGGTGTACGCCATTCGTATTTTTGATAGCACGCTTGTGGCCGATCACAATAAAAGACAGATGTGCATAGGTTTCGATATTGTTTAAGTTATTGCTCTGAAAAATTAATGACTTAGCCTAATGGCACATTAGTTGATTATGTAGTGTCTATCCATGAAAACAAGGAAGGATACTATGCAAAGTTGTAACAAAAACATTCAGGATCTTATTGATCTTGCGGAGAAACTGCTCGCTCTGTCGGATACCGGCGACATTGATCGCAACGACGACAGTTGCGGTGTTCTGTACGGAATTGCACGCGATATGGCGTACAAACTTCTGGCAGAAGCTGAAAAAGAAAAAAACAAACATCTAGATACTGGGAAATGGGACTAGTTTCGCATGATCCGGTAAAAAGTTTTACAGAGGAGAAATCATGGATACCTATGTCAATGCAGCGGAAGTGCTTGAATTTGCCGTTCGGATTGAAGAGAATGGCGGCGAATTTTACCAGAGTGCGATCAAACTAATTGATGATGAAGCTATCCGTAAGCAGTTGCAGTCACTTGCCGGTTGGGAAGAGAATCATATCGCTCAGATTCGTTCCGTTATCGGTTCTATTGCCGGCGCGGAATCAGAGTTTCCTCTCTATTTTTCACCGGAAGAGGACAGTTCTCTTTACATCAAGGCTCTGGCGGATCAGTACGTTTTTGTTCGTTCCGAAAGTATCGAAGGTGTCGTCAAAGAGTGCCGTTCAGTTCAGGACATTCTCGCGTTGGCACTTCGCTTTGAAAAAGATTCTGTCAATTTTTACCGTTCGATCGAGTCAAAACTGCGCGATGAAACAGCGAAAAAGGCCATTGGTCTCATCGCCTATGAAGAAGAGACTCACGTGGCTCAGGTGCAGAAGTTAATCGCTGAAGTTGGTTCGCGACTGTGAACAACGCAGACCTCATCAGTCAACTCTATGACGAATATCATCGGCCTGAGTTTTTGTCCATTGATCCTCTGAAGGTGGTTCATAGGTACATCGATTCCCCGACAATTCCAGAGATAGCCCTTGTTTCTGCACTCTTTTCGTATGGAAGAGTGCCTCAGATTATCAAGGCAATTGAGTCTATTCTCGCAAAATCAGATAATCTCTCCCCCCAGTTTTTTAGCAATCTCACAGAACAATCAGTTCGATCGATATTTCCCAGCTTTGTCTATCGTTTCCACAAGGCGGGGGATTTAAACATTCTTCTGATGGTTTTGGCTGACATTCGCCGCGAATATGGTTCGCTGACAGAGCTTGTGAAAGAACTGTTGTTTTCGGCGCAATCAGGTGAACAAATCTTTGAGTTGTTTACTCAGGAGTTGAAATCACGTGGGAAAAAATATGCTCAGCTTGAAGGTTCAGCCTTTGATTGGTTATTTCCTTCACCCTCGGGAGGTTCTCCATGCAAACGGGTGGCTATGTTTTTTCGCTGGATGGTTCGCGAAAATGATGGAATTGATCTGGGAATTTGGGGGTGGATTGATTCGTCGTTGCTGATTATTCCCGTTGATACTCACGTGGCTCGGGTGGCCCAAGCCTTTGAGTTGACAACGAAAAATTCAGCTTCGTGGAAAATGGCGGAAGAGATCACGGGAAATCTTCGACGTATCGATTCTAAAGATCCTGTTCGCTTTGACTTTTCACTTTGCCGAGCGGGAATGCTAAAAAAGGTGTGAACTCACTGTTGTTCATTCATTTTCACCTGCTTTATTCGTGGCTGTAATTATTTTATAGCCATATACAAAACCGGAGGTAAAAAGTGTCGATTCGCAAAATTCATGAAGACAGTGATGTCAATACCGCAGAAAAAGTCGTTGAGAGTCTTCTGCATTGGGTGATTTCTAACAAAAATATGGTTATTGGAACCGTAGTAGCAGTGGCGATTATCCTTGCAGGGTTTGGTTCATTTTCTTACATGCAGAAAAAAAATCTCGAAACTGCAAAAACTGAGTACGGTAGAATTTTTATCGAAATGCAGAAATCCGGCAAGTACAACGAAGATGCGCTGATGGGTGTATATGAAACATCGTCAGAAAAAGTGTTCGCGGGACTTGCGGCGTATCAGATCGCCATGCTGGCTCTTGAAAAAGGCGATTATCAGAAATCTGTTGAGTGGTTTGACAACGCTTTAACGAAAAAACCTTCTGCTGAGTTTATTCTCAGTTCAATCTATGAAGGCAAAGGGGTTGCTCTTGAGTTCATGGGTCAAAAAGATGAAGCTCTTGCAAACTACACTAAATCTCTTGAATCGAAAAAAAGTAGCTACCGTCGCAGCGATGTTCGCATGAAAATCGCACTTCTCAAAAGAAATAGTGGCGATGTTGCTTCTGCTAAAGAAGAGTGCGATGCAATTGTTGCTGACACGCTCGCTACTCCTGAGATGATCCAAAATGCGAAAAATCTTCTGCTTGCACTGTAATACAGTGCTAGCATTTTAGTCAAAAGTATGATATAGTGAAAAGGTCGATGGAATCCATCGGCCTTTTACTTTTCAAGGGGCACCTATGGACACCGGTTCACTTCAGCTAATTCTCTACCGTGCATACGCCGACACAGAATCTACATCGGCATTTGTTCATACAGCAGTCGACAGTCTCAATGCGAGTGGTAACTGCAAATATTCGTTGGAACTTTCGGTTCCACCTATTCAGTTTGTTGCAGGATCGACTGAACTGGCGCATAGCTATCCTTTGACAACAATGGGGCTTTTTACAGGTACGCTTCGCTCTTCGGATGCAGATCTTTCGCCGTTACTGATAAAAACGGTCTCTGAACTGTGCACTCGTCGAGTCAGTGGAAGTACACGTTCCCATAAACAGGTGGCAGAAGCTGTAATGCGCATTTTGGGCATAACATTTCACGATGTCCGCAATACCTTGGGAAGTATCAGTGGGATTTCTCAGCTTCTAGAAATGGATGCTGCAGGCAATGAAGCCGTAATTACTGGAATTAAAGATATTGTGGGGATTGTCGGCAAGTTCGATGAATCGGCGACAACTGTTATGCGGTTGCTACGCGGCCAAGAGCTTCGCTATGAACGTCAATCGTTCTCGCTTACTGATCTCTGCAACAGTGTGCTCAAACGCTCTGCGCGGGTCTATCAGCTCTCTTCAATTGCTCTCGAAAAGAGTATTCAGGATGATATGACCTGTTTTGGCGATGAAGCCATTGTAAAAGAGATTTTTTTGGAACTCTTGACAAATGCAGCTTCAGCTCTCGAGGGAGTTGGCGGTTCAATCGCTGTTTCTGTAACTGCTCAAGGCGGAAAGGTAGAAATATCGGTTGCTCAGAGTGGTTCACCTGTCCCTCAAGAGGTGCAAGAATATATTTTCCTGCCGTTTTTCACTACGAAAGAGAAAGGTCGCGGTATGGGGCTCACCCGAATCGCACGGTATCTCAAAGATTGGGGCGGTAAAATTGAACTGTCACCAACACCGGAATATCCGGTTCGTTTCGTAGCGACTCTACCGATTACTCTACCGTAAGGAGAAAAGAATGAACGTTGCCGTTCTCTATGAAAACAAACGTAATCGCAGTGAACTGAAAGCTGCAATTGAACGGAAGGGCCATGAAGTTGTGCTCGCGTCTAACACCAACGAGTTCTTCGAACTGCTCGGTGCTGATACTGCAGACACCTATGTGATTGATATGACCGCGTGGTATCGCGCTAAATCGATTTACAACTACTTTGCTGTTCCGAAAAAGATTGCGGAAACTCCTGTTGTGTTTCTGAATGTTCCAGAAGGTTTTTCTGCGCTTGAAGGCCGCGATCCGATTCCTGGTGACGTGCTTCTCGACAAAGACGCAGGACTTGAAGAGATCGCTGCTCAGATCGGTTAAGCGATTCTGTTCTATGAAAATAAAAGGCTTCGAAGAAATTCGAAGCCTTTTTTAATGGGAAGTATGCTGAAGTAAATCCACTTCAGCTGAGGATTTAGACGAGTTCTACCACGAGATCGGGTGACACTTTTTCTTGCAGCGTTTTACCGATAAAGTCATTCTGTGTTATGCCGATAAAGCGAATTTTTACTTTGTTGCCATCCACGTCGATCAAGTCGCAATCGCCGTGATCGCGCTGAAGTGCCGGGCGAATATCTTCGTTGAGCACCTTTCTGATCAAATCAATTTTTTCCAACGTGGTTAATTCGCGTTTCGGAGCGACATGATCATGACCGTGTTCGTGATGATCGTGGTTGTGTTCGTCGATCTCGGCATTGATTTTGTCCACAAGTACTTCTATATCGGCGATACACGCGCCACAGCCGCCTCCGGCTTTGGTGTAATTTGTTACCTGTTCGATCGTGGTAAGACCATTTTGTTTAACTGCTTTTTCGATATCGTCTTCGGTGATATTAAAACAGTGACAAATCACACGGCTTTTAATCTCTTTGGCAACGGTTTTTCCACCGTTGTTGTAGAAGTCAATCGCCAGTTCAAGAGCTTCCTGTCCCATAACTGAACAGTGCATTTTTGCATCCGGAAGCCCCTCGAGTTCACGGGCGATGTCGTCATTGGTAATTTTTGCCGCCTCTTCGACGGTCATGCCTTTGCACATTTCAGTCAAAATGGAAGATGATGCGATTGCAGATCCACAGCCAAATGTTTTGAACTTTATCTCTGCAATGCGCTTGTTTTCATCGAGTTTGAATGTCAAACGAAGTGCATCCCCACATTTGATATTTCCTGTTTCACCGTAGCCATCGGGATTGTCGATTTCGCCAACATTGCGAGGATTGAGGTAGTGATCGCGAACTTTATCTGAGTAATCCCACATTGGTTTTCTCCTTGGAGAATGAAATTATTTTGTCACTAATTTAGTTGGAATCGCATTATGTACATCGAAAAGAAAACGCAATTCATTCATAAATGCTTCGAGCAAGACCGTTGGGTGAAGATCGCCTAACGGAATTCTCCCTGCCGCCACCGTTGGGTGACCGCCGCCAGATCCGTTGAATTTCTTGGCCAGTGAGCGGGCTTTTTCGCCGGCAGTTTGATCTTTTTTTGACCGGATAGAATAGATCAGCAGGTCACCGAAAATTGCTGAACACACCATCCATTCCAGTTCTCTTATGCTGTGGAAAATATCGGCCATTTCAGGAACGTAGTCGGGAACAGTCACCAAACCCAAATGGGAATGAGCTATATCACCGCACTTCATAAACGCTTCGGCGGCAGAGTGGAGAAGTACGAAATACTCCTGTTCGCGCTGAGGAGATTCGATGCGTGATAGAGTGGCGTGTTCAATTAGGTCAAAGAGAATTTTATAGCATTGTATATCAACGGTATGGCAGTTTCGAGCCATGTCGTTTGTGTCGGTTTTTATTCCGTAGAAAAGTGCCGTTGCAACACGAGCCGGAATGGCTATGTTGGCAAGAACACAGAGCATTGTCACCAATGTAGATGTGGCTCCTACGTCGGTGTGAACTTCGTAAAGCGTGTTCGGTTCCTTGATCACATCAGTCAATGGATGGTGATCGATCACAATGTCTACCAATGAAATATCGGTAATTGAAACATTGCCGTTATTGGGCACTGAATCAACCGAAATGATTGTGTCGTAGGTGGTGAGATCAATTTTATTGAGATTGAGAAATTCGATCTTCAACAGCTCTATCATGGCGCGGTTTTCTGCGCGACCGATAAATCCGGCAAAAGCGATATCACATTGAGGTACATTAAGTTCGGTGAACAGATGTTTCAGTCCAACCGCTGCAGCAATGGCATCGGGATCGGGGAAATCGTGCGGGACAATCAGAATAGACTGTGAAGCAGCAACTTTTGCTTTGATTCGATCAAAAATCCCTTTATATTCGGGAAAAACGTCCTGCATATACCATCCTGTTGTACCGATTTCAAGGGCAAAATATACATTGTTTCAAACACTAAAACGGTATAGGTTTTGCCCTTTTCCTCATGGTGGTTTGATTTTGAACGTCAAAGTTATCCTTTAATCAGCCACGGAATCCATTTGATAAATCGCCCTGAATAGAGTCGTATCATTGGAAAAAGTGCAGAAAAAGGGAGTGTGAATAGCTTTGATCGGTCTAATTTAGCGAGAAATTTTGCCGCCGCTTGCGCAGTGGCAATAATCTCTTCATCGGGGGATTGTGAGTAAATATCTTTTATCACAAAAAACACTTTTTGAATAAATCGCGGGGTGCCGTTCCACTTTTTACTGTAGCGATCGAGTGGTTTCAGCGAACCTTTGCGATGTGCCTCGATAATGCAGTCGCCCATGAGATCCGCTGCTTCGAGAGCGTTCATGATTCCTCCGGCAGTGAGCGGATTCACCATGCGAGCCGCATCTCCCACGATGAGAAGGTTCGCTTTTGTCAGTTGCTTTGGTGAAACAGCGATAGGAGCACAGCCGGTGATCAACATACTCTTTTTGCAATTGGCGTAGTGTTCTGCCATAAATGCATCGAGATAAGTGGCTGCTTTTTCACCTTTTTTGTGACTGCCAAACAGACCGGCGCCGACGCTTACTTCGCCATTGTCCTTCGGGAATACCCAAATATACCCGTTGGGGATTGACTGGTTCCCCGAGAAAAAGTGCATTTTCCCATCGTTGAATTTGTCACTTTTGATTCGATACTGCAAGGCGGTGTAGGCGTCGCGCGGTTTGAGATGTGAAGTCAATCCTGCTTCGCGGCCGAGAAATGATTCGGCGCCGTCGGCGGCAACAATAAATTTCCCCGTGATATACCCCATTGAACTATTGACTCCTGAATAGCCCGTTTCGGATTCGATAAGCCCCGTGACCGTTTCGTCCAAGGTGATTGTCGCTCCAGCTTTTTTCGCGAGGTTGGCAATGTACTGTTCAAACTTTTCCCGTCGAAGAATGACGCCGGTGTCGGGGATCTCTACGGATAACTCTTCGGAACCGTTCACGTGAACTGCAAGTCCGGTCAGGTCGCGAGCGATATAGGATTCGTCGTAGGGGAAAAACCGTTCAATTTCCCGGCGATTACCCGTTGCTTCACCACACCGAACCGGGTTCCCGATCTCTGCGCGGCGATCGATAATCAGTACACTCATGCCAGCTTTTGCTAGTTTGTAGCCGCTGTAGAGTCCCGCCACAGACGCGCCCGAAATGATTACGTCGTACTTGTTCACGATTTTCTCCGATCGATAACCGAAACGGGGCAGAAATCGGCGCAGATACCACAGCCGATGCATTCATCGGTGATCGTTGCCAGAATCGCATCGACCTCAATGGCCGAAACCGGGCAGAGTGCGGCACATCCGCCACAGCCGGTACATCCGTCAGGATCAACTTCATATTTTGTTTTCATGGAATATCCTTAACTGAAAAGTGACGTATAAAATAGTACTGTACACTGTTGGTAATTCCTCAAAAGTGAAGAATGTTACGTCTAAACTAAGGGGGTATATTGGTCAATGCCGTAGCGGCAATTTTTTAAAATTGTTTGCCGTGAAAAACAGTGTTGTTTTTTGCATGAAATTGCCTATCGAAATATGCGCTACAGCATTGGGTAGATTTCCGGTGAATTACTTCGCGAGAGCGTAGGTAATTGTTCTTATTAGTACCTTACAACCCGAATCCTTTCAGAAATTTGCAGAATATTTTGTAATGAATTGATACAAAGCCAAAAGCAACAAGCAACAAGCAAAAAGATGAAAGAAAATTCAGTATTCAAACTTGCGGCTTGAATCTTTACTCTTTTGGCTCCGGTTTGTACGGGTTAGGTTGCAGTTGTGGCGGAATGGTCGCGCGAATGAGTGGCATGAACACAAGAAAATGCAAATAATGATCTCTCGTAGTGAAAGAAAATCGTTCGTAGTGAAAGAAAATCGTTCGTAGTGAAAGAAAATCGTTCGTAGTGAAAGAAAATCGTTCGTAGTGAAAGAAAAGTGCGAAATAGCGGAAAGAAGTGAATCATTTGTAGAAAACAAACGGCATTTGGTCGCTAAAAGAGGGTGAATAGGGGGAAATAATGGCTTGTAGCCAAAGAATATCAGGTGATAGCGAAAAAAAACGTCCGATAGTGGCTAATGGGTGTTTTTTTTCTGCTAATGAACGACTTTTCCCGCTATTGATACAATTTTTTTTGCTGAAGGAAGATTTTAAGCTGCGAACGATCACATTTTTCTGCTAATGGGTGTTTTTGTTCTGCTCGTGATCGAATTTGTTTCACTAAAATGGAATGCTATGTACCATTTAGCTGTGGGAAAGGTGAAATATCGTTTTAATTTCGATACAGAGCATCTGATTCTCTGTTTTTTCAACATCAAAATACAAATGCAATTGCGTTTCTTCTGGGCGTTCCGCCGCTACGCGTCGTCGGGCCATTCCAGGGGTTCGCTGCGCTCCTACAACTTCGTAGCCGCGAAGTGCATTGCCGGATTTGAACAGTTCTGTTTGAATAGGCGAATAAGAATTCCTTCTTCCGTATTATAGATGCGGTGGAAAATAGATGTCCCTTTTCGATCCCTGAGCCTGTCGTAGGGAAGCGGTTCGACAAGCTCACCGACCGGAGTTGGCAGGACATTTATTTCACAGCGGAGCAATAGTACTGATTGCCTGACCTACAAATAGTTCCATGCACTTGTGCAAGGTGTCTGTATCAAAAAGGAAATCCGAGATAGCCGTGAATTGCCGGTGAAACGGTCATTTTATCCGAAGGGGCAGCGATGGGCCAGCCGATGTCTCCCGAAGCACTCATGCCGAGGGTTGGAAATAGTACGCGAATCCCGCCGCCAGCTCCGGCAACCGAATGATGCGGTTCGTTCTTGTCAAATCCCCCGTTGAGATCACTCCAGAGATGACCTGCGTTGACAAAAACAGCACCGGTCACATCGAAGGGGAGGCGTTTCATTGAAGGATCATACCAGGAAAGAAAGGCGAGATTGATTCCCTTGACCGAAAAAATGGGGAAACGACACTCTGCTCCCGCTGTGGCGCGATTTTGGTAGATCCTATCATCGCCGAATGCGCCAGAACCAAATCCGCGCACCGTTTCATTCCCCCCAAGATAGCGGCGGTCAAATCGATTGAGTTCACCTGCATAGATCAGTTCTGCTTTTCCTTGAATAGCCAACGTGATTGGGCCATTTTTTGGTGAATAGAATCCGCGCAGATCTGAAGTCCCGCCAAGGTGATGCACTTTTTTGCCGGTTGTTGGTTCTGAGTAGGTTGAAAGAGGATTCCCGGTGATTGTTTGGCTGAAATATATTCCGCGGCGGGGGTTGAACGTGCGGTCGCGAAAGTCAGATTTCCACTGAATCGTGCTGTTCAGTTCGGTGAATGTTTGGGTTGAATCGATATCGCGAAGGTCGTAGTTCCAATAATGGGGGATTAGTTCAGCTGAAATCGTGTGGTGCAGATTGAGTTTTTTGCCTACTTCTAGGCGGCCGGCGATATGCTGCTTTGCTTGCCACAGATCAAAGATCGAAGGGTGACTTCCCGCGAGAGCGCCGGAGGTGATATACCATTTTTTGTTGAGTGGAACGTTCCACCGAACACCGATATGCCGCACCCGTGCCACTGATCCGTGAATGGTAAGCGTTTGATCTGTTCCGGAATTTTTGATCGACCCGGCGAGATAAAGCCTGATCCACGGGAATGTCTCTTCGCCGTACCGGGTTCCATACAAACTCCCACCAATATCGGAAAGTGAAAGGTGGTTTTTTGTGACAGAATCCGCGGGGAGCGAATCCTGAATGGCAGAGGTTGAGTCGGCAAAAATGGGGGAGAAGAAAACCAATGCTGCAATCGCAGTTTTGGAAATAGAGGAAAAGAGAGTCTGTAAGCCGGGTTCTGTCGTACCTGTATTGCTACAGCCGAGGCAGCCATTTATCTGCCCGCTTTCGCGGGATTGAGCAACCCACCCGAAGAGTAAAGAAGCGAACAACTCCCTCATAAATGAACTCTCCATACTTGGTCTTGCACCGGAAAGGGTTTTCCTGAGTCCACTGTTACCAGTCAACTCTGTTTGTTATTACCAAACATTTTCAAACTCACACCGCCGAAGCAGTGTGGACTATTCTCTGTGGCACTTTCCATCAACGGTTTCCCGCTGTCCGGTTTTTCAACCGGTATCCTGTTCTCTGGTGCCCGGACTTTCCTCACCCGTGAAGGTGCGGCTGCCCGACTCTCTTTTCCTGAAATTTGAACCAAAAGGCTCGAGCGCATAGTCGAATGAGCATTGCAAGGCTCGTTGGACTTTGTGCTTGAAACTTTTCGCTGGAAATAAAAAAGGGAGAGCCGAAACTCTCCCTTTGCGAACTTTCGTTCAACCTTATTTTGAGTAGAACTCAACAACGAGGTTTTCGTCACCAACAGGCTGCATATCAATGCGCTGTGGAAGACGTGAAACGGTACCAGTAAGGTCAACTTTTGAGAAAGAGAGCCAGTCTGGAACTTCGCGGCTGATGTTAGAAGCAATCTGATCCTGAATGAATTTTTTGCTTGCATCTTTTGCGCGAACAGTGATTACGTCGCCAGTCTTAACAAGCGCAGAAGCGATGTCAAGTTTTTTGCCGTTTACACAGATGTGACCGTGGTTAACGATCTGACGAGCCATTGCACGAGTTGCAGCCATACCAAGACGGTATACTACGTTGTCGATACGTGACTCAAGCATAATAAGCATGTTTTCACCGGTTATACCAGCAACTTTTTTCGCTTTGATAAAGGTGTTACGGAACTGACGTTCTGTAAGACCATAGGCAAAACGAAGTTTCTGTTTTTCTGCAAGCTGTTTGCCGTATTCGCTTACGCGTGGACGGTGTTTTTTCGCAGGACCGGGAGGTGTAGGACGTTTTTCGAGAAGGCGGTCATATTTGCTGTTACCAAAAATGTTCACACCAAAACGACGTACGATCTTACCCTTAGGTGAAAAGCTTCTAGACATGAAAGTCTCCTCAATTGATTTCTTTTGTAATATTCTTGAAATTTACCAAATTTGCCGCGGTATATTTATTGCCGAATATCGCGTGCTTAAGATATATGATTCACCACGTCAATATCTAGTAAAAAATGATGCGTTTTATCTGCTCGTTGCAATTGGTAAAAAGCCTATCTTTCATCGATTATTTTTTCGTGCAGATACTATTTTTGCGAAAATTTTCCCCCTTTTTCAGGAGATGCGGATATGTGCGCTGTTGTCGGGATTTTTGGAAACAGTGATGCTGCAAAATTGGCTGTGGCTGCACTCTTTCAGATGCAGCATCGTGGTCATGAGTCGAGTGGTATCACCAGCAGTGGTGAAGGTAGCAATGGTAAGATGGTGACCGTCAAGGATAATGGGTTTGTTCGTGACATCTTTGACAAAGAGCGTATGTTGCTATTAAAAGGCGATATGGCCATTGGCCACAATCGTTACTCTACCGCGGGAAGTGATTCGCTCTTTGATGCACAGCCGATTCAGGCGCGGTGCAATTTCGGTGATGTCTCAATCGTACACAATGGTAATCTTATTAATAAAGATGAAGTTCGAAATAAATTGATCGAAGAAGGATCCATTTTCCAGACTAATATGGACACGGAAAATGTAATTCATTTGATCGCAAAATCAAAGCAAGTGCGTTTGCGCGATAAAATTAAAGATGCCCTCGATGTGATCAAAGGTGCCTATTCGTTCATTATTCAAAGTAATGATAGACAGTATGTGATTCGGGACAAACACGGGATTCGACCGCTTTCTATTGGTAAAATTCAAAGTGGTGGTTGGGTCATTGCTTCTGAAACCTGTTGCTTCGACCTCGTTGGCGCTGAATTTGTACGCGACGTTCGTCCTGGTGAAATGCTGATCTTTTCTAAAGAGAGTGTAGAGCCGGAGTCAATTCAACTCTATGAACCTGATTTTCATCCTTGTGCCTTTGAATTTGTCTACCTTGCTCGTCCCGATTCTGATATTCACGGTGTGAACGTGTATCAGTGTCGTGAAACCATGGGAAGAAAATTGGCAATTGCAAATCCTGTCGATGCTGATATGGTTGTGCCCGTTCCTGACAGTGGTGTTGCGGCAGCTCTAGGATATGCTCGCGAAAGTGGCATCCCTTTCGAATTGGGAATTATTAGAAATCACTATGTGGGACGTACGTTCATCGAACCGTCTCAGGCGATTCGCGATATGAAAGTGAAAATGAAGCTTTCGCCTCAGACCTCTCTTATCAAAGGTAAACGTCTTGTGGTGATCGATGACTCACTTGTGCGTGGAACGACAAGTAAACGTATTGTGAAAATGCTTAAGGATGCCGGCGCGACGGAAGTTCATTTCCGTGTAGCTGCTCCAGAAATCAAGTTCCCTGATGTGTACGGAATTGATACTCCTACTAAAGAAGAGTTGATTTCGGCGAATATGACGAAAGATGAAGTGTGCAAATACCTTGAAGCTGATTCGCTCGAGTATCTCTCAATTGAAGATCTCGTTGATTCTATTGGTT
>JFJP01037748.1_pt1 | contig 23245 bp, 20 predicted proteins | sample 431651 | NCBI WGS metagenome assembly JFJP01 (sample SAMN02602958, study PRJNA72255) | Microbial mat metagenome, whole genome shotgun sequencing project. | biome: fresh water; feature: sink hole; material: water; isolation source: purple microbial (photo- and chemosynthetic) mats found in...
GGACAAGAATATTTTTCGTGTTTTTCGTGCATTTCGTGGAAAAAATCTTTTCGTATTGATAATGCAAACTGAATCTAGCCTTTTACTTACAACCTTATTACCCTTATTGATTCAGGAATCCTATGGTTGGCAAGGGTGAGGTACTCCCCATCCATTGGACAGGAAAGTGGCTTGGATAAGGTGGATACGCAAGCCCAGACCGGGCGAAACAACTTCGCGGGCCCTGGCGAGGAGCAAGTGGCAGCCTGCGACGCGAAACACCACAAAAAAGAACCACGGCGAAGGTGGGGCTGGCCCATCTTCGCCGTGGTGGCTGGTTGTCGCGGGCTGGCCGCGGGGGCTTAGCGCTCGTAGGTTCCTTTGACGATCATCTTGCCGTCGCGGGTCATCATGCGGCCCATGGCGGTCAGGTGGCGGATCTCGAAGTTCGCGTCGAGCAGCACCACGTCAGCGTCCTTGCCGACGGCCACGCGGCCCTTCTGCGAGAGCTTGAGGATGTCGGCCACGTTGGACGTGACGGTCTTGACGGCCTCCTGCAAGGGCATCTGCTCTTGGCGGACAGCGTCCACCATCTCGTCGAAGATGGACTTGGGCATGCCCATGTCGAGCTGGATGAGGTTGCCGTCCTTGTCGAAGTCGGGCAGGGAGCCGCAGGCGTCGGAGGTCATGGTGATGTGCTCGATGGGCACTCCGGCCTCGACCAGTTGCTTGATGGCCTTGGCGGGCTTGATCTCGTACTGCGGGAAGAAGGGGTAGGAGCTGGCGGTGATGTCCACGTAACCCTTTTTGCCGTACTCCTTGGCATCCTCGAAGATGTAGTCGTTGCGGTTGACGTGGGTGGGGTAGAACTGCTTGTATTTCAGCTCGCTCTTCTCGACGGCCTCGTGGATGGGGCGGAAGGGGTCCTGGGCGTCGCCCATGTGCATGTTGACGATGCCGGCCTTGCCGCCGAGCATCCCGCCGACGCGGGCGTGCTCGACCAGGCGGATGAGCTCGGGGGTGGTGGGCTGCGAAGAGCGGTGGTCCGAGATGGCGATCTCGCCCACGCCGATGATCTCCTCGATCAGGGTGATGTCGCGGCCCACGTCGCCGAAGAAGGTGGGCGTGGGCACCTGGTACGAGCCGATGTACATCCAGGCCGAGACGCCCTCTTGGCGCAGGGCCTTGACCTTCATCAGGACACTCTCGGGCGTGCGGCCGAAGCCGTCGGTGCCCAGGCAGCCGATGACGGTCGTAACGCCGCCTTCGAGCATCATGCTGAGCTGCATCTCGGGCGTGCGGGTGGCCGGGCCGCCCTCGCCGCCCGCGCCGGCGATGTGTACGTGGGCGTCGAGCAGGCCGGGGATCATCTTGAGGCCGGTGGCGTCCACCACTTCCACCTTGAGGCTGGCGGGCAGTTCGATCGAGTCCTCGATGGCCACGATCTGCTTGCCGGCGATGAAAACGTCTTTCTTGCCCAGGTAGTCGGGCGCGAAGACTTCCGCGTTTTTGAAAAGGATCATTGTTGGAATGGTTTATCGGGGGGTTAGGCTTCGTAGCGGTTCAGGAGGTGGGCCAGGTGCGGCTCCAGGAATCCGAAGAGGGCCTGGTCGAGCTCCTCGGCCGCGACGGTCTGGCGTCCCAGCTCGTTGCCATCCTGGCTGAAGACCACTTCGAGGGCTCCGCCGTCGGCGTCGTTGGCCTCGAGCAGGAAGCTGCCGGGCATGAGCTGGCGCTTGAGGACGGTCTCCTCGGCGTAGCGTGCGTTGACCAGCACCACCACGTCGGCGCCCATGTGCCAGATGCCGAAGTCGTGGATGTCCTCCTGCTCGTGGTTGAACACGGCCAGGTCGAGCTTGGGGTTGCGCAGCAGCACCGAGCAGTTCTTGTCGTGGGCGGGGTTGTTCGTGAAGAAGGTGTCGTTGAAATAGACGCCATCCTTGCGGACGCTTCCCATCTCGACCTCGGGGCGGACGCTCTTGAGCTGGCCGTGGATCAGGGAGATGAGGGCCTCGGAGATGTCGTTTCCGGCCACGATGGGCACGCGGGCGCCGTTGTGCTCGGGGCCGAAGAAGTGGTCCATGAGCTTGCCGGGGATGTCCACGGTTCCGCCCTCGGCTGGGGCCAGGTGCATGAAGACGCCGGGGCCGGCGTTGATCTCGATGATGCCGAAGTCGCCCTCGTTCCACGGACGGCTGATGTCCTTGGCCAGCACGTCGATGCCCAAAGCGGTTACATGGAAGAACTTGGCGATGTTCTCGACCATCTCGATGTTCTTCGGGTGGATGTCCTTGGTAACGTTGATGGAGACGCCGCCGGCGGAGATGTTGGCCACGCGGCGCAGCACCACTTCCTCGCCGTCAGCGGGAACGCTATCGACGGTCATGCCCATGAGGGTCAGGAAGTCGTGCATGACCTGGTCGATGCGGATCTTGGCCAGGGGCGAGCGGGCGTTGTCCAGGCGGACGAGCTTCTCGTTCTCGACCCGGATGAGCTCGCGGATGGAGTCCTTGCCGTTGCCCACGACGTAGGCGGGGATGCGCTTGAGGGTGGCGGCGTACTTGCCCCCGATGGTCAGGATGCGGTGGTCGTAGCCGTAGATCTGCTGCTGCACGATGGTTCCGTCGAAGTTGACGCCGGCCTCTTTGGCTCCGTCCTTGATTTCGTGGAAGCACTTCTTGAGCTCGGTCAGGCTGGTGATGCCGGTGGTAACGCCGATGCCCTTGTGCCCGGCCACGGGCTTGATGACCAGCGGGTAGCCGAGCTTGTCGGCGGCCTCGATGACCTCATCCTCCAAGAAGCAGGTGTGGCCCATCGGGGTGGGGAATCCGCACATGTTCAGGAAGTCGGCCACCATGTCCTTGTAGGAGGTGAACTCGGTGTCCTTGATGCCGTCGGTGTGGAAGATGGTGGAGCGGCCGCGGCGCTGCTTCTTGCCGTAGCCCCACTGGAACTGGTTCTCCTCGAAGAGGTACTTCACGGGGACGCCGCGCTTGAGGCCGCCTTCGACCAGCGAGTAGATGGTCGGGCCGCCGAAGAGCGACTTGTCGAACATCTTCTGCAAGGCCTCGAACTCGGACGCGAAGGGGAAGGAATCGCCCTCGGTGATGGCCCGGAACCAGTCGCTGACCAGGTAGGCGCACTCCTTGGAAACCTTCTCGTCGAGGTACTCCATGGCCACCGTCCACTCGGGGCCGTCCTGCTCGATGGAGAAGTGGTTCAGGTAGAGCTCCATGTCCATGCGATTGACCTCCAGCAGCACCTCGGCGAACAAGTCCACCACGCTGCCCGGGTAATCGTCCTTGAACTTGGGGAAAAAGGCGGAGACCGCGTCGACGTAGTGCTCGACCTTGGGGCCGTCGGGCTCGACGATGAGGTTGAAAACCAGCGCCGAGCTGTTCAGGTAGAGGCTGGGCCCGCTGTAGGTGTGGAACTTGTGGACCTTGAAGTCCTGGCTTTTCCGATTGTCTTCCATAGGTTTTTGGGACGGATGAAGTTAAGCGCTGGGGTGTGTTTTGGGCCTTTCCGGTCCGCCACCCTCGGCCAGGTGGGCGTGCTCGCTTTCCAGCACGCTCCAGCTCCGAAGGTCGAAACGAGTGCCGGGGGCCAGGAATCCGTAGCGCAAGTTGTTGACGGTGAATGTCTTTTGTCCTTCCTCGAGCAGCTCCTCGTGGGGCCGGGCCACGTGGTAGTCGGTGTAGGAGTCCTCGGCCATGGCCAGCACCGTGGCCACGCCCGAGCCGATGACCTTGAAGCGCATGTCGCTGGTCAGGATGATGCCCGTGTCCTCGTCGAGGCCGATGCCCAGGCGGTTGTGCCCGGCGGCCAGGAACTGCGACAGGCGCGCCACGCGGCGGCGGACGCTGAAGTGCGTATCGACGGTGATGCCTGGCAGGAGGCCGAAGCCTTTGCCCATGCCCACCGAGCCTTTGACGTAGCCCTTGTAGTCGCCATCGAAGATCATCTGGTCGCTCACGGCCGCGGCGCCGGCGCTCGTGCCCGCCAGGGCCAGCTCGCCCGCCTCGAAGCGCTTGAACATCCGCTCCAGAAGGGCCGTGCCCGCGAAGATCTCCACCAGCCGCACCTGGTCGCCACCGCTGAAGAACACCAGGTCGGCCTGCTCCAGCTCGCGCAGGTAGTGCTCCTGGTCGGCCTCGCCCCGGTTGCGGATGTCGAAGGCCAGCACCGACTGCGCTCCCAACTGGAAGAACGCGTCCTTGTAGGCGTTGGCCGCATCGGTCGGGTAGTACGATGCCGAGGGCACCACCACGATGTTCTTGGCCTTGGTCTTGGCCAGCATCGCCCGCAGCACGACCATGTCGCGCTTCTTGTCCTCCGCCCCGCCAATCAACACCAAGGGCGAGCGGCGGCTGGAGCTTTCTTTCTCGAAAAATGAAATCATCTGCATGGGTTTGTTTCGCGGAGACGAAGCCGGCGCGGCAGGGCCCTCCGACTGGCGCCAGCCCTTGCCGCGCCCGCCGCCCCGGGTGGGGAAAGCCTGGCGCCAAAGGCCGCGCAAAGCTAACAATATCTGGCTTTTCCGAAGGGATGCCCAAGCCTGGCCCGGGCTAATTTTTTTGGCCCTTCAAACTTTTTCGCGGAAAGCTGGCGCCTAGGCCAAGCCAGGGGACAGGCGCGCCCTGGCTTTCAAGGGCTGGTGCCACGCGGCCACCGTTCGCGCCCCGCGTCCCTGGAACTTGGGCCGCCCCGCGCCGCGGCGACTGGGCCGAACAAGGCAGGAAAATTTGGCGGACTTTGGTCGGAAATCGAAAATAATGCTAAATTGGACGCCGAAGGAATTGGCCTGCCGCCTTGTTCCCTTGTTCCCGAGCGGTTTCGTCTGGCCTGGCATTTCGCACCGCCTGACGCGTCTTCCTGAAGTGAAAACCAACAAATCTTATGCTGATGAAAAAAAACATCCTCCTGATCATCGCCCTGCTCGGCTTCTCGTGGTCGGCGCAGGCCCAGTTCGTCCAGCGCCTGCCCGATGTGAACGCTCCCGAGCTGTTCGACAACGTCCATCGGCAGAAGCTGTTCGAAGATGAGCTCAGCAGCACCTTCGTGATCTGGGTGCAAGACCAGATCGCGCCGCATACCCGCGAGTACCACACCGAGCAGGCCTACATCCTCGAAGGCAAGGCCGAGTACATCATCAACGGCGAGAAGGTCGTGGTCAAAGAGGGCGACGTGGTGTTCATGCCTGCGGGCTCGGTGGTCCAGATCACCGTCAAGTCGAGGGAGCCCCTGAAGGCCCTGATCACCTTCAGCCCCAAGTACGACGATTTGGACATGATCTTCGTGGATTGAGCAGCCCGCGCGCGGAGTTTTTCATGGCCAAAAGCGACGCCCTCCTCGGACTTGTCCGGGGAGGGCGTCGCTTTTCGCGCGCGGGGCTGGTAATCAGGCCATTTCGAGCTCCCTGTCCCATTGGAAGGGCTCGACGGGCTCGTAGCGCTGGTTGCGGAGCATGGGTTCGAATCCGGCCTCGCGGATGGCGGCCTGTATGCTTTCGGCGTCGAACCAGTGGTCGGCCCCGGCGGCGGAGACCACGTTCTCCTCGATCATGATGGAGCCGAAGTCGTTGGCCCCGGCGTGGAGGCTGAGCTGCCCGACGGTCTTGCCGACGGTGAGCCAGGAGGCCTGGATGTTCTTGATGTTGGGGAGCATGATGCGGCTGATGGCGATCATGCGCAGGTACTCGTCGGCCGTTACCTGGTTGATGACGCCGTGCTTGTCGCGCAGCTCGGTGTCCTCGTCCATGTAGGGCCAGGGGATGAAGGTGGTGAAGCCTTTGGAGTAGTCGGGCGCCTGGGCCTGCACGGCGCGGAGCTTGGCCAGGTGCTCGATGCGGTGCCGGTGGGTCTCGACGTGGCCGAACATCATGGTGGCGGAGGTGGTGATGTCGAGCCTGTGGGCCACGCGCATGACCTCGAGCCACTCGTCGGCGGAGCATTTCCCGCGGGAGACCTGCTTGCGGACGGCGTTGTCGAGGATTTCGGCCCCGGCCCCGGGCAGGCTGTCGAGGCCTGCCTCGACCAGGGTAAGCAGGGTCTGCTCGTAGGAAGTCTTGGAAACCACGGAGATGTGGTGGATTTCGGGTGGCCCCAGGGCGTGCAGCTTGAGGTTGGGGAACATGCTCTTGAGGTCGCGGAAGAGCTGGGCGTAGTAGTCGAGCTTGAGCTTGGGATGGTGGCCGCCTTGCAGGAGGATCTGCTGTCCGCCGTGGGCGAACAGGACTTCGATCTTCTCCTTGTACTGCTCGAGGGTGGTGATGTACTCCTCCTTGTGCCCGGGGACGCGGTAGAAGTTGCAGAACTGGCAACTGGCCACGCAGGCGTTGGTGGTGTTGACGTTCCGGTCGATGATCCATCCGACTTTGTTGCCGGGCTTCTGGCGTTTGCGGAGGGTGTTCCCGATGTGGGCCAGCTCGGAGGTCGGGGCGTTTTCGAAGAGGAATAGGCCTTCGTCAACGCTGAGGAACTCGAAGTTCAGGGCCTTGCGGTAAAGTTCGTTCAGCTTCATGGGCGTGGGGTTTGCTTGGGCGAAGGTTTCGCCGGTTCGGGTTGGAGTTTCGTGCCTTGAGGCGGGCGGCGGGCTGTGGCCGGGGCTTTCCCCGCGAAGGTAAGCGATTTCGGAGATGGAGGTCCGAATTTGCCGGATGTTCTTCAGCAAGCGCGGCTGGGCGGATCAGAGGGGCGAAACGATGAACTCCACGGTGCGCTCCAGCACGTCGTTGACGTAGAGCTCGACCTTGTACTTGCCAATGGGCCAGGGGCCTTCGATGCCGAAGTTGAAGCTGGCCTTGAGGTTGGGCGGCTGAAGGGTGAAGTCGGTGGTGGTGAGCACCTGCGGCTCGCTGACCGCGACCTCGACGGCGTGCCAGCGGGCTTGGAGGCGCAGGGGCTCGCTCACGTTCTCGAACTCGACGTTGAAGTAGAGCGTGCCGGCGTCGGGCTTGAGGGTCTGGGTGGGCATGAGCCCGCCGAACACGTTGCGGATGGCCACCTGGGCCTCGACGATGGTGGCCTCTTCGGAGGAGCAGGAAAGTGCCAATGAGGCCACGAGCAACAGCAGGATGGCTCTTTTCATGGGTGGATGGGGTTGGTTTCCAAGGTGTTTCGTTTGCGCGGCTTCACTTGACCAGGGCTCCGGTGGCGGCGGTGGGGCCGGGCTGCACGAGGCTGAGGCTTCCGTCGGGGTTCTCGGCCGTGAGGATCATGCCTTCGGAGACGATGCCGCGGATGGGCCGGGGGGGCAGGTTGAGCAGCAGGCAGACCTTCTGGCCGGGCAGGGACTCGGGCTCGAAGTGCTCGGCGATGCCGGAGACCACGGTGCGCTTGTCGAGGCCGGTGTCGATGGTCAGGCGGAGCAGCTTCTTGGCCTTGGGGACGCGCGCGGCCTCGAGGATGGTGCCCACGCGGAGGTCGAGCTTGGCGAAGTCCTCGAAGGGGACGGGCTCCTTGGCGGGCGGGGCCTGCACCTGCGCGAGGAGGTTGGCCTGCTTGGCGCGCTGGAGCTTGTCGAGCTGCGCCTGGACCTTGTCGTCCTCGATCTTGGTGTAGAGCAGCTCGGCCTGGCCCAGCGGGCGGCCGGCGGGCAGGAGCTCCTGGGCGCCGGCCTGCTCCCAGTCCTGGGGCTGCCAGTTGAGCATCTGCCGGAGCTTCGCGGTGCCGAAGGGCAGGAAAGGCTCGGCCAGGATGGCCAGGTTGGCCATTACCTGGAGGCAGGTGTTGAGGATGGCCGCGACGCGGGCCATGTCGGTCTTGGCCAGCTTCCACGGCTCGGACTCGGCCAGGAACTTGTTGCCCAGGCGGGCCAGGTTCATCATCTGGAACTGGGCGTCGCGGAAGCGGTAGGCCTCGAGGTTGGCCTCGACCTGGGCGCGCAGCTCGGGGATCTGGTCGAGCACCTCGCGCTCGGCCTGGCCCAGCTCGGCGGCGGGGACTTTTCCGTCGAAGTACTTGTGAGTCAGTATCATGGCCCTGTTGACGAAGTTGCCCAAGTTGGCCACGAGCTCGTTGTTGTTGCGGGCCTGGAACTCGCGCCACGAAAAGTCGTTGTCCTTGGTCTCGGGGGCGGAGGCCGTCAGGGCGTAGCGCAGGGCGTCCTTGTGGGTGTCCTCGGGAAAGTCTTGGAGGTACTCGTGCAGCCAGACGGCCCAGTTGCGCGAGGTGGAGATCTTGTCGCCCTCGAGGTTGAGGAACTCGTTGGCCGGGACGTTGTCGGGCAGGATGAAGCCGCCGTGCGCGCGGAGCATGGCCGGGAAGATGATGCAGTGGAAGACGATGTTGTCCTTGCCGATGAAATGCACGAGCTTGGTGCCGGGGTCGGTCCAGTACTTTTCCCAGTCGGGAGTGAACTCCTTGGTGGCGGAGATGTAGCCGATGGGGGCGTCGAACCAGACGTAGAGGACCTTGCCCTGGGCCTCGGGCAGGGGCACCTTGACGCCCCAGTCCTGGTCGCGGGTGACGGCGCGGGGCTTGAGGCCCTGCTCGATCCAGGACTTGCACTGGCCGAGCACGTTGGCGCGCCAGCGGTCCTTGTTCTGTTCGAGGATCCATTGGCGGAAGAATCCCTCGTGGCGGTCCAGGGGGAGGAACCAGTGGCGGGTCTCCTTGAGGATGGGCGTGGCGCCGGAGATGCTGGACTTGGGGTCGATCAGGTCGGTGGGGTCGAGGGTGGTGCCGCACTTCTCGCACTGGTCGCCATAGGCCTGGGTGTTGGAGCAGTGGGGGCAGGTTCCCTTGATGAGCCTGTCGGCCAGGAACTGCCCTGCCTCGGGGTCGAAGTACTGCTGCTGGCTCTGCTCGACGAACTGGCCGTCGTGGTGGAGGCGCAGGAAGAAGTCGGAGGCGGTCTGGTGGTGGATGGGCCTGCTGGTGCGCGAGTAGTGGTCGAACTGGATGCCGAAGTCCTGGAACGACTTGAGGATGAGCTCGTGGTAGCGGTCCACGACTTCCTGGGGCGAGCATCCTTCTTGCCTGGCCTTCAGGGCGATGGGCACTCCGTGCTCGTCGGATCCGCAGACCCAGAGCACGTCGCGGCCCCGGAGGCGGAGGTAGCGGACGTAGATGTCGGAGGGCACGTAAACGCCTGCCAGGTGGCCGATGTGGATGGGGCCGTTGGCGTAGGGCAGGGCGGAGGTCACCATGTACCTTTGGGGCTGGCTCATGTGTGGGAGTTGTTGTTCTTGTTTGGGGGAGGATGTCTTGGCTCGTGGCTGTGAGGCAGGCCGCTCTGGGCCGGACGCCATCGCGCCAGCGCCGTTTTTTTTTTGGATAAGGCGGGCAAATATAGCCATTATCCCCCTAAAAAAGGAAGGGCGGCGGCGGGCTTACTGGCGGGTGTAGCCAGCGGGGACCACGAAGAGCGACTCGGCGGGGAGCGATGGGCTGACCTCGGTGACGCGGAAGGTGCTGCGGGTGACGAAGGTGGGCGAGCGGTTGGTGATTTCCATGGGGATGTGCCCCTCGATGCCCGCGATGCTGTTCATGGCCTGGAAGTACTCGGAGCTGCCCCAGACGGCGAACAGGCGCTTGAAGAAGTAGTACTGGCCCTCGACCATCCAGTATTGCAGCCGGCCCTGGCCGTTGGGCATTTCCACGATGCACTGCCAGGCGGAGCCGGTGAAGAAGTTTCGGCGGTTCTCGAAGACCCTATCGACGCTGAAGCCGACGGGGGCGCGGGCGTCGCCGGCGGCGGTGGAGCGGGGGTGGTAGATGCGCTTCTCGGGGTCCATGGCCGTGATGGTCTGCTGTTGGAAATCGACCAGATAGACGCTCCGGGGCTCCATGAACTTGTCATAGACTTCCACGCGGACCTTTTCCCCCTTGGCGTAGAAAAAATAGTGGACCGTGTCGGAGAGCATGGTCTCGGTGGCCTTCACCAGCCCCTCGAAGGGTTTCTGCTGTCCGAACCCGCTGGCCGGGAACAGGGCCGCCATCAGGGCCAGCCCCATGAGGAGGGCTTGGGCTTTGGCGAATTTTCTAGCCTTTTCGTACATTTACCGATGTGTCAGTTGGTGGTCGCGCGTCGGGTGGGGCCGCGGGCTGCCGCGCCTTGCCAGGCCACGCTTCCCAGGGATGGGGTCAAAATAAGGAAAGACTTTTCATAATTCCAAAACAAAAAACATGGGAGATAACACGATTATCGGGCAATATGGCGAAGAAGAGAGCGTGAAGCACCTCTTAGAAAGTGGGTACAAAATACTTGCCACAAATTGGCGGCATCGGCAGAAGGAGATCGACATCGTGGCCCAGAAGGGCCGGCTGCTCGTGGTCGTGGAGGTCAAGACCCGCTCCACGCGCAGCGCCGCGGTGCAGGTGCCCTACGAGTCGGTCAACCGCGCCAAGCAGCGCAACCTGGTGGAGGCCGCCCAGGCCTACCTGGAGGTCAACGGCCTCGACATGGAGGTGCGCTTCGACATCCTCTCGATTACCTACCAGGCCCAGGGCTACGAGATCGAGCACCTGGAGGACGCCTTCGGGCCGAGCTGGTGAGGCCCCCAACCCCCAACCCCAAAAACCCAAAACCCCCAACCGATGGACCACGAAGAAATCCGACAGATCTGCCTGGGGCACAAGGGCGCGACCGAGCATTGCCCCTTCGGCCCGGAGACCCTGGTTTTCAAAGTCATGGGCAAGATGTTCGCCCTGCTGGCGCTCGACGAGATCCCCCCGAGGGTCAACCTCAAGTGCCCGCCCGAGCTGGCGCAGGAGCTGCGCGAGCGGCATCCGCAGGTGCTGCCGGGCTACCACATGGACAAGCGCCACTGGAACACCGTGGTGGCCGACCAGGGCCTGCCAGGCGGGCTTTTGTCGGAGTGGGTGGCCCTTTCGTACCGGCTGGTGGTGCTCAAGGGCCTCAGCAAGGCGCAGCGCCAGGCCCTCGAAGAAGGCTGAGCGGGCGGCCTTGCCGGCAGCGGGGCAAACTTTTTGCGGGCAGGGCACCTGAAATCCGTTCGAATTCCTAAATTTGTTTTCAGGACGCCTTCCATGCCGCGGCCTTGGCCCCAGTCGTTTCGGCCCAATGGCCAAGCCGTCCCCCGCGAACATCCCCCAGGGAGAAAACCGAGCCAAGCCGTTTCCAGCAATGATCAAATTCATCCGAGAATTTTCCGACAGGCTCAAGTTGAACGCAAGGTTCAATCTGTTCATCGCCGCGCTCCTGGCCGTGATCTTCTCCTCTTTGGGCTTTTACCTGTTCTACACCCAGAAGCAGGAAATCTTCCGGAACTCGGACAAGCAGCTCCGCGTGCTGCTCGACGACCTGGTGAACATCTTCCAGGTGCAGACCGACATGAAGCTGGCCAAGCTCGGGGCCTCGATCAACCTGGCCCAGTACATGCTCAACGACCGCGGCGGCATCATCCAGGTGGACAGCCTGCCGGCCAGCAACCTCGCGTACCGCAACTTCATGGGCGCCCTCAAGCAGGACACCCTCCGGGTCTGGACCCTCCACGGCCTCGACCTGGTCCTGGACCAGGAGAAGACCTTCAACGGCGACAGGGCCTCGTTCGTCCACCAGGTCAAGAAGCTCACCGGGGTCGAGAACATCAGCATCCTGCGCCGAGTGCCCGGCGGCTTCGTCCGCGTCAGCTCCACCATGACCGACGAGTACGGCAACTCCCTGATCAACGAGGACGCCACCTTCGTGCCCGAGAGCTCGCCCGTGGTCAAGAGCGTCACGGCACGCGGCAAGTACTCCGGCCGGGCCAACGTCAACGGCTCCTGGCACCTGGCCTACTACTACCCCATCAAGGTCAATGGCAAGATCGAGGGCCTGCTCGAGGTCAGCGAGCCCCAGATGGACTACGAGGTGCTCAAGCCCATCTTCACCAAGAAGACCTACCTCCAGAGCGGATACCCCTACATCGTCTCGGGCGACGGCTTCTCGGTCATCAACAAGAACACCGAGATCGAGGGCAGCGACCTGCGCGCCACCAAGTTCTTCAAGCTGCTGGTCCAGACCAAGAACAGCAACAAGGAGGCCTTCCGCTACTTCTGGCCCGAGGACGAGACCGGCGAGTGGAAGTGGACCTACTTCAAGTTCTTCGAGCCGCTCGATTCCTACATCGCCACCTCCATCTTCGAGGAGGAGCTCTTCACGGGCCTCGACAAGATCCGCAACGGCATCATCATCGGCGTCTTCATCTCCATCATCCTCTTCTTCATCGGCACCTCCTTCATCATCCGCCCCATCACCTCCTCCATACAGCAACTGGTCAGCATCATCTCCATCATGGCCAAGGGCAAGTCGGTCCAGCGCATCGACTACCACAAGCGCGACGAGATTGGCGACATCATCAGCTCCCTGAACACCCTGATCCAGGGCCTGAGCGAGACGGCGCGCTTTTCCAACGAGATCGAGAAGGGCAACTACGACAGCGACTTCATGCCCCTCAGCAAGGACGACACCCTGGGCAACGCCCTGCTCGACATGCGCGACAGCCTCCAGAACGCCCAGCGCGAGGAGGCCAAGCGGCGCATGGAGGACGAGAAGCGCAAATGGACCACCGAGGGCCTGGCCATGTTCGGAGACATCCTCCGCAAGAACACCGAGAACCTCGACCGCCTCTCCGACAGCATCATCAAGAACCTGGTCCGGTACCTCGGGGCCAACCAAGGAGGCCTTTTCATCGTGGACGACGAGCCCGGGAGCCAGGTCCACCTCAAGCTCATCTCCGCCTTCGCCTACGACCGCAAGCGCCACTACGACCGCGAGATCTTCTTCGGCGAAGGCCTGGTCAGCTCGTGCGCCATCGAGCAGCAGACCATACACGTGGGCAACCTGCCCGACGAGTACCTCGAAATCCAGTCGGGCCTCGGCCAGGCCGCGCCCAAGTCGCTGCTCATCGTCCCCCTGAAGCTCAACGAGGAGGTGTTCGGCGTGGTCGAGATGGCCTCGTTCAAACCTTTCCTCGACTACCAGATCGACTTCGTGGAGAAGCTCGGCGAGAACATCGCCTCCACCCTGGCCGCCACCAAGATCAACGAGCGAACCTCAAAGCTGCTCAGCGAGTCGCGCAAGAAGTCCGAGGAGATGAAGACCAAGGAGGAGCAGATGCGCGTCAGCCTCGACCAGCTCCAGGCCGCCCAGGAGGATTCCGCCAAGCGCCAGGCCGAGATGAGCGGAGTGGTCAGCGCCCTCGACACGGCCTTCCTGGTCGTCGAGCTCGACATGGAAGGCCGCGTCCTCAAGGCCAACGACCCCATGCTGGCCCTGATGGGCACCTCGCTCGACGACATCCGAGGCAAGTACTACCGCGAGCTGCTCCAGCTCGACGCCCGCGCCAGGGCCGAGTTCGAGAAGGCCTGGCGCGAGATCAAGGCCGGAAACAGCAAGTCCCGCGTCCAGAAGGTCGTCCTCCGAGACCTCGACTTCTGGTTCTCCGAGACCTACACCCCCATCTTCGACAACAAGGGAGTCCCCTACAAGGTCCTCAACATCACCGTCGATACCACCGACACCAAGATGCAGGAGCTCGAAATCCAGGAACTGCTCAAGGACTCGCGCAAGACCACCAAGAAGCTCGCCGCCCAGGAGAAGCTCAACGCCTACAACGTCGAGAAGCTCGAGAAGATGCAGGCCGACTCCATCCGCCGCGAGTCCGAGATTACCAGCATGCTCAACGCCATCGACAGCACCTCCCTGCGGGCCGAGTTCAGCATCGACGGCCGCATCGTCCATGCCAACAGCAACTTCCTCAAGAAGATGGAACTTACCGCCGACGAGGCCAAGGGCTTGAGCCACAAGACTTTCCTGCCCAAGGAAGAGCACGAGCACTTCGAGGCCGCCTGGGAGAACATCCGGCTGGGCAACACCTACCACAACCTCGAGCGCCTCAAGACCCGCACCGGAAAGGACATTTGGCTGCTGCTCACCTACTCGCCCGTCATGGACCGCCAGGACAAGATAACCCAGATCCTGCTCCTGGGCAACGACCTGACCAAGCAGAAGCTCAACGAGAACCGCACGAAGAACCACGCCATCAAGATGCTCGAAAAGAACAAGAAGATGCGCCAGACCGTCAAGGAGCTCGAGAGCTTCCGCAACCAGCTCTGGGCCACCAGCGCCGAGCTCGAGAGCTTCTGGCGCATCTTCAACGTCCAGCTCGACATGGCCACCTTCGACCTCGAAGGCCGCCTGGTCGAGGCCACCGACGAGAGCCTCCGCAAGATCGGGCGCGCCAAGGAGCAGAAGGCCCGCCTCAACCTCCTCGACTGGGAAAACCCCGACAGCCCCGAGCAACTGGCCGAGTACGAGCGCCTCTGGAAGGAAATCGAGAAGGGCCGGACCATCAACCAGGTCAAATCCTCCCGCCTGGGCAACCAGACCCTCTGGAGCACCGTGACCTACGTGCCCGTCATCAACGAGAACAAGGAGGTCGTCAAGCTCATCCGCCTGGCCCAGGAAATGGCCCAGCCCGTCCACCAGGGCGGCGCGAGGGTATCCTGAGCCAGTGCCCGCTCACCCGCCTGCGCCCAAGGGCCCGCGGCGGAATCATTCCAACCGAACACAAAAAAACACCGTGGGACGAAACTCCAACAATCATCCCCTGCTCCGGCAGGTCCGAATCGAAAGCGTGGCCGCCGAGGGCAAGGCCCTGGCCAGGGTTGACGACATGGTCGTCTTCGTCTCCGGAGTCGTGCCCGGCGACGTGGTGGACATCCAGGTCCAGAAGAAGAGCAAGAACTTCCGCGAGGGAATCCCGGTCTTCTTCCACGAGCACTCGCCCCTGAAGGTCCCCGCCTTCTGCGAGCATTTCGGCGTCTGCGGCGGATGCAAGTGGCAGAACCTGCCCTACGCCAGCCAGCTCGAGTTCAAGCAGCAGCAGGTCGTGGACCAGCTCACCCGCATCGGCAAGGTCGAGCTCGGCCTCATCGAGCCCATCCTGCCCTCGCCCGAGACCACCTACTACCGCAACAAGCTCGAGTTCAGCTTCTCCAACCGCCGCTGGCTCACCCGCGACGAGGTGGACAGCCACCGCCCCTACGAGGACATGGACGGCCTCGGATTCCACGTGCCGAAGATGTTCGACCGCATCGTGGACGTCCGCCACTGCCACCTCCAGCCCGAGCCGTCCAACTCCATCCGCAACGCCTGCCGCGCCTACGCCAAGGAGCACCAGCTCAGCTTCTACGACGCCCGCGAGCACAGCGGCTTCCTGCGCAACATGATCGTCCGGACCACCACCACCGGGCAGGCCATGGTCGTCCTCAGCTTCGGCCAGGACCGCCCCGAGGCCCGCGCCGCCCTGCTCGACCACCTGGCCGCCCAGTTCCCCCAGGTTACCTCCTGGATGTACGTGGTCAACACCAAGCGCAACGACTCGATGGGCGACCAGCAGGTGCTCCCCTACGCCGGCGCCGACCACATCGTCGAGCAGATGGACGACCTCCGCTTCAAGATCGGCCCCAAGTCCTTCTACCAGACCAACCCGCGCCAGGCCCACGAGCTCTACAAGATCGCCCGCGAGTTCGCCGACCTCAAGGGCCGCGAGGTCGTCTATGACCTCTACACCGGAACCGGAACCATCGCCAACTTCGTGGCCCGCTCGGCGGCCAAGGTCGTCGGCATCGAGTACGTCGAGGAGGCCATCCTCGACGCCCGCCACAACGCCGAGCTCAACGGCATCACCAACGCCAGCTTCTTCGCCGGAGACATGAAGGACGTGCTCAGCGCCGAGTTCATCGCCCGCGAGGGCCGCCCCGACGTGGTCATCACCGACCCGCCCCGCGCCGGGATGCACCCCGACGTGCTCAAGGCCCTCCTCGCGGCCGCCCCCGAGCGCGTCGTCTATGTCAGTTGCAACCCCGCCACCCAGGCCCGCGACATCCTCGGCCTCTCGGAGCGCTACCGTGTCGAGCGCACCCGGCCCGTGGACATGTTCCCCCACACCCACCACGTCGAGAACGTCGCCCTGCTCCGCCGCATCGACCCAGCGTAGCCCGCGCCCGCGAAACCCCCATCCAACCCCAACCAACACCCCCCCGACGACGATGTACAAAGTCAACGTAGGCCAGCAGGAGTTCGAAGTCAAGTTCAAGGCCAACGACTTCGACAGCGGAACCTTGAACGGCCAGCCCTTCCAGCTCGACACCTTCGAGGCCAACCCCCGCACCTTCCACCTCATCTGGGACGACCACTCGTACCAGGTCGAGATCGGCCGCGTCGATACCCAGGAGAAGTGGATCAACATGAAGATCAACGGCCAGATCTACCACGCCCAGCTCCAGGACGACATGGACCTGCTGCTCCGCCAGCTCGGCATGACCGACGCCGCCGGCCCCAAGCTCGACGAGCTGCGCTCGCCCATGCCCGGCATGGTCCGCGAGGTCTATGTCGAGCCCGGCCAGGCCGTCCACAAGGGCGACAAGCTGCTGGTGCTCGAGGCCATGAAGATGGAGAACGTCATCAAGAGCCCCGGCGACGGCACCATCAAGCTCGTAACCTGCGCCAAGGGCCTGCCCGTCGAAAAGAACCAGGTGCTCATCACCTTCGCCTGAACGGCGGGCGCGGAGGCTTGCAAGGCCCTTTTCCTCCCCCATGACAATTCAATCTTCAACAATAGCACCCATGCGGCAAAGCATCTATCTCGGCTCGGTATCCCTTCGCGACTTCGGCCCTTTCCGAGGCGAGCACAGTTTTGACCTGCGCGACGCGGAGGGAAACGTTTACCAATGGACGGTCATCCTTGGGAACAACAACGCAGGGAAGACCTTCCTGCTGAAAGCCATAGCCGACCTGGAGGCTGTCGATGTCGTCATGGAAATGGCGCGGGGCGTGAAGGCCCGCCTTTCATCCGACTTTGGCGGCGCGGTCGAACTGAGCGTGAAGACGGGCCCGTCCATGCCCTGCGTCCCTGCCGCCCGCTATTACCGAAGAAGTCTGGCAAACCCGTCGAGTGCCCTGGTTTCGTGCGATTTGCTCCTTGGTACTTCCGAGCCCGGCGGCAACCCGGTCCAGAAGTTTGATGCCAAGAGGCCTGTTTCGCACGAATGGTATTACGGGGGACACCCTAGCGCCCAAGATGCCCAGGACAAGGCAGGCGAATTGAAGGAGTTCAAGATTTTCGGCTACGGTGTCGCCCGGCGGCACGGAGCGAGCAGCCTTGTCCAAAATGCACGGGCCAACTCCGAGAGCCTCTTCGACCCGGAGGCGACCTTGTTGAACGTCGAAGAATGGCTGCTTCGGCTCGATTATGCCGCCAAGAGCAAAAATGCCGAGGCAGAGCGCCAGTTGAAAAAGATCCGCGAGCTGATCAAGAGCGATGTTTTTCCCGAGATTGAGGATTTTCGCTTCAAATTTTCCGCAGAGGAAAGCTACCTGGAGTTTGAAACGCCAGGCGGATGGCGAAGGCTGCGCGAACTCGGTTACGGTTACCAGACCACCTTGTCATGGATTTTCGACTTCAGCCAGAAGATGTTCGCACGCTATCCCGACGCGGAAAACCCACTGGCGGAGGCGGCCATTGTCTTGGTGGATGAGCTGGATTTGCACCTGCACCCCCGCTGGCAGAGGGAAATCATCGGATTTTTGACAAAAACATTTCCCAAGACCCAGTTCATCGTCAGCACCCACAGCCCATTCATCTTGCAATCCATCCAAGAAATCAACCTTTTTGTCCTCGAAAAAGATCAAGGCGCCCTGCGCGTCCACCGTCCTCCCTTCAAGACTTTCAAGGGATGGACCATCGAGGAGATTCTGGAGGAAATCCATGGAATGGAAGGAAAAACCCAGTCCGATGAATTTCGCATCTTGGTCGAGCAGCTCGACAAGGCGATGGATCGGGATGATTTTGAAGCGGCCCAAGACGCCTACAAACGGTTGGAAGCCATTCTCCATCCCACAAGCCATTTGCGGAAAATGCTCCGCCTACAGATTTCCCAGATCGCCCAGCCATGATTCGATTGACGCTGCCGCCCAGGCCAGGGCGGCTGACCGAGGAGGAGCAGGATCGTCTGGCGCGAAAGTACGAATCGACGGACCAGGCGGTTTGGGGAGCGCCCTATTTGAAGGAGGCCGTCTTCGCGATCGCGCAGGGGAAATGCGCCTACTCCGAGTGCCGGCTCAACCAAGAGGGCAACTACATGGAGATCGACCATTTCTTTCCAAAATCGGTTTATCCCCAGAAAGTGGTCGAATGGGGAAACCTGCTGCCGGCCTCCAAGAAATGCAACCTCTCGAAAGGCGACCACGATCCCGCAGAAGAGCCCATCGTCAATCCCTTGACGGACAACCCGCAGGAGCATTTTTGCCTTGTCGAAGCTCGTTTTCGTGGAAAGACCCAGAAAGGCAAATCGACCATAGCGGTGCTTGCCCTGAACGATACGATTCATTTCGTCAAACCGCGCTTCGATATTTCGAATAAAGTCAGGGGAATCCTTGAGGAGCGCAAGGATGAACTGGATGGCGGGTTGGAAAGCTTCCAATCGAAGTCTTCGTCGCTCAAAAAATTCCTCAACAAGCTGAAAGGCCTGATGGAACAGGCCAGCCCAAGCCAAGAATACTCGGCCACGGTGGCAACCGCCATTCTGCAAAGCGAAGACTACGAGCACATTGAGCAAGTCCTACGCCGCGAATCGCTCTGGGATGAGGAGCTGGAGGGCTTGTTGGGCGGCCTGCGGGCTCGGGCCTTGCTCAAGTGATTCGAGCGCCCGCCGCCCCTTCAACGCCCCTTGCCCAGGGCGAAGGTGCGGTTGATGTTGAAGCCGAAGTGGATGTCGCCGTCGAGCCAACTGCCCGTGGTCTGGCCGATCAGGCTCGGCTCGGCCATGGACAGCGTGTTGGTCAGGTGGAGCTGGAAGACGTGCCCTCCGGTCTCGATGTCGAAGCCCAGCGAGAGGGCGTCGTGGCGGCCTTCGCGGCCGCGGTCGTTCAGGCGCGGGTAGTACTCCCAGTTGAGGGTCACGCGGTTGCTCAGCTTCAGCCGCCCGCCCGTGCCCAGCGCGAAGATGTCGTTCGGCTCGTCGGCCGTCAGCGTCAGGTTGCTGTGGGCCACCGAGGGCATGAGCTGGAGGCTCAGCCGGGGGCCGAACTTCCGGGCCACCAGGAGCTGGTGGGCGTAGCGCATCCGCGAGACCAGCTCGAGGTCATCGCGGTTGTAGAGCCGCGTGCTGGTCAGCACCGCCGCCGCGCTGTGCCACGAGAGCGAGACGGGGATGTTACGTTCGCCCTGGCTCTGCCACAGGATGCGGTACTTCACGAAGCCGTCGTAGGTCTTCTGGAACGAGCTGCGCCCGACGCCCACGGCCAGCCTGTCGCCCAGGCCGTAGTCGAAGCCCATGCGCATGGTGGCCTGGTCGATGCCGAAGAGCTCCTGGAGGCCCGAGTTGACCGGCCCGAAGCGGTGGCCGATGACCATGAGCAGGTCCTGGCGAGCCGGGCTTTCGACCGACTGCGCCGAGACGACGCGGGGCGACTTGAAGGTGGCGCGCACCAGCTCCGTCCGCGGCTCCTCGATCTGGTCGAGCAGCTCGTCGAGCGACTGCGCCCGCGCCGGGGCGGCCAGCAGCAGGGCCGGCAGAAGGCAGGCCAGTAGGGTCTTTCGGGTCATGCGCTGGGGGCTTAGAAGGGTTGCATGTCGGCCACGAGCTTGACCTTCACCACTTTGGCGATGTTGTCCACCATAACGCTGGGGATCTGGATCTGGTAGTCGGCCACGCGGACCAGGAACTCGCTGGTGACGGAGATGCGTTCGCCGGCCACGCGGATGCTGCCCACCTCCTTGACGTTCTGGGTGATGCCGTGGATGGTCATCTGGCCTTCGACCGTCGCGGGGTAGCTGCCGTCTCGGCCGAGGTTGACCTGGGCCAGGTTGGTGATCTTGCCCTTGAACTCGGCGTTGGGGAAGCGGTCCGACTCCATGTAGTTCTCGTTGAAGTGCTCCTGCATGAGGGCCTTCTCGAACTGGAAGGTGTTGATGGGCACGCGGAAGGCCATGTCGCCGGTGGCCATGTCGATGATGCCCGTGCCGGAGCTGGTCCGCGCCTCGATGTTCTCGAGCGGGGCCTCCGAGAAGAAGCCGACGTTGGCCGTCCGGGTCATGAACTTCTGGGCGAAACTGGCCGTGCCGAGGCTGAGCAGGGCCAGAAGGATGAGGGTCTTTTTCATGATGTTTGTTTTGGGGGATTTTCGGACGTTTCGGGGCATTTTTCCAGGCTCATTCCTCGGGCGCGCCCTGGTCTATCCAGGCCTGGAGCCGGGCGATGGAGCAGGAGTCGATGGGCGGCTGGCCCTGGGGCATGGGCGAGTAGCCGTCGAGCTGCCGGATGGCGCCCATGGCCCGGCCCTCGACCAGGTGGAAGCGGGCCTGCGCGTAGCTGTCCAGGGCCACGTCGGCCGATGGCGAGCTGGCGCCGTGGCACGAGATGCAGGAGTTGTCCTCGAGGATCTGGCGGGCCTTGGCCCAGTCCATGCCCGCGGTGTCGCAGGTGGCCACGGCCTCGGGGTACTTGGTTTCGAGGCTCTCGTACTCGCACGAGGCCAGGGCCAGCGGCAGGGCCAGGAAGGTCAGGAGCTTGCGCATGGGCTTGGGGTTGGGGTGGGGGATCAAGGTTCTACAACCAGGCAGCGGGTCAGGAAGATCTGGTCGTTGGCCTGGTCGAGCAGCCCGGCGAAGAGGTCGTCCTCTTCCTGGCTGGCGCTGGCCTCCATGCCGCTGAAGATGCCTTTGACGACGACCTCCTGGCCCTCGGCGAGCGCCTTGGCCAGCTCCATGTCGTCGCCCTGGAACTGGCAGTTGATCGCCGAAAGCCCGTTGCCAAGGTCCAGGAACACGTTCAGCAGGCTGTCGGAGGACGACACGCCCTGCACCTTGCCGCTCAGGCGGGCCACCTTGCCCATGAGCTTCGTGCGCTCTTCTGGGCTGGTTTTGAGCATCTTGTCATAGAAGGCCACGCCGGCCATGTCGAACTCGGGCTCGGCGCTGGCCATGTCTTGGTGGGGCTTGTTGTAGAGGAGGAGCCCAAGGCCGATGCCCACCACGGCGACCAAGGCAAGGACGATCAAGGTCTTTTTCATTTCTGGGGAGTGTCTTTTTTTGCTGCTCCCAAAGAAAGCGCGAAAGGATGAATAAAAGTCCTAACCAATCCTAAATAAACGAGGGGCCAAGGCAAAGTTTGTGGGCAGGAATGATATTTTTGGGCGAACTAAACCGATTGCCATGACGCACAACCCACCATCGCCCACCCTTTTGCAGGCCCTGACGCCCATCGCCTTCCTGGTCTTCTTCCTGGTCCTGAACGTCCTGAACTGGGGCGACGACACGCTCTCGGGCGCCAACCAGATGGCCCTGCTGCTGGCCTCGGCGGTGGCGGGCCTGGTGGTAACGTGGCTCGGCGTGCCCTGGAAGCGGGTCATGGGCGCCGTGGTCAAGACCATCGGCACGGCCATGCCCGCCATTCTGATCCTGCTGCTGATCGGGGCCTTGGCCGGCACCTGGCTGCTCAGCGGCGTGGTGCCCGCGATGGTCTATTACGGCCTCGACATCCTCCACCCGCGCATTTTCCTGGTGGCTTCGGTCATCATCACCGGCGTGGTCTCCCTGGCCACGGGCAGTTCGTGGTCCACCATCGCCACCATCGGCGTGGCCCTGATGGGCATCGGCAACGCCCTGGGCTTCCACGAGGGGCTCACAGCCGGGGCCATCGTCTCCGGGGCCTACTTCGGCGACAAGATCTCGCCGCTTTCCGACACCACCAACCTGGCCTCGGCCATGGCGGGCACGACCTTGTTCGTCCACATCCGCTACATGCTCTACACCACTGTCCCCACCATGCTCATCACCCTGGTCATCTTCACGGTCATCGGCCTGCGGCACGAAGGCGCCGAGGCCCTGGGCATGGTGGACCAGGTCAAGGCGGCCATTGGCGAGGCTTTCGTGATCAACGGCTGGCTGTTCCTGGTCCCCGTGATCCTGATCCTCATCATCGTCAAGCAGGTTCCGCCCACGCCGGCGCTGCTGGCGGGTGCGCTGCTGGGCGGGCTTTTCGCGGTGGTCTTCCAGCCGCAGGTGGTCGAGCAGGTGGCCGGCGAGGGCTTCGGCTACGCCCAGTCCAGCTACCGGGCCGTGATGCAGGCCATGTTCGGCCCCATTTCCATCGGCTCGGGCAACGCCGCGGTGGACGAGCTGTTCTCCACGGGCGGCATGGCCGGGATGCTCAACACCATCTGGCTGATCCTCTCGGCCATGGTCTTCGGCGGCGTCATGGAGTCGGGGCGGCTGTTGGCCCGGCTTACCCAGGTCATCATGCAGGCCGCCAAGAGCACGGCCTCCATGGTCGCCTCCACCGTCGGCACCTGCGTGTTCTTCAACGTTACGGCTTCCGACCAGTACATCTCCATCGTGGTGCCCGGCCGGATGTTCGCCAAGACCTACCGCGAGAAGGGCCTCAAGCCCGAGGTCCTCAGCCGCACCCTCGAGGACGCCGGAACCGTAACCTCCGTGCTGGTGCCCTGGAACACCTGCGGGGCCACCCAGGCCACCGTCTTGGGCGTCCCCACCATCGCCTACCTGCCCTACGCCTTCTTCAACCTCATCAGCCCCTTCATGTCCATCCTGGTGGCCGCCCTCGACTACAAGATCCGCCGCTACACCCCCGAAGAACTCGCCGAACTCGAAGATGAAAACAAGATTTGAGCGAAAACCTGGCTTGCCTCTGTTCTTAACTTTTTGAAAAACAACAGATTGCGAACGCCCCTCCGGCATTCTCCGGCGAAGCTCCTTCGAAACCCCACCGCTGCGAGCTGGGCTTCGCGGGAGCTTCGCAGGTTGGTCTTCCCCTTTTTGGGTTCTCTATAAGAGCGAATGGATATCGCAAAAAGGCTTGATTCGGGTAAAAGCAAGTTTTCTGGTCAAGACGCGCCATCTGTTCCTCAACAGCGCGCGCAGCATACCTCCCTCGAGTTCAAAAAAAAATCGCCAAGACGCTTGTTTTTTCAAAGTACAGTATGTATCTTTGGCTATCGTCAATTTCAAACCTGCATGAACAAGCTACCCTTCAAAACCGCAAATGTCCAAGGCCAAAGCCGGCAGCCAAACCTCCAAAACCTGTCGCTTCAAATTTTGACAGATTTTTGCGGCTTCTGGAGCTGTGCATGAAATTCGTAATGCACAATGGTGCTTTTGGGTAAGAATTGAGGAGGGTGGAAGTAATGACGATATGGTTAATTAAATGTAATTATTTAGGTATATTTGCGTTAGTATAAAAAAAACAGGTTCCGAATCCACATCCACGGCAGCGCATGGTCATTCCTTCCGACA
>JFJP01038106.1_pt1 | contig 23242 bp, 20 predicted proteins | sample 431651 | NCBI WGS metagenome assembly JFJP01 (sample SAMN02602958, study PRJNA72255) | Microbial mat metagenome, whole genome shotgun sequencing project. | biome: fresh water; feature: sink hole; material: water; isolation source: purple microbial (photo- and chemosynthetic) mats found in...
TGGCGCACTCTGGATCCTGTTCGGCGGACTATCAATCCTGGAGACAGCATCAAATCCCTATATAATCTCAATGGGCGATCCCGCTACCGGAACAAGAAGACTTAACCTGGCTCAGTCATTCAATCCGCTAGGCTCTATTCTGGGAGTAGTTCTGAGCCAGATCTTCATACTTGCCGAGCTAAACACCGCCTCAGCATCAGACAGAGCTGCCATGACAGCCACTGAGTTGCAGAAAATACAGAATTACGAGTTGAATGCAGTTACGATGACTTATGTTTCAGTCGGGATACTTCTTCTTGTTTTATGGCTGATAATATTCGTTGTGAAAATGCCACGAGGATCAGATGCAGGCTCATCAATTGACTTCAAACCCACCGTAGCCCGACTTCTTAAAAATAGAAATTATGTAATGGGTGTTATAGCTCAGTTCTTTTATGTTGGTGCTCAGATCGGAGTATGGTCGTTTACAATAAGATATGCAATGAGCTCTCTGAATCTCGAGAATACAGTTCTTCCTGCAGGAAAAACACCTGAGCAGATTGCTGCCACATATTATGTAGCATCACTTATCCTGTTCGCATCATCAAGATTTGTATTCACTTTCCTTATGAAATACTTCAAGCCATCCTCTCTCCTTGCCTTTTCATCCGTGATGGCAATTCTGAGCACTCTTGTAGTAATATTCGGAAGCGGAATGGCTGGTGTAATTGCCCTGGTGGCAATTTCGGGATTCATGTCGCTTATGTTCCCTACGATTTTCGGACAGGCTGTTGTTGGACTGGGAGACGACACTAAAATAGGTGGCTCCGGACTTATAATGGCAATACTAGGGGGCGCTATTGTTACCTTCCTTCAGGGAAAAGTATCAGACGTGACAGGAAGTATTAATTATTCATATGTAGTTCCTCTTATTTGCTTCGCTTTTATTACATATTATGCTTTTATAAGCGAAAAGATAGCTCCGAAGAGCTAACCACAAAGGTCACTAAGGATAGCAAAGGTCGCAAAGAACAGAATAATTATATTTTAGCTTTGAGTTCTTTGTGAATCCTTTGTGTCCTTTGTGGTTAATGGATTTTATTTCTTGAAGAAATGTCTATTTTACAAGCAGATTCACCCTCAGTTTTTGTTCTGTCGATAACGATATTGGCATAGAACCACACTCCATCGTCTTTTTTCTGCATTGTTGCCTTAAATTCGATTGGATTCGTGACATCCTTAATTGTAAGGTTCCCTTTTACAACTCCTGTACCTTTGTCAAATGCAGTGCTTCCAGTAATAACTATTTTCGATACCGGAAATTTTTCTGTTCCGAAAAAGTCATCTGACTTAAGATGTCCTTCAAGTCTTTCGCTGCCGTCGGCATCTTTAAGTGATGTCATGTCAATAAAAAATTCACCCGACACAACCTTATTGTCCTGCCAGTTGAGCCATCCCGATTTGAGGTTGATGGTTCCGTTATGTTCGCCTGTAACCTTTTCTCCCAACCATAATAATTTCGTTTTCTCAGCATCAGCAGTGAGCTTTTGCTGAGCATTAACATTTACCAGAAGTAATACTGTTAAAGCTGATAGTAATAATGATCTTTTCATAATGTTTAATTTTGAATTTAATACTAAACAAGATTAAAAGATCTTTTGTTCATCTTTGCTTGAATAATTTTGATTGGAAGGAGAAGAAAAATTAAATAATTCAGAGTTTCTGAATGTTCAGTCCGCCGCTGATTTCGAAAACCATTCCGGTCGAGAAGTTCCAGTCACCGCGGGCAAGAGAAGCAACTGCTTTACCAATATCGGAAGGCACACCCCAGCGCTTTTGTGGTACAAGTCCTTCGGAAATCAGTTTATCGTATTTGTCCTTGATCTTGGCGGTCATATCTGTTTCAATAATACCCGGACGAACTTCATAAACCATAATTCCTTCACGGGAAAGCCTGTCGGCAAAAACAGTAGTAGCCATGCTGAGACCTGCTTTTGAAATACAATATTCTGTCCTGTTTGTAGAGGAGCGTACAGCTGAAACTGAAGTAACAAAAATTATAACTGGTTTATAATCTGCAATCTGAGGCTTTAGCCATATCATCTCCCTGGCTATTTTTTGGGCAAAAAATACCGGCCCCTTCAGGTTAATATTCATAACCCTTTCGTAACTCTCCTCCGCCATGTCGAGAACATCGTTCCTCTGAAGCGGAGCAACACCTGCATTATTGATAAGAAGATCTATTCGTCCGTATCGCTGGAGTATACTGGAGACAACCTCTTTCTGGCATGTTGTGCATGAGATATCGAAACCTACCGGGAAGAACTGGCCCCCATTTTTCTCAACTTCGGGGCCAACTTTTTCCATTCCCTCACTGTCAACTGTCCTTGCGATAGCCGCAATGTCAAAACCTTCTGCTGCAAGAGCTATTGCAACCGACCTGCCAATCCCTCTGCTGGCACCTGTAATAACTGCTACAGGTTTGTCATTCATGCGTAAAGAGTATAATCAGGTTTACAGTAAAATTCGGTTTAAAGGTAATAATTTGCCCGACTTTGTCAACAATCGGTAAAATTATCTTCAAGATATTCTTTCCAGACCCTCTCAAACCACAGATTCTGAATGGGTACGGGCCTTACAGGTGTAATCGTTTTTCTTGCTTTCCCGTCTTTGTAAGCTATCTCCACAACCGAATTTTCAATCTCTCTGTCGTACAAAGCGAGTTCAGGGACCTGACTATTATAATCTCCGTCAGTAACAATAAACGAACCCCGGCTTCTTCCTCCCTCTTCAATATAGTACCTTACAGCTTCGAGGTAAATGTAGTGTGTAAGACAGTGGTCAACGAGCAAAAAGGCTTCGGAAAGCGATTCAACAGACTTCGCGCCAATGTTTCCCGGTAGCTCATTAAGCATAGCTAAAGCTTCGGAGACGGCCCTGGCATTTTGTTGTTTATCACGAATAATACCTCCTGATTCTGACATGCGTTTTCGCAAAACTGAAAGCGAGGTCAAAAGCACTTTCTCATCTCCTGACTTCAGCCAGCGGGAAACACTCCCAAGTGTTGCTTTAATTGTATCTCCTGCCTCCGACAGGAACTCTTCATCCTTTAACGGAACATAACCGTATTTCTTATTTATGTACTGAGCTGCCCTTAATCCACCAACCTGACCTGAATTTAACGCTGAGCCACCGGGCCTGTATACGCCATGAGTTCCATTTACTTCGCCTACCGGGAACAAATGTTTAAGATCCGACTCCCACCATATATTTCCTTTCAATCCTCCGTTATTATGCTGGGCACAAACAGCAATCTCCATCATCTCCCTGCTCAGATCAATACCATGTTCATAATATAAAGATACAGCCGGTGGATTTATCGAAAGAAGCCTTTCATAAGGTGTCTTCTTCAGTGCAGATGAATTTTTCAGATATGTTTCAACTTCAGTATCAAGATTTTCGAGGGAAAACAAGTCACCAGGCTTTCCTGCAGGATTATTTCTGAAATCAAGGAACACTTTTCGTCCCTTTTCATTTATCTCTCTGTGAACGATAATGTCGATAAGAGACGACCCGAAACCTTCAATCTTCCGCGGATCAAAAGGCCACTGGTAACCCTTCAGAAAAATCGCTTTTGAAAGAGTTTTCATATCGGGGAAAAACTCATTAAGAAACTCTTTTTCATCGGCTCCGTTCTGATCAGTCGAGACATACCGCGGTATTGCCTGCTGGTAACTTCCCGACAGGTTCCACCTGAATTTAAGAGATGCTATCCAAAACGGGTAAACCGTTGTCTCGTAAATTCCACCCGGACCTCCGGTTCCAAGAATCACATTGACTGAATTAAAAAGAACAAATGCCTTCAGCGGATCGCTTTCAGAAATATTGATTGCCAGTGCCCCTATTGCTTTACTTCCCTGTTTATCCGTAAGAAGTGCAACACAATGATGTTTATCGAGAACACTGATATCCTTTCTTTTTACCTCCTCTGCAAGTACCTGAAACATTCTCCTTGAAGTATACGGACCGGCAGATGTTGCTCTTCCTTTCTGATCATGATCGGTTTTATAGCCTGCCCACGAACCATACTTATCATGCGGGAATTCAACCCCCAGACTGACCAGATTCATAAAAGCCCTCACAGAACCCTGGGCCTCGCAGAGTGCTATATCTCCATGCATGCAGTGCCCGTTGAAAAGATCTTCAGCCATCGAAAAAACTGAATCCGGCACATCCCCACCTAATGAAAGTTTATAATACGTCTGCTTATCTGAACCTGAATTATTTGAAGTACCCCCTCCCCACAAAGAGGTGGCAATAAGAATATCTTTCTGCCCTAAGGTATCAAGATTAACCGCTGCATTCAGAGCTGCCGCTCCGCTGCCAATTACAAGTGTATTGCTACGGTAACAGGTTAATAAATATGCTCCGATTCTGACAATTTCACTTTCCATCAGCAATAAGTTTTTTCAATTCGGCTCCATAGATCTCCCTGTCCCTTATTACACAGCCACCCGGATGATGGTTCCTGATAAGCCTTGTACATCCTGAGCAGGCTATACAAACTTTAGCCGGATCTGCTTTACCTGTTTTTATGAGGTCGAGTGGAAGATCGGGATATGCAAACGCCCCCCTTCCGAAACCTACAAGCGAAACATCACCGTTACTGATAACAGCAGCGCCGACATTTGGTGCGTACTGCCTGAGATAAGAATAGGCCGATCCTACAAAGACCATTTCCGGATATTTCTTCTGAAAAACAGAAGTGCCGTTTATCATTTTGATAACTCCCTCGAGCGGATGCTCTTCAGGGAGAGCCTGTCCGGGTAATGGATTATCGTAGGGACGCGTTACATGAGGATTATAATAAGGACTACCCATGCTAATGTTAATCATACATATGCCCCTTACTTTAAGTTCATCTACAAGAAGAAGTGGTTCAGTGAAATCTGGTTCATTATTCTTATCAACTCCGAAACCTCCTGTATATCTGTCTGATATATTAAGTCTTGTTGTCAGCACAACACCCGGAACTTCCTGCTTTATCCTGTCGATAGTTTCAAGTAAAAACCTGAAACGGGAAACAGGTTCAGGTCCTCCATAAATACCACTTCGCCCTGAGGCAGCCAGAATATCAATAAGCAGATAGCCATGACAGGCTTTAATATCAATTGCATCGAAGCCCGCCTCAACCGCCAGCTTTGCTGCAGTAACATAGTCATCCTGAATGCGTTTCAGGTCGATATCTGTTAAAATATAGGGATCAGTTTTATCAAGTATAGGGTTCGGGGCGGCTGCCTTTGGCTCTGGTTTCCCTTCCGGCTTGCTGTATCTTCCGGAATGTGTAAGCTGAATCACAAGCATAGGCCTTATCCCAGCTTTTGATGAAGCATCACGCATCTCAGTAATAAGCGATTTGTATTCATATACGTTCCCTCTATTGAGCCATAGCTGGTTAGGATTTGATCTTCCGTCAGGCGAAACTGCGACAGCTTCAAACCAGATCATCCCGCTTCCGCCGTCAGCGTACCTCAGATATCGTCTTTTAGTCAGATGTGACGGGGATCCGTCAGCCGTTGAATCGTAACCTTCCATTGGCTGAACAACAATCCGGTTAGGAACAATAAAGTTCTCAACTTTTATTTCTGTCAGGAGTGGTGAAACATCATCACTAAAAGGTAGCGCATAGCCAATAGATGATGCTTTTGATAAAATATCTTCTTTTGATTTATACCTGAATCTTTCGTGAATATCGGATTAACAATGAAATATGACATAATATTATCCGATAAAGATATAAAATATATAGGGTCATGCCATAGGGTCATTCTACGGCATTACCCTGCGAAATACTATTACATTCCGCCGCCGTAGCCACCACCACCGCCTCCACGGCCGCCATTACCAAAGCGTGGATTAACAATATTATTATAAATTGAACCAAATGTGTAGGTAAGGCTTACACCTCCCTGAACACTGAAATTTGTTGCCTGCTCTTTTAATCTTAGCAATCTTTCCGCTTCAGAAAGATCGCCCTTTGCTAAATTAAGCTGGTCATTTATATATGCTACCCCTCCATTCACTGAAAGAGATAACCCCTTTACAATTCTCAAACGCATGTAACCATCAAGCTCAATTTTGTTTTTTGACATGTCGTGAAAATAATTTGATCCTGTCAGAGATATGTTGGCTGAACCCCATTTCTTCTGAACCTGGTAGGCCATCCTTAGCTCATGTTTGAAAAGACCCTCGCTGGTTTTATTTAATATTGTTGAGTCGATATAATTACTATACTGATAGCCAATACTGTAAAGAAACCGGAACTGCCTGTGTGTGGCCTCTGAATATGGGAAAACATCATATTCTATTGAGGGCATAAACTCGTTGTTAAATTTGTAGTTCATGTTTGTTGATGCACCTAAATCCCATAATAATCCTGCTGACCAGTGCTCAGTTAAGCTTTTAACAAAGAGAAAATCGGCTGATCTTTCAGTTCTAAGGTAAACTGTTTCTTCTCCGTCTTCAATAAACTTCTGCCTGTTATTATTCATATCAAACTCCATCTCCAGTTTAATATCAGGTGTTATTTTGGAGATATTTACAGAATTGGAGAAAAACAATCTGTTATATGATTCTTCCGCATTAAAACGTGGACTGGTCTGAAGCTCAAACACCCAATTATTCCACTTATCAACTACTTCAACCTTTTCAACTTCAGAGTTATTTGATATAACAACCTCGTTAAAAACATCTGTTTTCGCAACAAACCGCATCAATCCCATCTTCATCAGATTTGTCTTATTCTCCCTTACCTGCGTATTGGATTCATCGGGATTACTAGTGTAAATGAGTGTGTCATTCATTCCTTTAAACTTACCAAGTCCCTCATATGTAAGAGTATACTGCTGGCCTCCGCTTCCGGCGGACTGGTTTGTAACCAGAAGATAAACTTCAGCCTCGCGGGTATCCCTTACATAGTTTACATAAGGGATCTCCTGCCTGGTATAATTCATGTCGCACGATCTGCAGTCAATAAAAAGGTTAAGAGCACCTTTTCTTTTGGTCTCTTCAGAATTACCGCCGGCCTGTGCCAGAACATCAGCTGATAAAAAGAATCCCGATAGTACTGCAACCAGGATAGAAAAACAGATTTTCTTCATATTTCTAAGATTTCAATATTTGCTCTAATTACAAATCAATTTTTACCTGAATATTTAATTAAAAACAGGGATGCAAATATTATAATATAATTTGGTAGAAATACAAGTAAGGCAGATTAACAACCTGTTAATTAATGTTTTTTAACAGATTTAACAGATTCTCTTCGTGCATAAAAAAACGCGAGGTTGTTTCCAAAGTCAAATCCATAACCGCAAAGGTCGCAAAGTATTAATTAAAAAGGTCGCAAAGAAAAATGAACATTAGCATGACTTTGTGTGCTTTGCTAAATCTTTGTGAACTTTGCGGTTAAATTTTGAAAATTTACAGATCTTGGACTGATCCACGATAACTTCAAGAGGGCAATGAAATAATATCTGACCAAACGGATGAATATCAGAGTCCTTGCAAATATTTTCGGGACAAAGAAAAACACGAGTCCTGCTACTGCCATGATACCGGTAGTTATCAGGTTATTTACAACGAGGAAAAGCTGGATTACAAATTTACTAAACCCGGTATTGTGCTTGCTTATATAAACATGTCGCGAAATATATACCTCTGTTTTTGTCAGTGAAGCTGTTTTCAGATTGATTCTCGAACTTCCGCCATGATTATGTTCAATTGATATATTTCTGCAAAAAGCAACCTCCAGTTGTAAGTTTCTGACTCTTCTGCAGAGATCCACATCCTCAGAATACATCCAGAAGTCATCGTCAAATCCCCCCAATGACAGGAACAATTCTTTTCTGATAAGTATAACAGAACCGGAAACCCAATCCGGAAATTCTGTTTCTTTCTTCTGCCCTCTGCCTTCCGCCCTCAGCCGGCCGAATAGCGCTCTCTGAAATCCGGTCAGATTTAAAAGATCCGGAAAGGGCCCTGTTGCTATGCTTTCCTTCCCCTTTTCATTTACCTGACTACAGGAAACTATGCCAAATGCCGGATTCTTGCGAGCCACATTAAGCAGCTTTTCAATTTCCTCCTCCCTTGCCACAGTGTCGGGATTAAGAAAAAGGAGATATTCGCCTGATGCTGATTTACTTCCAAGGTTATTCCCATTGCCAAACCCTCCATTCACAGAATTCTCAATAAATCTGAAACGGGGAAAATTAGACTTTATGTCATTAATTGTTGCATCATCCGATTTATTGTCAACAACGATCACTTCCGATGAAAAATTTTTCCCGGTGAAAGTATCAAGCGACTCCAGGCATTTGGTGAGTCTGGCCCAGCCCTTATAACAAACCACTATTATCGATACATCTTTCATAATTGTCCTTCAGTCTTCTGGTCTCTTGGTCTCCTCTTCTCCCACTCTCCCACTCTCCTCTTCTTCTTCGTCGTCGAGCCACTCATGCACCGGTTCCTGTGGCCCTTCTTTCCGGTACCAGACTGCCAGCATTGTGCCGGAAAAGAACCCCAGCATATGCGACTCCCACGAGATATTCTTATAGATACCCGGGAAGAGTCCCCATACCATTGAACCATACAAAAATACAACAAGAAGTGAAAGTGCAATCAGCCTGAAATACCGCTTTATTATCCCGCTGAAAAAAAGAAATGATGCGAGTCCGTAAACCAGACCGCTGGCTCCAATATGCCATGCGTGTCTTCCGGCAACCCAGACAAGTACTCCGGTAAGTATATATATTACAAATGATATTTTCAGTGCTGTATCGGAATAAAAATAAAAGAGAGCCGTTCCCAGAAAAAGAAGCGGTATCGAATTATTGAAAAGATGACTGATGTCTGCATGAAGAAAAGGTGATAAAATTATTCCCGGCAATCCCCTTACAGACAAAGGATAAATTCCGAAGTCCGAGAAGTCTAGATCAAATAGTATCTCCACTATTTTAACAAACCACATCAGGAAAATAAACATGAAAGGAATAAGCATACTCAGAAGAAGCTTCTTTCTGTAGAAGGCACTTTCAGTAATTGTTTCTGAGTTTACTTCTGACATTTGAACTTTTAAGATTTCTTTAATTAGATATGTTATACGTTTCAAAGTTTTTTTAACCGCAAAGATCGCAAAGAAAAAGCAAAGATCACAAAGTTAAGCACTTAGCACCAACACTTTGTGTCCTTTGTGAATATCCTTTGTGCCCTTTGTGGTTAAAGGATTTTTTTCAATTATCTCTGCCCTGAAAAACAATCCCGGCTGCATCCCTGATCCTGTCGAGAGTATTCATCAGATCGAGAGAAAATGAAAGAGGAACCACATTACTTTCGATTTTGCCCTCATCCAGGCATTTCATAACCTCTTCAGCCTCGTACTGGTAGCCCATGCCATCAGGAAGAAGAGAGTATTCCTTTTTGTCTTCTCCGTTTATTGCCACTATGAGTACCTGCGACATATCTCTTGCACGGGAGAACATAACATTTCCGTTCTCACATAAAAGATCACAACCTATTCCTGCAGCAGTGCGGAAGGAGCTATAGAGATTAGCCATTCTTCCGTCTTTGTACCTGAAAATAATGCTTATTGAATCCTCGGAACCTGTCTCTGCAAAAGAGGCAACTGCATAAACCTCATCGGGCACTCCCATAAACCAGAGAGCATCTATAACTGCATAAATTCCAATATCAAGAAGCGATCCTCCGCCAAGTTCCAGATTAAACTTTCTGTCATTTGCATCGTATGGTGCCTGAAAACCAAACCGGGCATTAAGATGAATTAGTTTTCCCGCTTCGCCGCTTCCAAGTACCTCTTTTGTCTTCCGGTACATGGGCTGGAAAGGAGGCCATAGAGCTTCCATCAGAAACAGGTTCCGTTTTTTTGCCTCAGCTACCATTATTTCAGCCTCAGCCGAATTTAGTGCAAAAGCTTTCTCACATAACACATGTTTGCCATGCTTAAGACACAAAAGAGTATGTTCGAGATGATGGGAATGCGGTGATGCAACATATATTATTTCGACATCCTTATCCATTGCAAGTTCTTCATAACTGCCATATGACTTCTTAAAACCGAGCTCGTCGGCGAACCTCTTTGCCCGGCCTGCATCGCGCGACCCTACCGCATAAAGTTCGACATTATCAAGCAGTTGCAGGCCACGTGTGAACTTTGTTGACATTTTCCCGGGAGCCAGTATTCCCCATTTGTATTTCTTTTTCATAGAATAAAATAATTCCATAAATATAGTCTAATTCCAATAATTCCCTCAATTTTTCTCCCCTCACAGGGGAGATGCTGCGGAGCGGCAGAGGGGTTTTTCAATAAAAGTTAGATCCGGCGTTCGTTCCTCAAAATTCTCACTCATCCACCTGTTTTCCTTTGCCGTCACCTTTCTTTTTTTCACGATCAGGCATCGCCTTAGTTTTGATCCGAATTTAATTTTTAACAGCTATGAAAAAACTTATTTCCCTTTTAATACTGATCGCAACTCTTGCCGGAAACGGTCATGCAGCAGAGGATCTTACACAGACAATCAGAGGACAGGTAACAGATGCCGTTACCGGATATCCTCTTATTGGTGCATATGTAATCCTTGTAAATTCCGAACCCAGAATCGGAACAGCAACAGATATCAATGGTATGTTTGAACTCAAAAAAGTCCGGATCGGAAGACAGTCAATACAGATAAATTATGTTGGATATGAGTCTAAAACAATGAATAACCTGTTACTGGTCAGCGGAAAAGAACTTGTTCTTGAAGTAAAGCTCGATGAAAAAATCAATACAATTAATGAAGTAGTTGTTAAGGCTTCCGCAAAAAAGACAGAAGCTCAGAACGAGATGGCAATGGTCAGCGCCAGAACTTTCTCGGTTGAAGAGACTGAAAGATTTGCAGGCAGTCTGGGCGATCCGGCAAGAATGGTAGCAAACTATGCCGGAGTAATGACCCAAAATGATTCGAGAAATGATATAATAATCAGAGGCAACTCACCGACAGGAGTTCTCTGGAGACTCGAAGGAATTGAGATTCCCAATCCAAATCATTTCGGTGCACAGGGAACAACAGGTGGTCCGGTAAGCATGGTAAACAATAACCTCCTGGCAAACTCTGATTTTCTCACAGGTGCTTTTCCTGCAGAATACGGAAATGCAGTTGCCGGAGCTTTTGACCTTAATCTGCGTTCGGGTAATGTGAATTCTCAGGAGTTTACCGGTCAGGTAGGATTTAACGGTTTCGAGTTTGGAGCTGAGGGGCCTCTTTTCACTCTGGCAAGCGGACAGAAAGCTTCCTATCTTGCCAACTACCGATATTCCACTCTTGAGGTTCTCGACAAACTTGGCTTCAGTGCCGGAACAGGTGCGGCGGTTCCAAGATACAGGGACCTCACTTTCCTGATTGATGTTCCGGGGAAAAAAATCGGGAGAATAAAACTTTTCGGACTTTGGGGAAAGAGCGCCATCAACCTTGGAAGAGATCTTTCCGACACTACCGAAAATCAGTATAATTCGCGGGGAGTAGCAACAGATTTCAGCTCAGAGCTTGGAGTAATTGGCCTCTCACATTCAAAATATTTCAATGAAACAACAAGATTGAAATCAACACTCTCATGGCAGCATTCTCAATCGCTTGCCGCACTCGATTCTCTGATTAGCAAGAACTTTGTTCCGTTTCTCCGAAACGACCAGACTGAGAACAAACTCTCGTTCTCAACACAGCTCAGAAAGAAATTCAGTGCTGAAGATAACCTCAGTGCAGGAGTAATTATCGATTACTATAAGATATCATATCTCGACAGCATGATTAATACCGATTATAACAGGTTTATTACAACAACCGATATAAACGGCAGTATGATGCTTTACAGATCATATGCCCAGTGGCAGCACAATTTCGGCGGAAGGTTTTCAACATACACAGGAATTCATGCTCAGTACTTCGGTCTCAATAAAGAACTGGCAGTCGAACCAAGGCTCGCAGCGCGCTGGATTGCCACGGAGAAGAGTTCATTTAATTTCGGTTTTGGACTTCACAGCCAGCTTCAGCCAAAGGTGATATATTTTCATCAGGATTATAACCCTTTAACTGACAGCTACTCACGTACAAACGAAGATGTAAAATTTACAAAAAGTACACATCTTGTACTTGGCTACCAATATCTTATCAGCAATAATTTCAGAATAAAACTTGAGAGTTATTATCAGCATCTTTATAAAGTTCCGGTAAAGGAGTCTTTCCCCGAATTTTCGCTTATCAACGCAGGTGACCAGTTTGGAATTCCACGCGAGGACAGTCTTATTAATGTCGGAAAAGGCAGAAACTACGGAATCGAAATAACACTTGAAAAATTCCTCAGCAATAACTGGTATTTCCTTTTCACAACATCACTATTTGATTCAAAGTATTCAGGGTATGACAATGAATGGAGAAACAGCGCCTTCAACGGTAACTATGTTCTGAACCTGCTGACTGGCTACGAAAGGAAAATAGGCGAACACACACTGCTCACATTCGATTTTAAGACAGTATGGGCAGGAGGTAAACGATATATCCCGGTTGACTTTGCAGCTTCTATCGCTGATCACAGTGAGATTCGCGATTACAGTAAGTCGTATACAGGCAAATACGATGATTTTTTCAGAGTTGACTTCCGTATAGGAATAAAAACTAATAATAAAAAATTCAGCCAGGAGTGGGGTATTGACCTTCAGAACCTCACAGGCTACAAGAGTATTTTTATGGAAGGATTCGATCCTAAAAAAGCAGAGATCTATAAGGTTTATCAGCAGGGCTTCGTACCTATGTTCCTCTATCGCATACAATTCTGAAAAAATAATTAGATTTGTATAGATGTTAACTTAAATGGGGTTATAAAAGGGACTTAAACAAGATGACACCAAACTATTTCAACAAATATCTGTTCTTAATTATTCCTCTTGTTGGAATACTTATTGTAGGTATCTACTTGATCAGTTACGGAATAAATGACTATAAGAATTCCATTCAATATCTCATTCACGGACTGGTGATTACGGCCGGGTTATGGCTGGGGTGCATGTCGATTGTTATGTTCCTGTGGAAGAAGTTCCCATGGGAGCAATCACCTTTAACACACCTTATACTTGAGATAGTACTGATTACGGCTTATACTCTGGCCTTCAGTTCAGGATTGTACTTTCTGGAGAAAAAATTCTGGCAAATACATGCAGTAGAGAACCTTGGGATGGAGATATTGACAACAATACTTATTACCTATTTTATTACTTCCATACATGAATCTGTTTTCTTCTACCAGCAATGGAAATATAACTTTTCCAAATCGGTAAGGCTCGAAAGAGATAATATTGAAGCCCGATATGAAGCGCTCAGGGCACAGATAAATCCTCATTTCCTGTTCAACAGTCTGAACAGCCTTACAACAATGGTTGAGGACAATAAGCCTGTTGTGGATTATATTCAGAGTCTTTCAGAGCTTCTTCGCTATATGCTTAAAAGCGGTGAAAAGGAACTTGTCCTGCTTCGCGATGAGGTTTCAGTAATGACAAGCTATGTAAGATTGCAGCAGATGAGATTTCCCGATACATTAAAAATAAATATCGATGTTACTGAAAATTACTACCATTTCGCTGTACCGCCACTGGTTTTGCAAATGCTTGTCGAAAATGCAATCAAGCACAATATAATTTCGAAGGAGAACCCATTAAAAGTGTCCATTACGGCAGCTAAAGATTCTATAACCGTTGAAAATAACCTTCAGAAAAAAAGCGGAGTCGATTCAACCGGGCAGGGACTTTTAAACATCACAGGCAGATATCGTTTCTTCACAACAAGAAAAGTTGAGATTGATGAAACAGATGAAAAATTCAGCGTAACAATTCCGCTTCTTCAGGTAGAACTATGATCAGAACTTTAATAATAGAAGATGAAAAACCGGCAGCTCTCAGGCTGCAGAAACTCCTTCAGAAGATCGAGCCTGAGATTTCAATTGTAGAAATTATCGACACAGTAGAATCGGCAGTAAGCTGGTTCAGCAAAAACAGGCATCCCGATCTGATAATGCTTGATATTCAGCTTGGCGATGGCATCAGCTTCGATATTTTCAGGAAAGTAAAGGTTGAATCGTATGTAATATTTACAACTGCATATGATGAGTTTGCAATCAGGGCATTTGAACTAAACAGTATTGATTATCTGCTTAAACCTGTTGATGAGGACAGACTGGCAGGAAGCCTCGAAAAATTCAGAAAATTTCACTCCTCTTCGCAGGCTGAAAACATCGGGAAACTGCTCGAGGAGTTCAACAGCAGAAGCGACAGGTTTAAAAAACGCTTTATTGTAAATATTGCAAATAAGATTAAGGTTGTTGAGACTGGCGATATTGCATATTTCTACTCAAAGGAGAAAAATACATTTCTGTGCACAACCGATAACAGACATTACCCCCTGGAGTTTTCACTTGATCATCTTGAAGAGATTGTAAATCATGAAACCTTCTTCCGTGTTAACCGGCAATACCTTGTCAGCTACAGGGCAATCTCAAAGATCGACGTTTTGTCGAAAAGCAGGATAAAGATTGAAACAGCACCTCCTGCCGGCGAAGAGATTCTTGTAAGCTCGTCAAGAACTGCTGAATTCAGGCTCTGGCTGGATAAATGAAACCCCCTCGGCCTTCGGCCACTCCCCCTGGGAGGGGGAGGAAATTCCGGAAGTAAGTGAAATTTCTATAGAATGCAGAATTTCTCTCCCCTCCCAGGAGGGCCGAGCGTAAAGAAACAGCCCAGTGGGCTGTTTTAGCGAAGGAGCCAGATTGCCGCGTTGGCTCCGCGGAGCAGCAGAGGGGTTTTCAAATAAAACTGAAATTCTTATTTAATTGATTTTCTGCACGTTAAAAAATAAATTTAAAAATAATTGCATTATTTCAGTACTATGTATTGCATAGTATATATTTTTATATATATCTTTGTATTGTCTAGTTGTAATTTTTAAATAGTAGTAAATAAATTAAAGAACCATGAAAATCACAGTAAGCATAAATCTCGGCGGCTACTCTTTCAACATCGACGAGGATGCATATGCCGAATTGAAAAGGTATCTCAAGAACCTCGAACTCCATTTTTCAGGAGAAGAGAGTGCTTCGGAGATCCTTTCAGACATTGAAACAAGGATTGCAGAACTCTTCCGCACTAAAATCACCGGCTATAAGCAGGTAATTAATATTGAGGATGTTCGCCAGGCGGTTTCTGTTATGGGAACACCTGAAGATATATCAGACAGCGATGGACCTTCAGCCCGTGAAAAATTTGCGGCTCCGGGTTATCACCGTATGTACCGCGATACCGACCACAGGATAATCGGAGGTGTTTGTGCCGGCATGGCAGCATACTGGAATGCCGATCCATGGCTTGTAAGAGTAATATTCATAATACTTGCCATGATGGGAGGACTTGGTGTCCTGGTCTATCTCATCCTGTACATTGTAATTCCTGAAGCTAAAACAACAGCTCAGAAAATTGAGATGAAGGGAAACCCGGTAAACATCCACAATATTAAAGATTCGGTAAAAAAGGAATTTGATAATGTCAGGAAAAACATGAACCTGTAAGTCTTATTGATAAATAATTTGAATTAAAAATCTAAAAACATATATCATGGATCTGGAAAACACAAAAGCACAGATGCGTAAGGGAATTCTGGAGTATTGTATCTTATCAGTTCTCTCAAGAAACTCCTGTTATGCAAGCGATATAATCAAGGAACTCAAAGAGGCTCAGGTTATAGTCGTTGAAGGCACATTATATCCTCTTCTTACAAGACAAAAGAATGCAGGGTTGCTCAGCTACAGGTGGGAAGAATCGGTACAGGGACCTCCCCGAAAGTATTATGAACTTACTGAAGCCGGCCGTACTTACCTCACAGATCTCGATAACTCGTGGAAGGAACTTGTTGAATCAGTCAATCTGATCAGAACCCGATAACCTATTAAAAATTTTAAAACTGAAAATGATGGACAAGACAATAAATATCAATATAGCCGGTACAATGTTCCAGATTGACGAGGAGGCATTCAGGATACTGCGCGATTATCTTAACTCTATAAACAACAGATTTAAAAATGTTCAGGGAGGTCATGAGACAGTTGAAGATATCGAGACCAGAATTGCTGAAATATTTCAATCTCAGAAGGGCATTGCGGGGGTTATTTCGAAAGAAAATGTGGAATCGATGATAACAATTATCGGAAAACCGGAAGATTTTGATCCCGACGAAAGTGTGACAGAACGACCCACTTACAACTACACAAGAAAACGAATGTACCGCAATCCCGACGACACAATTATCGGAGGAGTTTGCAGCGGCATAGGAGCCTATCTTAACATCGACCCGGTACTATTCAGAATCCTATTTGTACTATTTGCCATTTTCGGCATTGGGTTCTTTGTTTATATAGTAATGTGGATTGCACTTCCCCTTGCAAGGACAGATTCACAAAAAAGGGAGATGTATGGAAACGCATATCACTCTGCCTCAAAAGGCTTTACAGATGGAACCGGCAGATCTGATTCATCAGCACCTCTTTATAATTCAGGTTACTACAACAGTTCAGGCATTGGTAACGCTTTCAATGAGATCTTCAGGGCAATAGGAAAGGTGTGCTGGGTAATCTTCAGGGTCTTTATGATAATATTTGGAATTTTCTTCGTAATAACCGGATTTCTTCTGGCAGTTAGCACCATTATGATCCTTGTTTTCAGGTTCCCTGCAGTATTTTCTCCCGATGGCATAGACATGCAGGTAACTTATCTCCAGGATTTTATGGGCTATGTTGTTAGTCCGGCATCGGCACCATGGATAATCGGTCTGGCGGCTGTTGTTTTCATTCTTCCTATGCTCGCACTTATTTACTGGGGAGTAAAAATGATTTTCTGGTTTAGCGCGAAAGACGGAATCTGGAGTCTTGGAGCATTTGTCCTTTGGGCAATGGCAACAGCTGCACTTGTAATGATCCTTTTCAATGAAGGAATAAGTTTTGCGGAGACAGGAAGAAGCACCACACAGACAGTTCTTTCAGAAAAGCCTGACACCCTCTATATAGTAGCAAACAGAAATGCAGATGCTATGAATTTTGAGAAGCAGTTCTCGGTTCCAGATGAAGACTATACGATTTTTATGAATGATTCACTTCATCAGCTTTGGATTCCTGCCCGGCTGAATCTGAATATAGTCAGAGACGGAATGGCAAAAGTAGAGATAAACAGAAAATCCTCCGCCCGTTCAAGAAGTGAGGCAGTCAGAAAGGCAGAATCAATACTTTACAATCATAGTGTAAATAACGACACCATCTTCCTCGACGAGTATTTTACTCTTCCGTCCGGCAGCAGATGGACAGCAGATTTTCTGACAGTTAAGCTTTTCGTCCATGAAAATACAGTTCTCCATTTCGACAATAATTCTGAAAATCTCTTCAGCGAGGATATCATAATAGGAAACTACGAAAATGAAGAATACGGCGAAAGCAGATACGATTATGATACGAGGCCATGGGAACTAGGTGGCAAATACTGGATCATCACCGAAGATGGACTGAAAGAGACTTACAGAGCTCCCTTTACAAAAAAATAGACATTGAGTTTTCATTCCTGATCTCTTCAATGACATCCGGTACCTTTTAAACGGTACCGGATTTTTTATATGTTAACGTATTGTTAAACCTAATTTTTTAGTTGTCAGGCAATAAAACCTTTCCTAACTTCGTTTTCGAATTTTAAAAACCACTAGTCTAACCCGCCATGAAAAAGATTGTTCTATTGTTACTTACAGTATTATCGCTCCAGTCCCTTTCAGCCCAGGAGGTCGCGACAAAATCAGACACTCTCCGCAAGGATGCCCTTAATGTTTTTATGGACGCAACCGACTACATCCGAAAAGAGATCCCCTACGTTAATTACGTACGCGACATTAAAGATGCCGGAGTTTACATTCTTTCAACATCACAGCGAACCGGATCGGGAGGAATTGAGTTCTCGTATTTTCTGGTCGGACAAAACAATAATGCCGGAATGCGCGATACTGTTTCTTTTGTAACATCGCCTGATGATACTGAGGATGAGAGAAGAATAAAAGAGGTCAGAACCCTGAAAATGGGACTCATGCGTTACGTTGCAAAAACTCCCCTTGCTCAGTACATGAAAATATCTTTTACAGAGCCTCTGTCAGAAACAGTTTCAACAGACAAATGGGACAGTTGGGTTTTCAGATCATCCTTCAACGGATTTCTTGACGGACAGCAATTATACAAACAGAAAAATGTGTTTGGCAACGTTTCTGCAAACAGGGTCACAAAAGACTGGAAAATAAACACAAGCGGAAGTCTCAGCTATCGTGTTACAGAAATTGAAACTCCTGATTCACTTTACATAATCGACAATAACTCAAAATCTGTAAGAGCACTCGTTGTAAAAAGCATATCTGACCACTGGTCAGTCGGAGGATCATTTTATGCAGGGTCGGCAACTTACTCAAATTACAAACTCGATACATACATAATGCCGGGAATCGAATATGACCTATTCCCTTATTCCGAATCAACGAAAAGACAACTCAGGATTCTCTATTCGGCAGGATTAAGTTACTCAAATTATGTCGACACATCGATCTATTTCAAGAAAAGAGAACTTCATCCCCAGCAGTCGCTGATGGCTGCTTATGAGGTTGTTCAGAAATGGGGATCAATAAATGTCAGCCTCGAATACAAAAATTACCTGCACGACTTCTCAAAAAACAATCTCTCACTCGATGGGTTTATTGAACTCAGGATAGCGAAAGGCCTCAACCTTAACTTTGGAGGAGGAGCCTCAATAATACACGACCAGCTAAACCTGCCAAAAGGAGAGGCAACAACAGCTGAACTGCTTACCCAGAGGAAGGAGGTGGCTACTCAATTCCAGTATTTTACAATGTTTGGATTTACATATACTTTTGGTTCCATATACAATAACGTTGTCAACCCACGATTTGGAAACGGCGGAGGAGGAGGAATGTCATTTAGTTTTAATTAAAAACAGCTGTTTAAAATAATTTAAGTAATTTTAATCGGGTTTTATGAAAATGCCCTTTGTGTACCTTAGTGCATTTTGTTTTAAGTAACCCCCTTTCCCGTTTCCCCCAAGGGGGAAATGTTGGCTGGCATACTACTCCTTCCCCCCTGGGGGAAGGTTGGGAAGGGGGTAATAATCATAAAAGAAATTATTCAATTATTTATTATTAACGATAGTCATTTAAAATAGTAATTATGAAGGCAGAATTAATTTTATTACTGATAATTGCAGCCCTTCTGGTATACATAATCTGGCTTCAGATTCAACTTATTAAAAAGAACCATTTTATTACTACTACTGTTAAGAGATTGTCGCTTATTGAGGAAAGCAGAAGCATGGAAGAAATGATGTCGTTCCTCGAAGAGCTTCAGAAAATTGCGGTATATAACTCCTTCTTCAAGGACAAATTCCCTGATGAAAATTCAAGAAACTTCATCCTTGAGAATGAAAATCAACTGAAGATATATATGCACTACACAAAAGATGAAAAAGATGCTCAAAACATTATTAATAAGGGGTTTCTTTTTGCCGATTCCTTTTACCGGACAGCTCTTCCCGTATCAGGCGACAAACTTGATTTTAGAATAAAACACAACAGCAGAAAATTCTTCGGCGATTATATTGTAATAATCTCTATTGCAAACGATATAGTTAATCACTATTCAGAAGAGGTAAAGAAAGCAGGCATTAGCAGTTTCTCTTTTGAAAATATGCTTACTGAGAAACCTCCTTTCAAAAATGAAAACGGAGATCTGATCTTCAGTCTTCCGAAACAATATATTAAAGGCATAATTAACCATCGCACCGGAGATATCATTAAGAATCCGGACTTTAATCCCGATTACAATTCACCCTCCTTTGAGGCAAATATTAAATCGATAAAATTTGCTTAACAATACAATACCTTTCTTTTTGCATTTCTTAGTGTCCCTTTGTGTCAGCCTGAGCCTGCCGAAGGCCTTTGTGGTAAAACAAAAAACATCGATAAAAAAGTAAATTCCACTTTTCACATCAAAAAAGGAATAAGTATATTTGAAGGTAATTTAAACATTCTGGTATGAAAAAGTCGATACTGTTTTTACTTGTAATAAGTTTAATCGCAGCTGGTCCGGCAAATGCACAGGGTGGACTTTTAAAGAAAGTTGCAAAATCAATGAGTGATGAATTGCTTGGAAAATCAGGCAGTTCAGGCAACACTAAATCAACTCAGCCTGAGCCCGCAAGTGCATGCAGCGATGCAGAAGTTGTTGTTGATCTTGGAGGAAAACTTCAGATTGATTATACTGAAATGAGCATAAGCGTCCTTGATGACGGGAGGATATTATTAAAACACCGTTATGCCGGCGAATACTATGTAGTTAAGGATGGAGTAACAACAGGTCCACTCAGGGAGGACGACCCGAGAGTTGCCGAATTTGAACCAGACGAAAGTGAGAATACTCATGAATCATTCATCGCAAGAAATAAACCATACATAAGCAAATCGGGAGATAAACTTCTGATAACTTTTGCCGGGAAAACATACGGTCCCTATGCCATGATTAACAATTTCACCGTAAGCAAATCGAAAGATAAATTTGCTGCTATCTGCACTGAATCAATTGTTGTGACTGAAGACCAGGGTGCAAAGATGGATGCAGCGATGAAGAATGCAAAAACAGACCAGGAAAGAATGGATCTTGCAATGCAGTTTGCTTCTCAGATGCAGCAGAAAATGACACAGGCCGGAGGAGCTGAAAATACTCTTCCAAAATTTGTTACAAATGTTCCGGGAGCAACATTCAATCCAATGAGCGCTGGTGGTACATTCAGCGGCGATATGAAATATGATGATATTCTGGTAACATCATATAACTCAATTTCTGACCTTACAGGTAAAAAGTTATTTGCTCTGAAACAGGAAGATACAGGCGCCGAACAGATATTTGTTAACACATCAGCTACCAAATATGCTGTTTACAATTATGGCACTCTGACAATAAGCGATAATACAACTCTCTCCGAACTATTCAGTCCATATCTTAAAAAGGTTGACGGTAAAGTTTATATTGCATACATGTATTATTCTCCAAAGAAAAACTCCATAATGCAGTGCAAGATTGCTTTTTAACATTTGCCATTCTTTCTGCTTAATATATTGAGATCAATACTGTTAATAATTCTGCTTCCTCTTTTATACTGTCCTCTCCTCTCCCAGTCGCTTAACTATCAGGAGATCTTCGGGGATGACTGGAACAAGGCTGCTGCTTTTGAACGGGAGAACAGAAGCTGGATGGAGTCTCTTCTTGAAAAAAACAATGTCTCCTACCCTCTCGCAATAGCTGTCGTCTTCCCTGAGCTTGTTCGCTATTCAGCGCTTAGAGATAAAATGGAGATCACTCTCCTTAAGGCATTATACATAAACCTTGGAGAATATTATGCCAATTTCTCAATTGGACAATTCCAGATGAAGCCTTCATTTGCTGCAATAATACGTGATGAGGCTCCGGGGGTTATGAGCCGCCGGTCAGGTATAACTTTCAAGGTAACTGACGATTTCAGCGACATCCAAAACTACCGCAAATCAATTATTACAGACATGGAAGATCCTAAGGTTCAACTCACATATCTTATTACCTTTTTCAGAATCTGCGAGAAAAAATTCAAAACAAACCGAATGAATGAGACCAACAGGATCAGGTTTCTGGCTACTGCTTACAATTACGGTGTCGATAAAACTGCAGATCAGATAAAAAGCATGACCGACAGGAAGTTTTTCACAACAAAACTAATTAAGGACGTAACATATTCATATTCTGATATTTCCGTATTTTGGTATAAATTGTATCGAGCTGGGGATTGAAGGGCATAGGACTACTAGGGCTGTTGAAAAAGCAGAAATCCATTAACCGCAAAGCCCGCAAAGCACAAAAAAAAGATCGCAAAGGCATCACATACAGCAATTTAACTTTGCGTCCTTTGCCTCTGCTTTGCGAGCTCTGCGGTTAAAAATAACTTTCCAGACTACCCGGGGTAAAATTGACACAGAGCGAAAAGCAGGAACAGAACGAATCCATTAACAATTAAAATATTTTGTCATGAATGAACTTAATCTGAACCTCCTTCATTCTCCGGTAAAGAGTTCAACAAGAAGAATTCTTGGTTTCATTTACACAATTCTCGGAATACTCTGGCTGACTGTACGGATTTTAGGAAAAGATCCTGAGGAAAAAGGCTTTTCGTTTCTGTGGTTCGACATTTTATATTTCATCGTCCTTTTAATCTCCGGCGCTGCTTTTATTCTTGAAGGCTCAGGCATCTCAATCGGTGGTATGTTTGGAGAAGCCTATATCAGAATAGATCAGAAAAAAATCGCAGTTAAAAAAGGCGTCTTCTCAAAAGAATGGTTTATTACCTGGGATGATGTTGAAAAAATTGAGGCTTCATTACTAAAAATTACGTTTTCATTAAAGGGAAATACTAAAAGTGAACTCAATTACGATAATCTTGATTATGAGCACATACAGATCTTAAAAGCTGCAATAAAAGAATCCGGAAATGAAAAAAACATTCCGGTAAGTGGTTTGTAAAAACTACAATAACTGCAAAAAACCCTTTGTGAACCTTTGTGGTTACCTTTGAGTTCCTTTGTGGTAAAAAATAATTAACAACAAAGTAACACTAAGGAATTCACTAAGGAACACTAAGGGAAACGACTATATAAAGCATTAAATTATGAAAGTAAGAACTTGTCCTTATTGCAATTACAAGTATCCTTTCCTTGACTACATAAGAAGTTTTCTCTTTAAACTTCTCTGGGCTGAATGGTATTGCAAAAACTGCAACAAAAAAATAACTTTTAATGTAAAAAGACGATCGTTTGTTGTATTGGGATGTGCATTACTCTTCATAATGTTTCTGGTTATAAAAAACAGTATGGCAATGAATTTGTCGTGGTGGATACTTCTTATTGCTGTGTATTTTGTCGGAACTATACTCGTTTATACATTTGATACTTTTGATAAGGTCGGATAACAAACATAGGGCTTCTGGGTATTTAATTTATTTTGATTTTTTAGTTAAATGCCAGAATCCACATTCAGTGCACCTGTAAACAAATATTTCCCTTAC
>JFJP01038581.1_pt1 | contig 23241 bp, 16 predicted proteins | sample 431651 | NCBI WGS metagenome assembly JFJP01 (sample SAMN02602958, study PRJNA72255) | Microbial mat metagenome, whole genome shotgun sequencing project. | biome: fresh water; feature: sink hole; material: water; isolation source: purple microbial (photo- and chemosynthetic) mats found in...
AAAAAACTTACAATATGATTCAATTCAAACTAAACGGAGAATATATTTATTATTCTGAAAATGAAGAAGTTTCGCTTCTAAAATTCTTGCGCGAAACTAAAAAAATAACCAGCGTAAAAGACGGCTGCTCGGGCGAAGGAACCTGTGGCGCTTGTTTGGTGGAAATCAATGGAAAAGCAAAGCTGGCATGTACTACCAAAATGAAAAATCTTGCCGATGCCGAAGTATTGAGCATGGAAGGATTTCCCGCAAAAGTGAAGGAAACAATAGCCAAAGCCTTTGTAAATAAAGGAGCTGTGCAGTGTGGATTTTGTACGCCTGGTTTTATCGCTCGCACCAAAATTCTGCTGCAAGAAAATCCCAACCCAACTAGGGAAGAAGTGCAAAAAGCGATAAAATTAAATTTGTGCAGGTGTACTGGTTATAAAAAAATTGAAGATTCTATTTTGCTGGCTGCTAAAGTTTTACGAAATGGCGAAGAATTAGAGCTAATCAAAACTTCGGGCAAAATTGGTGAGCCAGAGCCTAAATATCAAGCAGTTGAAACAGCTTTGGGCAAACGGAATTTTGTAAACGACATATATATAGATGGAATGTATTTTTCAGCTCTTAAATTTAGCGATTACCCAAGAGCTAAAGTGTTGAAAATAAATACACAAGAGGCATCAAAGCTCGAAGGTGTTGTTCGCATTTTTACAGCAAAAGATGTTCCTGCAAAGCGAAATATTGGTTTAATAATCGACGATTGGCAATTGATGATAGCCGAAGGTGAAATTACACATTACATAGGTGATGTGCTGGCAGGTGTAGTTGCTGAAAATCAGGAAATTGCACGAAGAGCAGCCGCATTAATTCAAGTTGAGTATGAAATTTTAGAAGCTGTTACAGATGTTTTTGATGCACTGAAACCAACTAGTATTCAAGTACATAGTCAAAGACCAAATAATTTTGAAAACAGCATCATTAAAATAGGAAACGCAGAAGAAGAATTTGCTAAATCTGCTTTTGTAGTGAGCGGAAAGTTTGAAACTCAGCGCATTGAGCATGCTTTTATGGAATTTGAAGCGGCAATTGCTTTGCCCGAACAGGAAGGCATAAAATTGATTTCGCAAAGTCAAGGAATTTACGAAGACCGTCGGCAAGTGGCTTTAATTTTGGGCTTACCGGAAGAAAAAATTCATGTTCAGCTAGTTCCTAACGGTGGCGGTTTTGGTGGGAAAGAGGATATGACGGTGCAGGGGCATGTTTCGCTGTATGCTTTTTTGTTGCAAAAGCCTGTAAAACTAACACTTACACGTCAAGAATCTATCCGAATGCACCCAAAAAGGCATCCTGTTTTTATGGATATGACGCTTGCTGCAAACAAAAATGGCAAGCTTACTGCATTGAAACTGAAAGCAATAGGAGATACTGGAGCTTACGCATCGGTGGGAATGAAAGTTCTGGAGCGCGTTGCTGGACACGCTACCGGAGGCTACCAAGTTCCGTGTGTGGATATAGAAGCTAAAACGGTATATACCAACAATATACCTAGCGGAGCAATGCGTGGATTTGGAGCGAATCAAGTAAATTTTGCGTTAGAATCTTTGATTGACGAAATTTGTGAAAAGGGAAATTTCAATCGTTGGCAATTTCGTTACGACAATGCGCTGGTTGATGGCGCAAAAACTTCTACTGGGCAAGAAGTTTTTGGAGTTGGAATTAGGGCATGTTTATTGAAATTGAAAGACAAATTTGAGTCGGCAAAATATGCAGGAATTGCTACCGCCATAAAAAATTCGGGCGTTGGAAATGGAATGGCTGATTTTAGTAATGTGAAGATTGAAATTAAATCGCCGCAAAAAGTTATTTTGCATCACGGTTGGACTGAAATGGGGCAGGGAGTTCATAATATGGCGTTGCAAACACTTTGCCAAGAAACGGATTTATTGCCAGAAATGATTGAAGTTGTGGTAGATACCGACGCTCAGATTAAAACAGGAATGACCACCTCCTCGCGTGCTACCGCCTTGGTGGGCAATGCAATTATAGATGCTGCAAAAGCTTTCAAACATGATTTGGATACATTCGGAATAGAAAAGTTAGTTGGTAAAACATACAAAGGCGGCTGGATTTGCGATTGGACAACAAAACCAGGAGCAAAAGTTGAAAAGCCCATAACACATTACTCTTACGGCTATGCAGCACAGCTTTGTGTGCTGAATGAAAAAGGAGAAATAGAGAAAATTTACGCAGCCCACGATGCCGGAAAAATTATGAACCCCGTGCTTTTTGAGGGTCAAATAGAAGGAGCAGTTCACATGGGAATTGGCTATGCACTTACTGAAGATTTGCCTATGGAAAATGGCTTTTTGGTAAGCGATAAAATGCGAAATTTGGGTATTTTACGAGCCGATAAAACTCCTGAAATTGAGGTAATTGGCGTAGAAGTAAAAGATTTAGTAGGTCCTTATGGAGCAAAAGGAATTGGTGAAATAGGGCTTGTGCCTACTGCAGGAGCTATTGCCAATGCACTTTATCAATTTGATGGAATACGTCGCTATAAATTGCCAATGCAACGAAAAAAATAAAAAAATTAGATAAAAAACGTTCCAAAATAAATTAATTTTTTGGAACGTTTTCTTTTTAAAATTTGGATAATTTAATAATTTATTATCTTAAATTCGACTCGCCTGTTCAAACTTCTATTATCTTCGGTGCTGTTATCTACTACTGGTCGCGAATCGCCATAACCATTTGTTTGCACTCTGTCTGAATCGACACCTAATGCTAAAAGCTTCTTTTTCACATTAATAGCTCTTCTTTCAGATAATTCGCGATTGCGTTTCGGGTCGCCTACGTCGTCGGTATGCCCGCCGATTTCAATAATGATTGCACTATTTTTTTTCAAAAAAGCAGCAATTTCTTCCAGACCATCGGCTGTACCCTCTATAATTGTGGCATCGTTGTACTCAAATTTGATGTCGGGAAACGTTAAATTATTAAATTCTTCCACAATAGGTGCTATATTTACCGAGCTACTATCGATTGAAAGCGATATTAATTCACCTTTGGGGCTTAAAATCTTAATTTTGTCGAAATTTGTAAGAGGTTTTATGGTATATTTTGCATTTTCGGCAACATTTTTCTCTATTTCGTGCGAATTTTGCAAAAAAGCGTCCTTTGCATCGAAATACAAAGCAACTTCGTCGAGGTCAATAGGTGAATAATCAAACTCAGAAGCTAATTTGGTTGATTCTATTTTTTGAGGACAAATTTCGATAAAAACTTTATAATTTCCTTGCAATTGAGTATTGAAACTAATACCATAATAATTTTTGATACGCTGATATACGTCTGTAAAAATCCATTTAAAGTCCTGTCTATCATACATTTGGTAATAACTACCTTCCGTATGATTTGCAATTCCGGCTAAAAAAGGCTGGTTGATAAATTCGCCAAAACCAATAACGTGTACGTTTATATTGCTGCGAATGGCTCTTGTAACTACTTCGTTTTTAGACAAATACGAACTATTCTCATTTCCATCGGTTAGTACTATAACCGCTTTGCGTTGGTAATCAGTTGCATTGTTCAAAAGTGAAATTCCTTCATTGATTCCATCAAGAAGCGAAGTAGCACCTCCGAATCGACCTAATCCATTCATTGTTAATTGTTTAATCAATACATTCTTGTCATTGGTCAGTTCGGTTTCAATTCCTACATTGTGGTCATATTTAACTATCGCAATAGCGTCTTCATTACGTTTATTTTTTATAAAATGTTGTGCGCCTTCTTGTAGCAAACGGGCTCGGTTATCGCCCATAGAACCGCTGTGGTCTAGCACAATAGCTATTGCCGTTTTCATCGAATCGTTGGCTGAATATTCGGTGAGCTCAAAATCATTTATTTGTTGCACTTTTCCGTCAGGAAATTCAACTATCAAATTGCACCATATTTTTTTCCAAGCCTCTGAGCCAGCTCCTTGAATTAAGTTGCCAAAATTATCCATTAAATGGAATTGAATGCCTAGTTTTTCACGATACATTTCTATACTCTTTGTGTATAAAAATAACTTATCATAAGAATCTAAACTTTCCATTTCGCGCAGGTTTCCGGCTCTGATGTACTCAAATCCTTGTGGAGCTTCTGCATCTTCTTCTACAACATCTTCTTTATAAGGAGTTCCGGCTTTAAATTCGTTTAAAACTAGCATTTCTGGAGTTTTTAAAGAGTCGGGGGTGGCTTTCGTTTTCTCAAAATTAATTGTTTTTCCTCCAATTGATTCAAAATCAACTGTATTAATAACCACAATTTCATTTTTAGCATTTTTTAGAAAAATTTGCCTACTATTGGGGCTAAAATCAATAAATTGCAAGTTTTGAACAAGAGTTTTAGGAATATCGAGGTAAGTGCACTTTATGTAAAAATCTGTTTTTGAGCCAACTACTGGAACTATAACATATCGCTTATTGGGGCTTACAATTCTAGTTTTTAGCTGTTTGTCGGGAGTTAATCCTTTTTCGTTAGAATCATATTCCATATCAAGTTCAAGATTTTGAACAAATTGCTCAGCTTTTAAATTGAGCACATCAATATTAAAGCTATCAGCTTGTAATAAAAAAATAGAATTTCCAGCCCATTTGTAAGGGAAAAGCGATAATTTATCATTTGTTTCTTCAACTTCATAAATTGCTTTTCCTTTAAAAATATCAATAAAAACGAGCTTTTTTTCAAGCATTGGCGGTTCGTTGTATTGGCGTTCGGTGTAAGTAACCATGTATTTTCCAAATGGACCAAAATTAGATTTTGATGGGTCAATTTTGTAAGTTGGCAATACAATGCTCTTCATATCAGGGTTTTCAGCTTTAATCTTGTCCCTTTCTTTTTTAGCCATATCGCGCAAAATTTTGCTGGCACTAATGTTTTTAATGCGCTCAAAAGTTGGGATTTTATAAACATAAGCCGATAAATTTGGACCTGAAACTCGGTAGGTTGTAACAAATTGCATGTCGTAACTAAATTTTACTTCGTTGCCAGAAATTCGTTTCAGCATTTTGGGTGTTCCCGCAAGCCAAAACATCGATTGTCCTAAATTATTGATAATCACTATGTATTTATCATCGGAGCTAACAAAAGCCGACTTTATTTTTGTTCCTTTAACATATTTATAATCAAGTATTTTGCTACCTTTGTGTGTATCAAACGAGCGCATTTCGTCTTTTGAAATGAGCAAATAATAATGCGACTGATTAAAGAAAACAAGCTCCAAATCATCGTAGCCAATATCCTCAGTTATAAGATTTCCGGTTCTTACGTCCCAAATTTTTAGAATATGGTGCCATATTTCTGTTTTTTCTATTCCGCCAGCAATTTCTAGTTTTTTCTCTATTTGTAATTGCTTCACACTAAATAGTTTACCATCTGGGCTAAATTGCACTAAATTGGGTTGTTCTTTGCTTTTGGAATGAATAAAGAACGATTGTAAGTAGGTTTTAGTTTGTAAATGAAATACTTTGTACTCATATTCATATACTTTTACTCCATTTTCGTCCTTTTTCCCATTAAATTCTTCGATAGCGAAAAAACGATTATTGGGGCTTACAATTGCTCTTATTTGCCCAAAAAACGACAAAGGAGCGAGTATGAAAAATAGAAAAATTATCCTTTTGTAAGATGTTGAAGTTAATTTCATTATACGTAGTTCGTTAAGTTAAGGTACATAATTTTGCATAAATTTTATGTACAAATGAAATTTCAGAATTTATGCTTTTTAAAACTCGAATTCCAATTTGTATAAAAAGTTTTGTAACAAAATTATACATAAATTTTATTCAAGCAATAATTATTCCTTTGTCTATTTTCCTTTTCTGTTTTTTTTTGCATTCCAATTAATAATTTTTAGTTAACTATTTAATTTAAAGTGATTTATATATTTTTACTAAAACATAAAATAGATTTATTTTTATGTTAAAATTTTAAATTATACATTTCTCTTTCCTTAAAACGGTTGTTAAATTATTTATCAATCATTATATTTTCATTGCTAAGAAGTTTTTCACAAAAAAAAGAAAGTCTTCGTTTAAATTTTGCAATTATCTAACTATTTATATTTTTGTAACTCAAAAAGAGTTAATATCTCTCCTAATAACAATAAACAAATATGATTAAATTTGAAGAAGCTTATAAAATAATGATGAATCATTCTGAGCGTTATGTTTTGAAATGCGAAACGGTTGATTTGTTAAAATCCTTAAATAGAGTACTTTCCGAAGATATTATTTCCGACATGAATATGCCACCTTTCGACAAAGCAGCTATGGACGGCTATGCTTGTAGAAAAGAAGATATTCATAATGAACTAGAAGTCATAGAAATAGTAGCTGCCGGACAAATTCCACAAAAAGAAATTGGCAAAAATGAAGCAGCAAAAATAATGACTGGTGCTATGTTGCCAAAAGGCGCTGATGCAATTATTATAGTAGAAAATACACAAGAAATAGCACCCAATCGCATTAAAAATACTAAAATAGGTAAAAATCTGAATATTTGCCAAGTGGAAATTGACGATAAGCCAAATTTGAATATTTGCTATGTGGGTGAAGATGTAAAAGCAGGCGAAATTGTTCTAACCAAAGGAAAATTAATAAAACCAGAAGACATTGCTATATTAGCTTCTGTTGGGTGCGTGCATGTGCCTGTAAGTAAGCAAATTAGAGTAGCCATAATTGCAACAGGGTCGGAATTAGTAGAACCGCATCAAAAACCATTAATTTCGCAAATTCGCAATAGCAACTCGGTACAACTTGTGGCGCAATTGAGCGCAATGGGTGCAATTGCCAGTTATATTGGCATTGCCGATGATGTGGAGGAAGCAACTCAAGCCATTGTTAATAAGGCAATTAGCGAGAATGATGTAATTTTGCTTACAGGCGGTGTTTCCATGGGCGATTTTGATTTGGTTCCGGCGATTGTAGAAAAAACCGGTTTTGAAATTTTATTTCATCATTTGGCTGTTCAACCCGGAAAACCTACACTTTTGGCAGTAAAAGACGACAAATTTTTATTCGGTTTGCCTGGAAATCCGGTTTCGGCATTTACACAATTTGAATTGCTAACTAAACCACTCATTTACAAAATGATGGGGCATAATTTTGAACCTTTGCCTATTAAAATGCCTTTGGCTGCAACCTATTTGCGCAAAAAAGACAATCGCAAATCGTGGATTCCTGTGCAAATTACAAAAAATGGAACTGTGCAAGTAGTTAGTTATCACGGTTCTGCACATATCAATGCGTTGAGTTTTGCACATGGGCTGATTGTGATTGAAATAGGACAAAAAGAAATTTTAGAAGGTACATTAGTAGATGTTAGATTGTATTAAATTGAAAATTAATTAATTACAAGTAACAAATAGCAAAGCTTAGTATTTTAATTTCAATATAATTTGCAATTAATTTAAAAAAAATGAAAGACCAATTTAACAGAACTATCAATTATTTGCGCATTTCGGTAACCGACCGCTGCAATTTACGATGCGTGTATTGTATGCCAGCTGAGGGAGTTACGCCTATTTCGCACAGCGAAATTCTTTCGTTTGACGAAATAATGGAAGTTGTGAAAAAAGCGGTTTCTGAAGGAGTGAATAAAATTCGCATAACGGGTGGCGAGCCTTTGGTTAGAAAAAACATTGTGGAATTGGTACGAATGATTGCAGAACTTGAGGGAGTTAGCGATTTAGCAATGACTACAAACGGTATTTTATTGCCAAAATATGCCATTGATTTAGCAAAAGCAGGTTTGCAGCGTGTAAATATTAGCCTCGATACTACCGACCCCGCTCGTTACCGCGAAATAACGCGTTTAGGCGATATAGATTTAGTTTACAAAGGAATAGCAGCCGCGCGTGAGGCTGGTTTGAATCCGATAAAAATTAATTGTGTAATTAAAAAATCAGCATTAGAACCAGATGCTCAGTTGGTTGCAAAGTTTTGCAAAGAAAATGACCTTCAAATTCGCTACATTCGCGAAATGGATTTAGAAAATGGTCAATTTTGGAAAGTTCAAGGTGGCGATGGTGGCGATTGCAAAACGTGTAACCGCCTACGCTTAACCAGCAAAGGCATGATAAAGCCTTGTCTTTTCAGCGATTTAGAGTACAGCGTGAGAGAGTTGGGTGCCATTACTGCACTCGAAACAGCTTTGAATGAAAAACCCAAGAATGGTACAATCAGCAAGAAAAATAATTTCAGTGGAGTGGGAGGGTGAATGCAACAATTTGAAAATGTGCTAATTTGAAAATTTTACTATTAACAAATTAGCACATTCCCATATTTTAAGCTCAATTTATCGTTAATTTGAAAATTTTTGCTTTCATTGGTGGCATTTCTATTTTCAGTAGATTTGCTTGTGCCGAAAAAGTTTCTTTGGTATCGAAAACATTTTCAAATGTTCCCATTTTTTTTACCGGAATACTTAAATTTTGAACTTTATTCGATTTATTAAAAACAACTACAATTTCTGTTTTTTCATCAAATCGGCTGTATGCCAAACAAATAGCAGCGTCATCTACTAGCGTGTATTCCAAATTTCCATACACCAAAACTGGGTTTTCCTTTCTAAATTTTATAGCATTTTTGTAGAAAGCAAATAAATTCATATCAGGTTCCACTTTGTCGGTTTTGCGCATCATGTCAAAAGGATGGTGTGTTTCGGGTTCGTATTGCAAATCAGCCCAAATGAGAGGTTTACGGCAATCAGGGTCATCGGCGCCCCACATTCCAACCTCGTCGCCATTCCAAATATGTGGCGCACCAATGTATGTAAATTGGTGAATGATAAGCATTTCCAATATTTTGCGTGTTGCTTCGTCGGGTTTGTCGATTTTGTAGTTTTTATTGTCGTACGGTTTCGATTGAAACTTGTACTTGTTTTTGTTGTAAAGCGACGACGAAACACGCTCTGCATCGTGGCTTGCGAGCAAATTCATCATAGCTTGCGAGCGGTTTGGGTCAATTTGGTTGAGTTTGTCTTTCAATTCAGCCACAAAATCACTTACTTTCATCGGTTCCGGTGCTTCGGCAAAAAAATGGCGGGTCGGTCGAAACCAGCGGTAATTCATGATGGCATCGAACATATCGCCTTCCAAAAATGTTTTTGGAAACATCAGCTCGTCAGGCCACGATTTCCACCAAATTTCGCCAATTAGATAAGCTTCGGGGTTCACTTGGCGCACAACTTTTCTAAATTCGCGCCAAAAGCCGGTTGGCACTTCGGCAGCTACATCTAGTCGATAACCATCGAGTCCGTCGTTGGGATTTCCATCGCCATTGGGGTCGAGCCAGCGGCGTGCAATGCTGAAAATGTGCTGTTTAGCTCCTTCGCTTTTCAAATTTCCTTCAAAAGGCATCTCTTTGGGGTCGGAAGTTATTATTTTTGCCATTTCTGGCATGGTTGCTACGTTTGCCCAACCTTTGTATTTGAACTCATTTTCAGGAGTTTCTGGATTGTCCATGCTTTCAATTTGGTACCAATCGGCTACCTTAGAATTTTTTCCATTTTTCTGGATGTCTTTAAATGCCCAAAATTCTTTTCCCGTATGATTGAACGAATAATCGAGTATTACTTTAATTCCCTTTTTATGACATTCATTTATCACTTTCAAAAATAATTTGTCAGCTTCTGTCCATTGCCAAGTTTTTGGGTCAATTGGGTCTTCGTTAGCAATTGTTTGCTTGTCTTTTGTGGGATTTGGTCCAAAATTCACATCAATATGTGTCCAAGTTCTCGGGTCGTATTTGTGCAATGAGGGCGAATCGTTGAGAGGATTGAAATAAATAGCGGTAATTCCTAACTCGTGCAAATAGTCTAGTTTATCCAAAACTCCTTGCAAATCACCGCCGTAACGCCTAAGTTGAAGATTGTTCCATTTGTCGGGCAAAATGGACGATTTGAAATAGGCATCGGGCTTGTACCAGTCTTGAGTCCAAGGAGTTATAGCCCAATTGGCAGGCACTGAATCGGGATAAGTGCCCTTAATGTCGTCGCGCGTAGGGTCATTTGTGGGGTCGCCATTTCTAAATCGTTCTACAAATATCTGATACCAAACTACTTCCTTGCTCCACTCGGGAACGGTAGAAATATCAATGTTTGTAGTTTGCTTTGTGTTATTTGCTTGTTTTTCAGTATTTTGGTTGCACCCAAAGGCAATAAAACCGAGCAAAATGAAAAGTTTTTGAATGTTTTTTGTCATGTCTTTTTTTTTGAAAGAAGTTTTTTTTGTTCAAATGACTACTAGTTTATAGTCTTCAATTTTATGCTTAGCAGTATCGAAATTGATACCTAAAAGGCAGATTTTTTTATTTTCTTGTGCATACGCCAACGCATAATTTTTGGACTTTATTTGTTCAATTGCTTTTTCTGCCGATTGGTCTATTTTAAATTCGATGATATAAATATTTTCAGGTGTTTTAATGACGGCATCAATTCGCCCGTCGATAGTTTCTATTTCAACCTGAATATTAAAGCCTAATAATTTCATTATCAGATAAAAAAGCGAATGATAGTAACTTTCTTTGCGCTCTGCTAAATGGTAAGAAATATTTTTGAATAAATAATTGACGGAATCTATAAAACCTTGAATATCATTAGCTAAAAAGGAATCGGTAATTTTAAACAATAAGGTTTGCGTTTTGTCAATGTTGTTGAAAGTTTGAGTATTCAAAATGTTTTTCGAAAACGACTCGGCAACTTCATTGTTGGGGTAATCGAGTACAATTCGGCGAGTAAATATATTATTGCTTTTGATGGTCAAATAGCCCGTTTGAAAGAGCAACGAATTGAAATTGATGTCTTTAAAATCATATCTGTCCAAAATATCGTTAGTTGTGTATGAATTTTCTATATCAAAAGCTATAAGTTCTTGATTTTTAATCAATTTCATTAAAAAAGTAGGCGTTCCGGTAGAAAACCAATAGTTGCGAAATTCACGCTTAGAGAGGAAATTCATAACCGAAACCGGATTGTGTACTCTTGTGTTTCCGTCCCACGAATAACCATTGTACCAATACTTTATCTGTTGCATTATGTATTCAAACGTTTGGTCATACTCTTGGGCAGCTCGGTTGATGTAGTCGGGAAAATACCGTTCTATTTCTTCTTTTGTCCAGCCGGTTATTTGCGAGTAATTTTTATCTATTGTTATGTCAGTCAAGTTATTAAGGTCTGAAAAAATAGAAACTTGGCTAAATTTTGAAACTCCTGTAATAAACAAAAACCGCAAATGTTTGTCTGCATCTTTCAAGACAGAATAAAAATTTTTGAGAATATCTCTATTTTCTTCTGCCTGAGGAACATTATCCATGTAGTCGATAATTGGCTTGTCGTATTCATCTATAATTATGACTACTTGGGTTTGTGCAGAAAGCTTTGTTATAAGTTCCTGAAATTTAGTGGCTACCGAATTCATTTCGAGTAGTATCAAATGGCTTTCTGCTATTGTATTTAATTGATTATTAATTGCTTGTCTTAATCCCAAAGTTGCATAATCGATATTGGAAAACGAGATTTTAATTACCGGATTTGTTTTTTCCCAATTCCATTTGTCGTAAATCCATAAACTTTTAAAAAGCTCTTTGTTTGCTTTGAAAATTTCTTTTATAGTGTTAGCAATCAGAGATTTACCAAATCTGCGTGGTCTCGACAGGAAACAATATTTTTCACGAGTTATCAGTTTGTAAATAATTTCAGTTTTATCTACATAAATGCAGTTATTTTCAATTACTTCGGAAAATTCTTGATGTCCTAAGGCTAATTTTTTTTCCATCATTATTTTTTTTTGAAAAATATTTTTTTCTTTTTATAAAGTAATAAAATTTTGAGTAAAAAAAGAATTTAAAAAAATCTAAGGTTTTAAAAATTTGAAAATAATTGATTTACAAAGATTTAATAATGCAGCAAGCAAGCAAGTTTTTCAAAAAATTAGCCAAAATCATAAATTTTTCAAGTAATTTTGTGTTGTATAAATTTTACGAACTACGATATTTGCGTTTTCTTTAATTACAAACTCGCTCAATCCCACGTGGTTTTGGTCATTACCCCAATCGTAAGTATATCCCAAGGCAGTAAATGGATAGTTTTTATTTAGCTCGCAATTGAAATAAGAGCCTAATCTGGTTTGATTTATCCAATTTTTGTGGTCATTGGTTGCATTAGCATCAAAGCAAATTTGGCAAACATTGTCTGTTATTTCGGCATCGGGACACGGGCGAAATAGGTCGCTGGGTTTTACCCAAAACTCTATAAAATATTCTTTGTAAGAATCTGAAGGTAAACCAAATAGCTGTTTTAAACGTAGCTGAGTAGGAGTAGTTGTTTGTTGTTTTGCCCAATTAAGCAATTCAGGCGCTACTGTTACCCAAATAGGATATTTTCCGGTATTGTAAAATCCTGTTTCTTTATTATTGAAATAGTAACTTGTGTCGCCTTTCCAAGTGCAAACTAATATGTATTCTTGGTTATTTATTTGTTTGCTAATTAAGGAAGTATTTTGATTATTTATTGCAACTAACTGATTATAAATTTCTTCGCGCGATGGGTAAGCAGCATCGGCAATTGCATTTTGGTATTTTTGTTCTAAGGTTAAGGTCGCTGTAATGTGCGAAACCTTTTTGTTTTGAAGGCAAGAACTAAAAATAGCCAGTCCTGAAAGCAGAAATAGGAAAAAAAAATTATGTTTCATGGCAAAAATATATTGAAATTAGTAAATTAAGTACATAAATAAAATAAACGCATTGACTTTTTTTTAAAATATTGTGTATCAATAAAAAAAGCATAAATCGTTACTTATAACCGAAATTCTAAAAAAGTGAAATTACACAATTTTTCCTAAATTCTGCTAACAAATTGTTCCATTGTTATTTTATCACAAAAAAAAGAAAAATTTATAATTTTAGCTAACTTTTTGAAAAAGTTACCCGCTTGTTGCACTATCAATAAATTAATTGACGATTTGCAAATTTAGTAATAAAATTATAAAGTATATATTTTTTTTTAAATTTGTACTTAAAAAAAACAAAAATCGATTGATACATTGATACAATTTTCTTATTTTCAATATGTTATGCTTTATATTTTTTTATAGCTTAATTCGTTGATAATTTGTGGTATTTTTATTTTAGATGATGAAATGAAATTTTTTTTATTAAAATTTGAAAATATCTCGAAAATATTTTATTTTGTGCGTTTAGTTTATTCAAATCTAATATCGACAAGTAGTCGGCTCAATTCGTTAATAAACAGTTTTTTACTATTTTTTTGAGAACATATTGAAAATAGTATATGCCTTGATTATCAGTAGATAACATGAAGATTTGAGAATTTAATGTGCAACTAATTTAGATTTACTATTTATGACATTTTTAGAAGCTTTGTATGGCAGTCAGTATTACGAAATTACACAAAAAGGAGGAAATGGTAGTGCCGGAAGATTGAACGGAAATTTATTTTTGAGTGCGCTCATTATTCTTTCTATTTTTTTGATAATCTTGGTATTAGTAATTATTTCTGCTGACTTTAAGCAAGGAATTGACCACTTGTTTGAAAAAATATTTGGGTATTCGTCGGGCAAGACGATTGGCAAATTGTTGGCAATTCCGCTGCTGGCAATTATTTATTTTACTCTAACCAAAACAGTTGGAAGTCAAGTAAATTACGGGAAACTGACTAAGTCATTTTTAGCTTATTCTGACCAAGAAAAGCAAAAAGCAAGCATGAAAATACTCAAACCCTTTTTCGTGGTGTTGGGTGCATTTTTTTTATTGGCTCTATTTTCGCTTTTTTAAAATAAATTTAAACGGGATTTTCTGTTCTTAAAAACGATCCTTATGGTTTTTAAAATCCTGTGATAAATATTTATAAATGAGCCGAATTAAAAAAAATGCTAAAAGTATAAGAAAAATTTCAAAACCAGACATAACTTGTTTTTTTAATTAATTATTAGTATCTTTTTCTTTATTTTTATCAGGAAATAAACTATCATATACTTCGTTATTCGATTTGTTTTCTTTAAAAAAGGAGTATAATAGTTGCAAGAAACCAAGTACAAAAAGTATGAAAAATATAAATGCCAGCAAATTAACTACGAATTTAATAATCATATTTTTTTTTAGAAATGAAGTTTATAGAAATGTGTTTCGTTTATTCATTTTGTAATATACGATTTTTGTTTGGGAAATAAAAATTTTAAATTAGGATTTTTTTTGAATTTGATTCTTTTTTTTCTTACTTTTGTGCAGAGCGAAAACATTTTTTTTAGCTTAATAGGGCAGAGGACTCTCTCTTAATTGAGTCATTATCAGCAATTGTTGCTTTGGTAACACGGTGTCGCGAACCTGTCTTGTTTTTAATTTTGCCACTAAATTAGAGTTTTTAGTTAAATTTCAAAGCCAAAAATTTCAAGTTTTTTTTCAAACAATAATACAATATAAAAAAGCGTTACTAAAAATATATTTTGTAGAAAAAATAGAATTATTTACTTTTGCACGCGATAGCTTTCTCATCACTAAAAAATTAACAAGAATAGTATTGAAAAAAACTTTACTCAACAAAAACGCATGTAATTTAATAGTTTTCAGGCTATTATCTAATTATTTTACTTCTATTTTTTATTGCTTAAAGTAAAAAATAGAGCAAAAAACAGTTTTACTAATTAAATAAAAAGAATGATGAGAAAACTCGCAAATTTAATTCTTATAACAAATATCCTATTGCTGTTGTCGCAAACAGCATACTCGCAAATATCAACTGACGAGCTTGCTGGTCAAGTAAATACAGTAACTTCGGCGGTTCCTTTTTTAACTATAACACCCGACTCGCGCGGCGGCTCTATGGGCGAAGTGGGTGCAGCCACAGCTCCCGATGTTAATTCGCAACACTGGAATCCAGCAAAATACGCATTTATTGATGGCGATTTTGGTGTGGGAATTTCATACTCGCCTTGGCTTAGAACGTTAATTGACGACATTAGTTTGGCTTACCTTTCGGGTTACAAAAAAGTGGGAACTCATGGAACCATTGGCGCATCGCTTAGATATTTTTCTCTTGGCAACATTATTTTTACCAACATCAACGGCGAGCCTTCTGGCGAACATAATCCGAACGAATTGGCTGTGGACATTTCGTATGCGCTGAAGCTTTCAAAAGATTTTTCGGGTGCTGTTGCTATGCGTTACATCAGTTCAAATTTAACCGGAGGAAATTTTATTGGCGAAACGGAATCGCACCCGGGAAGAGCCGTAGCTGCCGACATTTCAGGCTATTACAACAAAGCTATTAAATTGAACGGGCAAGATGCAAAAATTGCTGCCGGATTTAATATTCAAAATATTGGGAATAAAATTTCTTATACCGATGAAGCAGAAGCTAGTTTTTTGCCAATAAACTTAAAATTAGGCTCTTCGCTTACTTACGCCATTGATGCTTACAATCAATTAACAGCTACTTTCGATTTTAACAAATTATTAATTCCTACTCCTGGAAAAACCGTAACAGACCCCGACACGGGCGAAGACATTTTGATAGGTAATAATCCCTCAGAAATAGGAGTTGCCGAAGGCATTTTTATGTCGTTCAATGATGCTCCGGGCGGAATGAAAGAAGAATTGCACGAAGTTACTATTGGAGGTGGCTTTGAATATCTTTATAATCAATCATTTGCAATACGTGGCGGCTATTTCCACGAACACGAAACCAAAGGAAACCGTAAATATTTCACGCTGGGTTTGGGAGTAAAATACACTGCTTTGTTTCTCGATTTTTCGTATTTAATTCCAACAGCCGGAAAATTAAATCCTTTGGCAAATACGGTGCGCTTTTCTATTTTATATAATTTCTCAACAAAAGCTCAAAAAGAGTAATTTAGTCAAATAAATTCAATAACAATCTAAAATTTAATGACAGATTTTGTTGAATTTATTTTTTTCAATACTTCGTTAATTTTTTTCTAATGAATTAAATAACAGAACTTTGCCAAAGCTCACTTGTTTTGATTATTGTGCAGATAATTAACTATTTAGCAACTTACAAACTGCAACTTTGGCAAAGTTTAACGAACTATTATTTTTTTGTAATTAACTTAAAAAAACATGAAAATACGAACAGGATTCGGAATAGATGTTCATGCACTTGCCGAAAACGAAGAATTGTATTTGGGTGGAATAAAAATTCCTCATTATAAAGGTACCATTGCACATTCCGATGGCGATGTGCTCATTCATGCCATTTGCGATGCCTTGTTGGGAGCAGCCAATTTGCGCGATATTGGTTTTCACTTTCCCGATACTTCCAATAGTTTTAAAGGCATCGACAGCAAAATATTGTTGAAGCAAACGGTTGATTTAATTTCGGAAAAAGGATATAGAATCGGAAATATTGACTCTACGTTGGCGGCACAAAAACCAAAGCTAAAAGAGTATATTCCTTTGATGCAAGAAACTTTGGCAAAGGTAATGAATACCGACATCGACAATATTTCTATCAAAGCCACAACCACTGAAATGCTTGGTTTTGAAGGGCGTGAAGAAGGAATAACGGCTTACGCTTCGGTGCTGATTTATAAAGGTGAATGAGTTTTGAATGAAAAAAATCAATTCTTTCATTCAAAAATTCATTCAAACCTCAGTTGTTAAAACCGCTTGGAGATACTCAAAAATGCACGATTGTACGTGTAGCTTTTCTCAAATTGAGCATCAAAACTTACTGATAATGAAATACGATAATTATATGTGCCAATAAACAAACGGTAACTCAAATTTGCATTTAGCTTGGCAGGTACAAAATAATAGTTGAAACTCACGCCCGACATAGAGCCTTTAAGGTAACTTGTATTAATGTAATTATACGACAAGTCGATATAAAGTCCGTCAATTGGTAGGCTTAACAAACTTAGATTAGCCGCAATAGTTTGAGAAGGTTTTGCATCAGATTTAGTAAAACGATAGGTTCCTCTTAAACTCAAATTTGCCCATTTAAACATCTTATAATGAACGCTTCCGCTAAATCCTTGTCGGGTTTCTTGTTCTAATAATTTATCCAAAATACTCTTATAAGTTTCGTAATAGATAATATTATTTCGTTTATCATAAGAAGAAAAAATGCTTATTTTTTTAGAAATTTTATACCGCAAACTTAAATAGAGTGAAGATAAATCGAATGAATTTGTTTCGACATTATTTAATACTTTATATAAATCCATTTCAAATGAAACAAAAGTATATAAATTTTTCAAAAGTGTATTATTGTGTTGGAAATACATAAATCGCCTGTCGGTAAATGACTTATTTCGTTGTTCCATTACAGCAAATGTGCTGCTAAAAGCTTTTTTGTTTATTTTATTGCTGTGATTTACATAAGCTCCAAACTGCAATAAGTCGGGATTAAAACCATAGTCGAAATGGTCGGGTCTTGTTCCTGCAATTGCTCCCAACGAAAAATGTCCTACTTTTTGTTGTATCTGAATACCGTCAATAGCTCCTAAATTTGATATATAATTATTGTATTTTCGACCCAAAGCAATTGAAGTATTTTTTGTTGCATCGTACTTAATGCTTAAGTTATATATCTTCAAACCATAAAAAACATTTTGCTTTATTAGTGATAAATCATCGTTAGTGTGTGTAAATGAAATATAGCTTTCGGTCGAAAATTTTGATTTATTTATGTTATCTGCTTTTAAGTACATAACATATCTCATTCTTAAAAAATTACCTCCATCTTTATTTAAAAATGAAGCGTAAGAAGATGCCGAAAGTTTTCCCGTAAAATTTGATTTTGTTTCTTTTGCGGTTTCGTTTTTGGAAGTAGTATCTAAAATTTGTACCAAATTATTGACATTAGAGGAGTCTTTTATGATGTTGTCTTTTTGCTCATCGTCAAATTTGCCTTTAAAATAAACATTATCATTTATTGCAAGTTGATTGCTATTAATTGGTTTGCAAATACATGAAATTGATGATAAATCGGCTACAATTAAACTTGGCGTATAAATATTATTTACATTAAAAAACAATGTGTCGCCAATTTTAATTTTTTCGGTAGAGTTAAATTTCACATAAATATTTTGGGAACTTATAAAACTAACTTTGCCTTCTTGGTAATCTATTTTGTTTTGAGCAAAAATTGAGATTACTAAAATAGAAAGCAATCCCGTTAATACTAATTTTTTCATATCACTATTTTAATCTTCAGTACCTTTAGGGTGACATTCGAGACAATTAATACTATTAAAAACATAATTGCTAACCTCATCATGTTCACTATCCATTCTTGATTGCGAATGTTCATGACAATTAACACAACTGAAATATGAAATATTAGAAGCATCGGTATGGCAGTCGGTACAATTGTTCCATTCTCCTTTGTGTTTTCCCGAATATATTGGAAAATAAGGGTCGTGCTCAAAAGTTGAGGGTTTCCATCCAGGAGTTAAGTCGTGGCAAATTGTGCAGTCGGTACTGAAACCAGAGGTAGAATGCGCCGGATTTGTAGTTGAATTAAAATCAGCTTCGTGGCATTCAAAACAAGTTGTTGGTGTTGAATTGTAATTATTTTCAATATGACATTTAGAACAATCCGCAATATTGTGCCCACCCGTTAAAGGGAAAAAATTGTGATGAAAACCTGATGAGTTCCATTCTCGCTCAAAAACATTATGGCATTCTTCGCAATTTGTAGAAAAATTGGACGAAATATGATTTGGTTTAGTAGTAGAAGTGTATTCATTGTTATGGCAATCAATACATTGAATGCTTAGCGGTTCGAAATTTAGTAATTGCTCCGACTTATGGCAGGCAGCACAATCTGCTGTTGCATGAGCACCCACCAAAGGAAAACGACTGGCAAAATGCAGCTCCGAAATATTTGTAACAAGCCACGATTGAGGAGTATGACATCTATTACATTCGTCGCCCACTGTTTGCTGATGAATATCGGTATGGCAGTCGGTACAGCTACTTCCGGCTTCAGAAAAAACTAATGATTTATGGCACGACAAGCATTTTGTATCTTTGTGCTGCCCACTCAGTAAGTAATTGGTACTGTCGTGGTTAAACGTATTGTCTGCGCTAAACGTCCAACCATCAGTTGTATGGCACACAGTGCAATTTGTTTTAAAATCCGTTCCGTGAGGAGAATCGAAAAAGTTAAAGCTAAATCCAAATCCAATAATCGCTAAAATGACTATTATTGGAATAATTATTTGTGACAGTCTATACATTGTAGTTTATTTATCTTGTATTGAACGACTTGTTTGTTATTCTTAACGATTGTATTGTGGCATTTATTACATGCTACATTGATATGCTTCCCATCTAATTTGAATTTAGAATTGTTGTGGTCAAATTTCTCGGCTTTCCAGTTGTTGTTGCCGTGGCATTTCGAACAATCGGATATTCCGTTTACATCAAACTGTTTTTCATGAATATCGGTATGGCAACTCACACAGTTTTTACCTAAATTTGAAAAAATCTGTGTTTCATTGCCGTTTGTTGTTTTATAATGACAATCTCTGCACGTTTTTTGTTTGTGCGCACCATTCAAATCAAAGTCTGTTTTTGAATGATTGAATGAAATATTTGTCCATTTAACTGACGAATGGCAACTTTCGCAATTTTGGTCGGGGTAATATTTTGGGCTAATAAATGTTTTATGAATATCCTTATGACAATCAACACATTTGATTCCGATTTTGCGAAAACTCCATGTTCCACTTTTTTTATGACAAGAAATACAAGCCGTTGCCACATGAGAGCCTTTTAACGGAAAATTTGACAAATTATGTTGATCGATTGTATATTGAGGTGTTTTGAAATTATTTACTGTGTGGCATTCTTTGCAATCGGGCGATTTTCCATTTCGCTGCAACTCCCCTTTGTGAAAATCGGTATGGCAGTCATTGCAATTTGTATGAGGAAAAGCAATTGTAAATTTTTGCTTATGGCATTTGGCGCACGAAACTTTTTTATGCTGTCCTTCAAGAATATAGCCCGTCAAATTGTGATTAAATGTATTCAAATTTGAAATTTCCAAAAACGAATTAACCGTATGGCATTTGGCACAATCATTCCCAAATTTTGCTTTATGTTTATCTTCGTGGCAGTCGGTGCAATTTTGAAATTTTATTCCTGTAAAATTTTGAAAATCAGAACCATTCTTCGATTCTTTCGAATGACATTTAATACAATCTACCTTTTCATGTTTTCCTTTTAATGGATATTTTGTTTTATTGTGATTAAAAAATTTTGCAGGTTTAAAATCTTCAAAATTGTGGCATTTTATACAGTTTTTCGATAATGTTTTTTGATGATAATCGTCGTGGCAAGTCAAGCATTCTTCAGTTAAACCAAGAAAAGTACCTGCTTTTAATTTCAAACTATCGGGTTGAATAAATTCCGATTTGTGACATTTTTTGCACGAAAGTTCTTTGTGTTTTCCCTCAAGTTTATATCCCGCTAATTTATGGTCAAATTTCAAAGTGTCGAAATGAACTATTTCAAAATTAATTCCGTGATGTTCGTTATGGCATTTTGCACACTTTTCACTTGTTACTTCTTCCGACGAATGGTATCCTTTTTTGTTGTCAACAAGTGTTTTAATTTCCGAATGACAATCCAAACATTTATCGTCCGAAACCCACTTTCCAAGCAAATGACATTTTGTACAATTTTCGGTACCTTCAAGGTTTGAATGCCCTTTTGATAATATACCCGGCGATGTAGGAGTAGCTAAATTGCAAGCGGCAATTAATAATACCGAGAAAAATAAAAAGTATTGGCTTAGTTTCATGGCTATTAAAATTATATTTATTCCATAGAATTATGATAAGTAATCAGCCCAAATTAATTATATATTTTGGTTTGCCAAGAGCTTAAAAATAATCAAACAACAAAAGTTTTGTGCAAAAATAAAATAACACTGGTGCTTATTTTTTTTGATTTGCTTAAATTGTACATCATCAAACACTATCAATGCTTTAGTACAGCTTCACCAAATTTTCGAGTAATTTGAATTCCTGTTTTTTTCAAAAATTCAGTAGGAAGCTCACCGCCGGCAAAAATGTAAACAAGATCATTGTCAATCTCTATTTCTTCATTTTCGTTTATTGTCAATTTAACAACTTTTTCATCAATCGACGATGGATTTGAATTAAAAAGCATCGTTAATTTATTTAATTCGAGAGCCTGATTTATTAATTCCCTATTTTTAGGTTTTAATCTGTTCAATTTTTCACCTCGGTACGAAAGAGTAACATTATTATTATCAGCTAATAAAAGAGCTGATTCAATTGCAGAATCACCACCACCTACCACCAGAATATTTTTTTCTGAAATGAGTTCCGGCTCAAGAAGTCTGTAAGCCACTTTTTCTGACTCTTCGCCCGTAATATTGAGTTTTCTGGGGCTTCCTCTTCTGCCAATTGCGAGCAAAACCGTTTGCGAGCTTAATGTTTCACCACTTGAAGTAGTAACACTAAATTTTCCGCCTTCAAATAGAATTGCTTCTACTTTAGTGTTTTCCTTAATTTGAATTCCGTATTTTTCGATAACTGATTTCCAAAGCTCCAGCAATTCAGTTTTGCTGGTTTCGTAAAGTTTTAGTTTGCCAAATAAGGGCAAATCCATAGGCGATGTCATAATTATTTTCTTGCGAGGAAAAGTAAAAACAGTTCCGCCTAGCGAATTTTGCTCTAAATTAATTGCACGCAAATTATGTTTCTTTGCTTGTAATGCGGCGGCAATTCCTGAAGGTCCTGCGCCCACAATTATTAAATCATACTGGGCAGTATGTCCTTTTTTTAGAGTCTTTGCAATATTATCAGCAGCCTGTTTTCCTTGTTCAACTGCATTTTTAATTAATCCCATGCCACCCAATTCGCCAGAAATATAAATTCCGCTAACGTTGGTTTCAAAAGTTTGGTTCACATGTGGCAAATCAACTCCTCTTTTTTCGGTACCTATACACAAACTGATAGCCTCGGTAGGGCAAGCATGAAAACAAGCACCGTGCCCAATACAAACCGATGCGTTAATTACGGTTGCTTTACCATCTACAATTCCTAAAATATCGGTTTCGGGGCAAGCCGAAATGCAAGCTCCGGTTTTAATGCAACTATTAATATCTATAACAGGATGCAGAGAAATAGGCTCATACAATCCGTTTTCTTTGGCTTGCATAATTTTTTGGCGTGTAACCAATGATATTTGTTTTTGTTTTCGCAAATATATGAACACAATAAAAATACAAAAAATTAGAACAGAGCCGTAAATTAGTATTTCTTCTATTAATACATTCATAATCAAAATATCCATTTATAACCAAAAGTAAGTACAATTGCTACATGAATGACCATTATAGTTATCATTACAATAGCAAAAGGCAAATGAGCTACGTGCCAATATTTAAAAAGGTTTTTCATCATATCCAATCTCTCAATTCTGTTATTTAAAGAGATTTCGGATTTTATTAAACTCAATATTTTTTTAAATTCATTGTGTGAAAGCTTACTTTTATTAAACTCTTTTTTAAAATCAGAAATTGTCTTTCTATCACGCTTTATGCCAGAAATATATCGTTTAAAAACATTTGGCTGATAAACGTCTATCTTTTTTTTTGTCAATTTTAAAATTAGCTCAATACTTTGTTCGTCAATTTCGTTAGAATTTGACAATAAGCTCCTTATATCATTTTTCATAGCTTTCACTTCGTCTAAGCTCAGCTCCCTGCCCTCGATTGATCTTGGAATTTGAATATAAATATACCTTCCCACAATGCCGCTAAGAAAAACAGCCACCATACTCCAAAAACTGATAGATACAATACCTCCAAACTTAAATGAAGTGTGAAACAAAATCATTATAGGTCCAAGTGTGCAAAGAAAAATGTGAAATTCTAACCAGTGTTTTAATAGCCCAAATCGTCTCAATAGCTTGCTTCTTTTTCTAAGCATATAAACTGAAATTCCGATAATAATAAAGAGTGAACCTATTATTCCAAGTCCATGCCCAAAGATTCCGCTGGGCTTCAAATTATCATAATCGGGGTGAAAAAATCGTGTTTCGATACTTAATGTATAAAAGGAAAAACCTTTATAGATAAAATAAATAACAGCAACTATTACAGTAATTGCCATTGCATAAATATAAATTTTATGAGCAAGTTTTGTCATACCTATGTTTATTTGAAGTACACAAAGGTAATCTTTTTTCCTGT
>JFJP01037749.1_pt1 | contig 23228 bp, 21 predicted proteins | sample 431651 | NCBI WGS metagenome assembly JFJP01 (sample SAMN02602958, study PRJNA72255) | Microbial mat metagenome, whole genome shotgun sequencing project. | biome: fresh water; feature: sink hole; material: water; isolation source: purple microbial (photo- and chemosynthetic) mats found in...
ACTTGACAACAGCTAACCATAAAAAATAAAAAGAGACAGGGATTATCTTGTAAGGCCATTGAGTAAAAAGGATTATTTCGTATGGATATGAAAAGGGATTATTATGAGGATGTAAGGCTTTTTTCCTCTCCGGTCGTTATCTTCTGGTTTGTTGTCCTCATCGGCGCTCTCTATCTTTTTCCTCTTTTTGCAGAGAATTATTATGTGTATGTTGCCAATTATATTGCCATTAACATTATCGTTGCAACCGGCTTGAATCTTCTGGTCGGGTATACGGGCCAGATTTCCCTTGGCCATGCCGGTTTTTTTGCCATTGGTGCCTACGGCACAATTATTCTGATGGCAAAGGCCGGGTTTCCCTTTCTCCTGGCTTTGCCCTGTGCCGCCCTGGTGGCTGCCGGGTTTGGCTTTCTTCTGGGGCTGCCCGCCCTTCGGCTTGAAGGGCCTTATCTTGCCATTGCAACCCTGGGATTCGGGCTCACCATCACTCAGGTCATCGGAAGAGTTGAACTCTTCGGCGGCAGGACAGGGCTTCATGCACCAAACATTACCATTGGGCCATGGGTGATTGATACGGACAAGGAATTTTATGTTCTCCTCATCACCCTGACCATTCTCCTTCTGCTTTTCATGCGGAACCTTATCCGGACAAGGGTGGGCCGGGCTTTTATCGCCATCCGGGATGCCGACATAGCTGCCGGTACCATGGGGGTGAACATCCTGTATTATAAAACCCTTGCCTTTGCCGTGAGCGCATTTTATGCCGGAATCGGCGGCGGGCTCTATGCCTTTGTCTTAAAATTCATCGAACCAGAAATTTTTACCCTGATGATGTCCATTATGTTTCTTGCCATGGTTGTGGTGGGTGGACTGGGTTCCATGATGGGGTCCATTGCAGGGGCCATCCTTCTTTGCTGGCTGGATCTAAAATTAAGAAATATCCTGGATATCCCCTATATCGGGGACTGGCTGGAACACTTGTCCAAAAACTGGTTTTCCATCACCGGGGTGTCCAATATTCAATTTATCATATTCGGCACCATCATGATCCTGATCATGCTGTTTGAACCCCTGGGGCTTTACGGGGTATGGATCAGGACAAAAAGATACTGGCGCACCTGGCCTTTTTGATATGGGAGATCTTAAATGACGGATTTTTTCCAGATGGTTGTGAGCGGAATCGCAGTGGGAAGCACTTATGCACTCATGGGACTTGCCATGGTCATTATCTATAAAACATCGGAAGTGCCCAATTTCGCCCAGGGGGAGATGGCCCTGATTTCATCATTTTTTGCCATGATGCTGCTGACCTCTTTTAATTATAATATCTATCTTGCATTTTCCCTTGCCTTTGTGTTTGCCGCTGTCCTTGGGTGTTTCCTGGAATTTGCCGTTCTTCGGCGGGCCAAGGAACCCAATGTGCTCGGGATGATTGTGATCACCATCGGTATTGAAATGGTGATCCTGGGATTTGTGTCCTGGAAATTCGGGGCGGAACAGAAAACCATGCCGTTTCCCATCGATCCCTATGAGAGCCTCTTTATCGGTGATCTTTTTTTGAAAAAACTGGATGTGCTGACCTTTGTGTCAGCCTTATGTCTCATGGTGGTGCTGTTTTTGTTCTTCAGGTTCTCAAAGCTGGGTCTTGCCATGAAAGCCACCCAGCAGAACAGCGTGGCCGCCCGGATTGTAGGGGTCAGGACCAATCGGATCATGATGACAACCTGGGGCATTTCATCTCTTGTGGGGGCTGTGGCCGGACTTTTGATTTCCCCCACCATCATGCATCCCTATATGATGTGGGACCCCATGCTCAAAGGCTTTGCCGCAGCCGTCATGGGCGGCATGACCTCTTTGCCCGGTGCCGTGGTGGCAGCTTATATGCTGGGTATTATTGAGAACCTTTTCGGTGGTTATATTTCCATTGAGTTTAAGACGGTGGTGGCCTTTGTGATTATCGTGGCAGTATTGTGTTTCAAACCCAGCGGCCTTTTTGCCCGGCATTATGTAAAAAAGGTATAACCGGGGAAGAACCCGCGGGTGAGAAAAAAATAATAAAAGGAGGGAAAGATGAAAAAAAGAGTGATGCTTTTGGTAGTTGTTTCTCTGGCTTTTTTAGTAAGCCTTGCCCCAAATCTTTTTGCAGCAGAGCAGGGGGTGACGGATAAGGAGATCCATATCGGACAGTGGAGCCCTCAGACAGGGCCGGCTGCCGCCTGGGGATCGGTGGCACGAGGAACCGGAGCCTATTTTCAGTGGATCAACGACAACGGTGGTATCCATGGCAGAAAAATTGTGTATCACATGTTTGATGACGGGTATAACCCGGCCAAAACCATGGCCGGTGTAAAAGAGCTCCAGGAAGGAACAGGAATCTTTGCCTGGGCCTGCGGTGTGGGAACATCCACCGGCCTTGCAGTGAAAGATTACCTGGCCCAGAATAATGTTCCCTGGGTCGGACCTGCTGCAGGGTCTCTGAACTGGGTCAATCCGCCCCAGAGAAATCTGTTTGCCGTATACCCACTCTATGATGGTGAAGCAAAGGCTCTTGTTAAATATGCGGTTGAGAAAATGGGTAAGAAAAAAGTGGCTGTGGCGTACTTAAATGATGAATACGGGAAGAACGGACTTCGCGGCGCTCAGGAAGAACTGCAAGCCCATGGGCTGAAAACCGTTGCCGAGGTTTCATTTGAAGCCGGTGATTCGGATTTGAATCCCCATGTCATGAAACTCAAACAATCCGACGCGGATATGGTGCTCTTGTGGACAACCGTCACCCATGCGGCAAAAGTCGTGGGTACCAGTAAGGCCATGAATTTCGCACCCCAGTTCATGAGTACCAGTACCTGTTCTGATTTTCCTTTGATGATGTCCATTACTAAAGGCGCCTGGGAAGGGGTGGTCTGCGCGACTTTCGGTGAATTGCCCGATTCCGATTATCCTGCTATCGTAAAATATAAAAAAGAGGTGTTTGAAAAATATGCAGCCAAGGAAGAACGATGGGGAATATTTTATTATGCCGGTATATTGTTTGTAGAGCCCATGATTGAAGCATTGAAAAAAGTCGGGCCAGACCTGACAAGGGAAAAATTTATCACGGAAATGGAAAAAATAAAAGGATTCAAGGGGCTCGGCGCGGAGGTCAATTTTAAACCCTTTGACAAAAATGATATGTATTCTCGCCAGGGAGCTTCCCAGACATTCATTATCCAATGCCTTGCCGAGGGAAAAGCAAAAAAACTGACGGAATGGATGGATATTAAATAGTATGGAACCTGCTTTTTTCAGGGTGGATGCCCTGTCCATTTCTTTTGGCGGCATCAAAGCCCTGGAAGATATCGGTTTTACCATGAACAAGGGTGAGATCTTTTCCGTTATCGGTCCCAATGGTGCGGGAAAGACCACCCTTTTCAACTGCATATCCGGGCTTTATCAACCGGGTAAAGGGGATATGGTTTTCAAAGGCAGATCCATAAAGCATAAAAAGTCCGATGCCGTTGCCAGGATGGGCATTGCCCGGACTTTCCAGAATATTGAATTGTTTTCCCATATGAACACCATGGAAAATATCATGCTGGGTCGTCATATCCATATGAAAACAGGGCTTTTTAAGGGAATGACCATGTGGGGGAAATCGTCTTTTGCCGGAAAAGAGGAAATTCTTCACCGTGAGAAAGTTGAAAATATCATCGATTTTCTTGAACTCCAGAATGTGAGGGATACCTTTGTGGGCGCGCTTCCCTATGGAACCCAGAAGCTCATTGAGCTTGGACGGGCACTGGCCCTGGAACCGGATCTTCTTCTCCTGGATGAACCCTGCGCCGGTATGAATACGGAAGAAAAGCAGGACATGATCTTCTGGATCAAGGATATCCAGGATGAGCTTAAGATTTCCATCCTTCTTATCGAGCATGACATGAAAATGGTCATGGATATCTCGGACCGGGTGATGGCCATCAATTTCGGAAAACTCATCACCATCGGCACTCCGGCAGAGGTCCAGACCAATGCTCAGGTTCTTAAAGCCTATATCGGGGAGGGAGAGTAAAGATGCCGGGTCTGCTTGAAGTCAAAAATATTGAGACCTATTACAATCTGGTGTATGCCATCCGGGGGGCTTCTTTCAGTGTTGAGGAAGGCTCCATTACCGCCATTCTGGGCAATAACGGAGCCGGGAAATCCACAATTCTAAAGACCATCATGGGATTGATCGAGGACCAGCCGGATAAGGGCATCATTGAATTCGACGGAATCCCCATCCAGCACAAGGATACGGATGAGATTGTACGAAAAGGCATTGCCTATGTGCCGGAAGGCCGTGAAATCTTTAAGGAGCTGACCGTTAATGAACACCTGCTCATGGGAGCGTATACCAGAAAAGACCGGTCCAGGATAAAAGAGGATATTGAAGCCGTATTTCAGTATTTTCCGGTTCTTAAGGCAAGGATAAACCAGTGGGCAGGTACGCTTTCCGGTGGCGAGCAGCAGATGCTGGCCATGGGCCGGGCACTGATGCTCAAGCCCCGTCTGATGATCCTGGATGAACCCTCGCTCGGACTTTCACCCATCCTGGTCAAGGAGATTTTTTCGATCATCAAAAAAATCAATAAAACCGGGACCACCATTCTTCTGGTGGAACAGAACGCCAACATGGCTCTTTCCATATCCTCCACAGGTCTGATCCTTGAAAACGGCCGGTTTGTCATGAAGGGAAAATCAGAGGAGCTTAAGGAAGACAAGGATGTAAAAGAATTTTATCTTGGCATCAAATCCGAAACATCAGCCAAAGGCTATCAGAGATGGAAAAGAAAGAAGGCATGGAGATAGAACAACATACAGCATATGAGACCGTCCCTGAAGTGTTTGAAAGGACGGTGGCAAAAAATTATTCAAAGGTTGCATTGCGGACAAAAGCCCTTGGCATCTGGCATGATATCACCTGGGCCGAATACCATGACAGGGCCAAAAAAGTGGGGTGCGCCCTTTTATCATTCGGGTTTGAAAAAGGCGAGGCGGCCTGTATTATCGGGGATAACTGCATTGAATGGGTTATGGCCGATCTTGGGATTCAATGCGTGGGCGGTGTGTCTGTCGGGGTTTATGCCACCAATGCCTGGCCCCAGGTGGAATATGTGGTCAATCACTGTGATGCACGGTTCCTGTTTGTGGAAAATGAGGAACAGCTTGATAAATGGCTCATGTTCAAAGAGAATGCACCCTTGCTGAAAAAAGTCATTGTTTTTGATACCAAAGGACTCAGGTCTTTTAAAGATCCCATGGTCATGACCTTTGACGAATTCATTGAAAAAGGGAAAGCAGCAGAGGTAACACACCCTTCAGCTTTTGATCAGAGAAAACAAAATATCACACCAGATGATCTTTCCGTGCTGATTTATACCTCGGGAACCACGGGTCCGCCCAAAGGGGCCATGCTCACCCACAAAAACGTCACCTGGATGGCTGGGGCTGTCGAGGGAACCGTGAAGATCCAGGAACAGGACAATGTTCTTTCCTTTCTGCCCCTGTGTCATATTTTTGAGCGGCTCTTTACGGTTTTTATCCATATTAAATTCGGCTATATTGTTAATTTTGTTGAGAAACCCGATACCGTCATGCAGAACATGAAGGAAGTGTCTCCCACCATTGGGTATGCCGTGCCGAGAATCTGGGAAAAATATTATTCCAGCATCATGATCAAAATGGCGGATGCCACATGGTTTAAACGAGTTGCCTTTGGTCTTGCCATAAAAGCCGGGAAAAAACGATCTGATCTCATCATGAATGAGAGACCGGTCGGTCTTTTTCAGAGGGCTGCTTATTTCCTGGCCTGGTTTCTTGTGTTCAGGAAGTTGAAAGAAAGGCTCGGGTTTGACAATATCCGGGTGGCGATTTCCGGAGCAGCCCCCATATCAAAAGAAGTCCTGCATTTCTTTCAATCCATCGGCATGAATCTGATTGAAGGGTATGGCCAGACCGAAGGCACAGGAGTAACCACCCTTTCTCCAGAAAACGGGGCGAGACCCGGAACGGTTGGTAGAGCCCTTGAAGGTGTCAAAATGAAGATTGCCGAAGATGGCGAAATCCTGATTCATTCGCCGGGCGTTTTTAAAGGGTATTATAAAAGCGATGCGGCAACAGCCGCAACCATGTTGGAGGGATGGCTCTGCACCGGTGATGTGGGCGAGATGGATACGGACGGATTTTTAAAAATCACCGATCGCAAAAAAGACATCATTGTCACGGCAGGCGGAAAAAATATAACACCCCAGTATATCGAAAACAAGCTGAAAGCCAGCGTCTATATCAATGACGCCGTCGTCATCGGGGACCGGCGAAAATACCTGGCCTGTCTCATCATGATTGATGAAGACAATGTCATGAAATTTGCCCAGGATCATAAGATCCAGTTTTCCACTTATAAAGATCTGACAAGGGATGCCGAAGTTATTGCCCTCATTGACGGAGAGGTCAAAAAGGTCAATGAAACCCTTTCCCGGGTTGAAAATATAAGAAAATTCACCCTCATCCCCAAACGTCTCTACGAAGAGGACGGCGAGGTCACACCCACCATGAAAATCAAGCGGAAAAAGGTCCACGAAGCGTATGCGGATTTGATTGAAGCGATGTATTAAAGATTTTTTCTAAGCTGTTTAATTTTTTCAAAATAAAGGCGCTGGCAGGCATGTTCAACCGATAAAAGGCTTGCAAAGGCTTGTGAGAAATCGTTTTTTCCAATGGTAAAAAGCCCGTGTCCATAGACAATGGCGCTGTTGTTTTTTTCAAGGGCCAGCGGCAGGGTGTTGCAAAGGCCAAAGGGCCCCGTTCCGACCTCACCCGGAACAATAGGAATACCGTCTGCGAATCGTTTTTTGGGGCATTTGATATGGCATTGATCTGAGAAATCGCAAGCTGCTTTTTCAACTGGATCGCAATCCATTGATAAAATCACGGAAAATTTCGGATGCCCATGGAGAATAGCCGTACAATCCGTTCGTTGAATGATTTCCATGTGGGCGGACAATTCGCTGGAAGCGGTTATTCCGGCACTGGTGGACCCATCCAGGGGAACAGGGTCGATGCATCCGGCAAGCTCATCCAGGGAGCTTCCCGTCTGGCTGATATAAAGGGTGTGGTTCCATAGATAGGAGACATTGCCGAAAAATGAATCCACAAGCCCGTATTCAACGGTTTTAAAACCAGCCTCAATCACGGCTGAATAAACATTTTCCTCGTTTTGAAACGGTCCTTTCATGAGATTCGGCATCTTTTTTCGAACAGTCCCAAGATGGGGTATGGCAGCATCAAAAAGGTGATGGTCACTGTCTGTTGCAATTCCTTTCTGGAGGGCTTCCAGGTAATCTGTAAAAAATTTGATAAAACAGGCAAAGCACACAGAGCTGATGGTGACAAATCCCTGCTCCGGGCTGACAGTACCATGAGCGATGATGGCAGGGCCAATTTCCTTTGTGCCGGTTGTTTTCGGTGCAACAATTACACTTTTTCTTTTTTTTAAAATTTGAATGATTTTGTCAGGGTTGAATTCATCAATGACCGGCAGATCATGGAGAAAGGTTCTGGTTTCACAATCTTTGGGGGATATGGTCCCGTCCGATTCAAGGGCCTTTTTCGCAAGAAAGGCAATGATGCTTGTATAAGGTTCTATCGGTCTTAAAAAGGAAAGCGAATTGATATGAAGTCCATCGAATACTTTTTCAAGAATCCTTGTTTCATCTGCTTTGCGGTTCCAGACGATCCTGTCATCCTGGCCGCCCATGAGGGGAAAACACGGGCCTGACCTGGCCCCGAGCTTCGCTTTGATGAGTCTATCGACAAATTTGTCTAAGGTTTTTTCCATACCAGCCCCAGTGTCTTTGCTTTTTCTTCCAGCGGCAGACCTTTGGTATCAAGGCCCCGGATATCGTAATATTTATTTCGAGCGTCGATGAAATCCTCCCGCTTGATGGGGGGAATCAGGATGTTATTTCCGCTCGATCCGGGTTCAGTGAAGAACCTGGCCGGAAGGTCATCGTCTTTTATATCAAATCCGTTCAGGGCATTGATGATCCGTTCATTATAATAGATGCCCTCCCCTTTTTTCAAAAGATCCTGGGCCGAGGTGTCAATGCCGGTGACGGCTTCAAAGACGTCGGCATATTCTTCCAGGCCGGCGGCAAAAAAGGTAAATTTGCAGGCCGTAAGAGAGTCAATAATGGTATTTAAATCTTCTGCAATCTTTATGATGCGGGCTTTGCCGCTGAAGCTAAACCGGTCTGTGGCCACAGGTTTTCTGAATATTTCGTGGCTGATGGGATAGGCCCGAAGATGACAGCCGCCACGGGTGGACAGGGCATACCCAAGGGCCATGCCGTAAGCTCCCCGTGGATCATAGGCCGGAAGCGCCATTCCCTTGACCGCCATGGCTGCTTCCGGCTTTCCCATTTTCCGTGCATAGCCAGCCGCACCCAGACCAAGATCCACACCTTCTCCCCTTTGCAGGGCAGTATCCGTCAACAGGGATAAAACCTTTTCTTCTGTGTACGCGATCCCTGTAATTTCCCGCCTGCAGGCAAGAGTTGAGGCAGCGGAAATCGTGTCCATGCCGTAATGATTACAGAGTTCATTGGCCTTGACGACAAGGTCCGTGTCCATACACCCGATCAGGGCGGTAAAATGGGACATGGTTTCAAATTCCGGCAGGCTGACGGCTTGGCCGTTTTTTTGCCCGATTTTTTTACAAAGGATATGACAGCCAAGGCACCCGTGCTTTCTTGGAGCATATTTTTCTGCATAACCGGCTGCATTTAATTTAGACGCATGCTCAAACCGGGTTCTACGAAAATTATCCGTGGGCATCATCCTCCGGTTATCCATGAGATCAAAGACGGCTCCTGTGCCAAGACAGGTAAATCCGAATTTGCCCATGAGGGCAGGAGAGGCAGCCGTCAATCTTAAAATATCCTCCCTTGCCTGTTTTAATTTATCCGGGTTTTTGATTTTGCAGCGACCCGTGCCGTCCACCAGCAGGTATTTAATGTTTTTTTTGGCAAGGCAGAGGCCAAGGCCGCTGCGCCCCGCGATGAAATGGCGGTCAACGGTGATGGATGCATATTTCACCCCGTTTTCGGCCGCAGGCCCGATCAAAGCAAGAGAGCCATGCTGAGGAGCGAGACGGTGGTGAACCGTTTCCGTGTCAAGTCCCCATAAATCATCAGCAACACGCAAGGAAACAGTGGAATCCATGATTTCAATGCCGACAGGATGAGAACACCGGCCTTTGATGACAATTCCGTCCCACCCGGCTTGTTTCATCCGCGTAGCCAGCTTTCCGCCCACGGATGAGTCACCCACAAGACCTGTGAGAGGTGATTTTGAAACAATATGGGTCCGCCCGGATGTGGGGGAGATAGTTCCGGAAAGGGGACCTGAGAAGATTGAGAACACCATGTCGGGGTGATCCCAGGGAAGTTCGGCCACAGGTCTCAGATATCTGCCGCCCATGCCTTTGCCGCCGATATAACGCATATATATATCAATATCCGGGGTCTCAACTTCAATTTCTTTCTTTGTCAGATCGATATGAAGAATGTTTCCAGTCCAGCCGAATAGCATGTTTAAAACCCTTTTTAAATTTTTTTATTCAATATCACAGGATGAGCTTAAATGATAGAATGGGCAAGAAAGTTTTTTGCTATACAAAAGAGCTTTTTTGTTTTAGAAATGGAGGGATTTTCATTGACGGACAAGTCATTTCAAAAAGAATATATCAGGTTATCTAACGAGGAGCCATCCATGACCATCAAAAAAGTCGGCATATTAACCGGGGGCGGGGATTGTTCAGGTCTGAATGCAGTTATCCGGGCGGTTACGCGGGCAGCGGCCATCCAGTACGGCGCCAAGATTATCGGCATCGAAGGCGGGTTTGAAGGCCTTATTTCAGGACAGACCCGGGAACTCACGGTTAAATCAACCAAGGATATCCTGACCCTTGGCGGCACTATTCTTGGAACCACAAATAAGGGTAACCCCTTTGAATATCGGGAGCGCCTGGATGACGGCAGCATCAAAACCACGGACTATTCAGACAAGGCCGTTAAAACCTTTAACGAGCTGAAACTGGATTGTCTTTTTGTTGTCGGGGGGGAAGGGACCCTTGAAATCGGATATAAATTTTTTAAAAAAGGCATTCCCATCATCGGTATTCCCAAAACCATTGATAATGATCTCGAAAAGACAGATTATACCTTCGGGTTCCAGACCGCTGTTCAGGTGGCCTGTGACGCCCTTGACAGACTCCAGACCACGGGCCGCAGCCATCACCGGGTCATGATCCTGGAAGTCATGGGCAGAAATGCAGGCTGGATTGCCCTTGAAGCTGGAATAGCCGGTGGTGCCCATATCATCCTGATCCCTGAGATAGAATATGATATTGAAAATGTGATCAGGAAAATTGTGTTTCGCAAAAAAGGCGGCAGCCCATACAGTATCATCATGATTGCTGAAGGTGCCAAGGAAAAGGGGGGAAGCACGGTCAAGGCAGAGGAAGCCAAAGGCAGGCTCCAGGGGGTTGAAAAGCTGGGCGGGGTAGGCTTCTATCTTGCCAAACAGATCGAAAAGCAGATTGACCTTGAAGTCCGGACAACGGTTCTTGGCCATATCCAGCGGGGAGGATCACCCAATTCCTTTGACCGGGTTCTCGGTACCCGCCTCGGCAGTTTTGCCGTGGATGCAGCGGCACTATCGAAATTTGGAACCATGGTGGCCCTTAAAACCCCGGATGTGGTTCTTGTGGATTTGAAAGACCTTGCCGGGAAAATCAGGACCGTTTCTCTTGATTCTCAACTGATCCGATGTGCAGAATCCATCGGTATCAACATGGGAAGAGAAGCCATGTAACATCAGGATCAGTTCCAGTTTGTTTTAGAATATTCCCCATAGAGTCATACTCATATTTCGTGTTATATTACAAAAAAAATATTTATTAAAAAAATAATGAAATAAATATTGACATGAAATATTTTGTACCTAAATTCTGTCCAGGAAATGAAAAAGGCCTGAACATCAATCAGGCTAAAACCCAACAGAAAGGAGGAACCCATATGCTTACAAGATTAAGTGACATTAACAGATTGTTTAACGCCATGGATTTTTTCAGGAACAGACTGGACAGTTTATACAGTGATGTTGACTGGACGTATACGCCGGGTCTGAATTGGGCAGTGGAAGACAGATTCCCAAAAACCAATCTTTATGAAGATGGTGAACTTTTTGAAATAAGGGCGGAAGTTCCGGGCCTTGGAAAAGAGGATCTCACTGTCAGAATCCAGGGAAATTACCTTGAAATCAGCGGAACAAGAAAATCCAATACTCCGGAAAAATATTCAATCCACAGGACTGAAAGGGATATTACATCATTTACCAGGAGTTTTACACTTCCTGCAGACGTGGATTCAGAAAAAGTAAAAGCAACACTGGAAAATGGGATTCTCATTATGACGCTCCCAAAATCCGAAGCAGTAAAACCAAGACAGATTAGCATTGCTTAATAAAGCTTAACCCTGAATAAAATACGAGGAGGTATAACATGAGTAATAGAACCGATGTCATGAAGACAGGCGAAAAAAATATTGAGAAAACAAGAAAGCTTGATACTGTTCAGCCGGATGTGGATATCTACGAAAATGAAGAGGAAATCCTTGTTTATACCGATATGCCTGGAGTGCTAAAAGAGAATCTGAAAGTCAATATTGATAACGGAACCCTTTCACTCTCGGGTATCCGTCAACTGGAATCCCGGGGTGCGGCAAGATGGCAGGAATTTGGAAGTGTTGAATTCAGAAGAAATTTTTCCGTCCCCCAGACCATTAATGTGGAAAAAGTCTATGCCGAACTTAGAGACGGCGTCCTGCGACTCCATCTTCCCAAGTCTGAAGCTGCAAAGCCAAGAATGATAGAAATAAATGCAGCATAATGCCTTGGGATACTGCCGGTAGAAAGCGTATCATCAACAGATCAAACAAGTGGGAGCCAATCTTTAAAGGTTGGCTCCTTAAATATTTTCAGCGGCTCTTTTCAAAATCTTTTAAATCTTTAAAAATTATGTCATAGTGCGGTTTAAAATCAAACAGGAGAACCGTACCCCATGAATCTTTTTGCCATATTATCCAATATCGGGCTTCCGGATATTCTGGATGTCCTGCTCATTTCCATTGTCTCCTATCATTTATTTATCTGGTTCTGGGGCACCAAAGCGTTCAAGGCACTGATCGGGATTGTCGTTTTAAGCGGAGTTTTTATCCTGGCCAAATCCTGGGGGCTTTTTCTGACCACCTGGGTGTTCCAGATCCTGTGGCAGGTGTTTGTCATTCTTCTGATTATTCTCTTTCAAAAGGAAATCCGTCAGATGCTGGAGCGGTTCAATCCGCTGAAAACCATGGGCATGAAGCAGGATAAGGTCTCAAACGACTGGGTACCTGAATTTTCAAGCTGGGCATTTGATTCAGCCAAAAAGAGGATCGGTGCTGTTGTCATTTTCGAAGGGACTGATCCCGTTTCCGATCTTGTCACCAGGGGAATTCCCATGGAGTGTGAACCACAGCCTGAGATACTGAATTCGATATTTATTAAACACTCTCCATTGCATGACGGTGCGATTCTGATTTCCACTGGGAAAATTTCAAAAGTGTCCTGTTATCTTCCGTTATCCACACGGGAGGATCTGCCCCAGGAATGGGGAACCCGGCACAGGGCAGCCCTGGGGCTCTCTGAGCAATGCAATGCGTGGATATTGGTGATATCTGAGGAAAGAGGGGAAGTGTCTTTGGCCCATGACAATGAGGTCAGAAAGATAAAAGATGAAAAAGAGCTTTCCTTTCTTCTTGAAACCGAGGTGTTCAATGAAAAAGAACCTGAACTGAAAATGCGACAGGTCGTCCTGTCCTGGTTTACCAGGCGATATAAGACAAAAGTCGCTGTTTTTGGTCTGGTGTTCATTCTATGGTTGGTCTTTGCCGGACAGCAGAATTTTGAAAAGAGAATCGAACTGCCGCTTGACTATCGAAATGTGCCGGAAGGGCTCATGATATCTTCGTCCACCATGCCTAATATATCCGTTACCTGCAGGGGACTCAGAAAAGATGTCAGCCTTTTGACCAAAGAGAATATGATGTCATTCCTGGATCTTTCTTCTGCAAAACGGGGGAAGTCATCTTACAATATCACAAAGGCAAATCTCACACTTCCCAATGACCGAATTGATATCGTCAATATCAGCCCGGGGAGGGTTGAAATAGTCATCGAAAAAACTTCAAAGTCTGAAATTAAAGACAAGCATTCTTCACCCTCATAGGTTTTTGCGTTTAAATTGTAATGGGCAGGCCGACTTTCAATTCTTTGTAAATGCCTTTGAACTCTTTCCTGAATCGGTCGAGGGTCCAATCACAACTGTCATGGGCTGAAATGGAGATCAATCCCAGGTTTTTGGATTTCAGGAAGGCAATGGATTCTTTGACTTCATCGCGAGTAATCTTTTGCCAGGGCAGTTTTCCTGTGCCAAGAAGTTTTTGTACCGGCAGGCCCATCATTTTCATCCTGGATTCTGTAACCGGATAGTGTAAGCCGCCAACAAAACCAAAGATCGGTTCATCAAAAACAGCCTCAGCCCTTTCAAAAATTTTTTCCACTCCCTGGTGCCCGCAACCGGCAATGAGAACCAGTCCTTTTCCGGTAACATTAACCACCAGGGCCTGCTCCCTGATCATGCCCATACCAAAAAGCGATCTTGATATGGGGCCTTCAGAGGCCACGCCCGGCATCAGGACTCGGGGTTTGTCAATTAATACGACCTTTGCCGACGGATGCGTCATGGGTGTCGAGGTGTAGAGCGTCATGCGGGATAGATCCGTGTCGTCTGTGGATAGTTTTACGGTTCTTGCTTTTTGAGAAGCAATTCCGCCCACGTGGTCCATATGCGGATGTGAGATAAATAAATGTTGAACTTCCTTTAAGTCAATGTTCAGGGTTTTCATGTTTCGAAGTAGTGGTGACGGATCTTGTTTTTTCATATTGGCGCCTGTATCCAAAAGGATGTTGTTCCGATCTGCCTGAATTAACCAGGAAACCCCGCATTCTCCAATCAGAGTTTCTTTGACGGCATACCAGTCAATTAAAGGAAGGATAGTCAGGCTTTCTATGCTGCCAAAATTTGAGAGTTTTTCCGGAACATGGGCTGACCATTCTTGATCGGCTTGTTTCTTGTTCAGAGAATATCTTAGGCATAATATGCCAAATCCCATGAATATGAAAATCAATACTGTTCCTGAAATGATTAAAGAAATGGCCATTGATGCGCTCCTTTTTTATAAAATTGACACCAATAAAGCCCGGCCCCCTTTTTTTGTGGGGCTCCCAAGGATTTTAAACCCGGCGGTTTCAACATCGCGGGTAATCTGTTGAAATTGCATTTTACTCACATGAAAAGAAGGTTCAACAAGAAGAAATCGACCTTTTTCTTTCAGGAGGGTTTTGACTTCTGTCAAAAATTTTAAATGATCCGGGGTTTCATGGACCATATAATAGGCCAATATAAAATCAGCCTTGACATCTTCATTCAGACCGATTTTATCCTGGGGGCAATTGTGAAATATGATCCGGTCTTCAAGAGAAAGCATTTTTGCTTTTTTTTGTGTTTTCTCAAGCATCTCTTTTTGAAGATCCACGGCAAATAATTTGCCGGATCTGCCGACCATTTTTGCCATATCGATGGAAAAATATCCAGGGCCGCATCCAAGATCAATAACAAGATCTCCTTCTTGAATGTATTCGCCGACAATTTTCTTTGGGTTCTGAAGGATTCTTCTGAAAAAATTATCCAGGAAAAATGAATGAGTGTGACCGCATATGTCGCCATTATATTCCTTGTTGTACATGATGGTATTCTCCTTATGTGTTTATTTGCTATACGCTTAAATTAAAAAAAATCAGATATCGGAACGAACTCTTCGTTCCAGAAAATCCTCTATTTTCTCCATGAACCGGATCACAACGTCAATATCTTTTTTATCCATATCATCCAGATATTTTGCAAAGCCGCCGTCCATTGTTTCATGCCAGTGCTTATGCGAATAATAGGCTGTATATCCTTTGGATGTCAGCGTGACAATAGATCGAGACAGGTTTTCAGGGTCAGTTTTTTTTTCTGAAAAGCCTTTGGCTTCAAGTTTTTTTAAATTTTGAGATACGGCGCCTTTGGTTATTCCAAGAAGGTTGCCGATATCTGTGACACTCAGGTTTTCATTGTCTCCGATGATTTCAATCAGGTGAATTTCAGAATGGGAAAGCAGGTCGCCGGTGCCAAAGTTTCTGGGTGCTTTGTCAAGTTCACGGGTCAACCGCATGATGGATTGAAATTTTCCGTGTATGGCGAGTAATTCTTTTTTCATGACAATAGTGTATTGCTAATATACACTATTGTCAATCTTTTTTTATTTCGGGGGGGGGTATTTCTCTTACAGAATGACATTTAAACACGCCTCATCCAGCTTGAAAGTTTTCAGCAGCACCCTTCGCCTCCGCCGCAGGAAGCTTTTTCTTTGCCCTTTATCCAGACCTGGATAATATAGGCGGCTCACCCCACCCCGGGGTTGACGGATATGGCCCCTGAAGGGCAGTTGTTTACACAGGCACCGCATTCCATACAGGCATTAAAATCAGCAATATGGGCTTTGTTTCCCCGCATTTCAAAAACAGCCTGGGGGCAGACTTCGGTGCACAGACGACACCCGATACATTTTTCCGGGTCGAGCACCAAGGTGGATACATCATCAAGGTATCTTAATTCTTTCATGGTTTAATCCTTTATGGTTTCAAATTAAAATGCGGAATATATCCAGAGCCCGAAAGAGATAACAAGGCTTGCCAACTGGACTGGGATATACTGTTTCATTTCCTTTTCAACCCCTGAAGGGGATGTGAAAGGAGTGGCTCCGGTAAAATTCATGGCAAGATAAGAACTGATGGACACACTGAATAGGAAGAGAGCAATAAATCCTGAAATTCCCTGTATGGCAGATGCCGATAGTAAAAGAAAGAGAAGGGCAAATATACTTCCGGATATAATTCCTTTCAGGGCAAAGTGCCGGAATGGGATATAAGGTAGAAGAACAGGGGTGACAAAGGCGCCGGAAATAATGCCGGTTAAGAGAGCAAAAAAAGCTGGCAGCCCTCTTTCCAGAGCACCTGAAAAAGAAAAAAACCCCGGACCGAAACCGGAAATGATGAACAGCACAAGGGCAATCATCAATGCAGGTTTCAGTACCATTTGTATTTCCACAGGGGTCAGGATAAAGCGCTCATACATGGAGAAAGTGATCAACCTCATGGTTTTATCCGCAGTATTGTTGTTTTTTAAAAAGGCAGGGATATCCTTTGCCCGGACAGGTCCGTAAACTACCTTGAACCCGGACTGTTTTTTTACATCCCTGGCGGATACGCCTGTCGCACCGAGCTGGGGAACAATAACCCGTTTATGATCCACGACCTTTTCAAGAGATGATTTTTTTATCCTCTTTACCAGTTCATGGGTTGAAAATGTGCCTTTTCCTGCCGCACACCAGACATTGATTCCCTTTGTATCCAGTACCAGTATCCAGGCATTGATGCTGGAAAGTTCTTTTCTTACGTGATCAAAGGTCAGTTTGAAATTGGCAGTCACGAGAACCTCGGAATTTTTATCAGGACTGCCGATGCCGTAAAGTCCGGGAGCTATGGTATAAGAATATCGCCCGATACCGCATCTGACAAAAAACGTGGCAAACAGATCCTCTACTTGAAGTTTTGGTTTGATGATGGGAACAGGACCTGCATCAGTATCGATAAATTTATCCACAAAGGAAAAAAGCCTGTATCCCGGTTTTTCATACCCGGCCATGGGGCTTTCCGCTTCGGTCGCCGAACAGGACGGCATCTCATCCATGGAACTCATAATGGAAACGCCGGAGGTTGATATTTTTTGTTTGTTTTGAGAAGCGGCGACTTCGCTACATCCGCATCCTGCTGTTTTGCTCATTTCCTCCATCAGACGCTCCTTAGCCCCTTGTTTGTAGCCCCATTCATTGTTTGATGTTTCACACGCCTCTCATTATAAAAGGTGGGCGAATAAGCCTAATCCGATTATCAGGAGAGCACTCGTGAAAAAGTCTTTTATAAATCAGTTTTCCGAAAATATCAAATTTCATTACACCTGTTTTTTCCGGGTCATCATCTGCGGATATATTCTGAAATTATTTTCATCTGCCTGTGTGGTGTGATTGACAGGTTTCCTTTTTTTATGCACAATGCCAGCATGTATTTAAAATATACCAGCAGATTCCACATCCATTTTCTAAACCGCTTCAGCGGCCTCTGAATGCCATCCTTCCGGGAAGGGCGTCCCCCCTTTTCCGGCAAAGGCAATCACCCAAACCATTAACTTATTTATTATTGAGGCAATATGATAAAACTTATTGTTCTTGGCGGCGGCCTTGTGGGCGGCCCCATGGCCCTTGATCTTTCCGAAGACAAGGATATGAAAATTACTGTTGCAGATGTCAGCGAAAAAACATTGACAAAGTTTAAAGACCATCCCGGGATTGAAACCATTGAGCAGGATCTGTCCGACCGGAAAAAATTAAATGCCCTGGTTTCCGGCTTTGATATGGTCATCAGTGCCGTTCCCGGTTTCATGGGCTATAAAACCCTTGAAACCATTATTGACGCAGGCAAAAATGTGGTGGACATCGCTTTTTGCCCGGAAGATACACTGACCCTGGATGCTCTTGCAAAGAAGAAAAACGTGACCGCTTTTGTGGACTGCGGTGTTGCACCGGGCATGAGCAATATGCTCACAGGTTTTGGCCAGCATCTTCTGGATAAAGCAGAAACCGCGGTCATCTATGTGGGTGGTCTTCCAGAAATCCGGACCCAGCCCTGGGAGTACAAGGCGGTCTTTTCCCCCATTGATGTGATTGAAGAATATATTCGGCCTGCCTTTTATGTTGAAAACAGCCGGGTTGTTGAAAGACCGGCTTTAAGCGAACCCGAATTCATTGATTTTCCCGAGGTCGGCACCCTTGAAGTGTTTAATACCGACGGGCTCCGGTCTCTTATCAAAACTCTTGATATCCCCAATATGAAGGAAAAAACCATGCGGTATCCGGGCCATATTGAAAAAGTAAAGTTGCTGAGAGACGCAGGATTTTTCAATGAAGCGCCAGTCTCGATAAAGGGCCGGATGGTCCGGCCCATAGATGTGACGGCAAAACTTCTCTTTCCCCAATGGGAACTTAAACCTGGGGAAAAGGATATCACTATCATGCGCGTCTCCGTGGCCGGTGAAAAAGAAGGTGAAAAAACAACCTATACCTGGGATCTGTTTGACCGGTATGATCCGGCAACCCAAATCCATTCCATGGCCAGATGCACCGGGTATACGGCCACAGCTGCGCTTAGACTTTTAAAAAAGGGGCTTTTTACTCAAAAAGGTATTATTGTGCCGGAATATATCGGGCAGAACAAGACTTGTGTCGAATTTATTCTGGACACCCTGAAAAAGAAAAATATCATCTACAGGCAAACCGTCACCCATCCATAAACCAAAGCGGCACACAGATTTAACCTTCTGTGTGCCGCTTTTATGGTCTTTTATTATTTTCTATTGTTCAGGAATGGTTATTTACGTTCTACGATCAATGCAAGACCCTGCCCGCCGCCGATGCAAAGGGTGACAAGGCCGTATCTTAAATTTCTGGCCTGTAATTCGTAGACAAGCTTTGTCACCAGTGCGCCGCCGGAGGCAGATACCGGGTGGCCAAGGGCGATGGCGCCGCCGTTGACATTGACTTTTTCAATGTCCATATTCAGCTCCCGCATGCAGGCAAGCGCCTGGGAGGCAAAGGCTTCGTTGAGCTCGATAAGATCAATATCCGCCATGGTCAGACCTGCTTTTTCAAGGGCCATACGGGTGGCAGGAATGGGGCCGATCCCCATCAAGGCAGGATCAACACCGACAGAGGCATAGGAAACAATGGTGGCCATGGGTTTAATCCCGAGCGCATCTGCTTTTTCCTTTGACATCATCATGATGGCGCATGCACCGTCGTTCATGCCGGAAGCATTGCCTGCCGTGACCGAACCACCGGTCTTGACAAAGGCAGGTTTCAGTTTCTGAAGGCTTTCCATGGTGGTTCCGAATCTGGGGTGCTCATCCGTATCAAAGATAACGGCCCCTTTTTTAGAAGGAATTTCAACCGGAACGATCTGCTCCTTGAATTTTCCTTCCTTGATGGCTTTTTCAGCCAGTTGCTGGCTTCTGAACGCAAAGGCATCCTGGTCTTCCCTGGATACATTGTATTTTACCGCAACATTTTCTGCTGTTTCACCCATGGTGTTTCCGCTTAAGGGATCAAAGAGAATCAACTGGTCCTGAAGCTGACCATGACCCAGGCGGTATCCCCACCGGGCCTGTTTCAGCATAAAGGTGGCATTGCTCATGCTTTCCATGCCACCGGCAATAATGATGTCGGCATCTCCGGATTTGATGACTTGAGTAGCCAGGGTAACAGCCTTGACGCTGCCAGCACAGGCTTTGCTGATGGTAAACTGGGGCTTTTCAATGGGAATCCCTGCCTTAACCGCTACAACACGGGCGGAGTTGATGGGGAGATCCCCTGTTCTGTAACCGGATGCATAAATGACCTCATCCACCTGATCGCCGGTAATCCCGGCTCTTTTAATCACTTCTTTGATGGGAATGGGACCAAAATCAATATCCGTTAATGGCTGAAGTGTTCCTCCAAATTTACCGATAGCCGTTCTGCAGGCTGCAACGATGACAACTTCTCTCATTTTTCCTCCTGAAAATATATAATTTTAAACTATTAGTCCAAATTTAGCTTCAATATAGCTGTAATATAATTGGTCGAGCCTGTCAATCAAAAACATTATTGCCCATTTCTTTGTCACACATCTATGTTTTGACTTTGACAAGCCCTAATTAAAGCTCAGGCCATTGAAATTTTATGCCATCTCTTGACAAAAAACAGTTTCGAGCCTAATGGAGTATGATGGAAAAGAAAACCAGCAAAGGGTTTGAGAGAATAATCAATGCCTTTAAGTTCACCTTAAAGGGAGTCCAGTCTGCGTGGTCCAATGAAGAGGCTTTCCGTCAGGAAGCCCTTGTTTTGATCCTTGTCATACCGGCAGGTCTTTTTATTCCCGAAACCTTTCTTCAAAAAGGATTGTTTATCTGTGCCTGGCTTCTGGTTCTTGTGATTGAACTTTTGAATTCAGCTATTGAATCGGTTGTAGATCGGATCGGGTATGGGAAACACCCTTTGTCCGGCCAAGCAAAGGATATGGGATCAGCCGCCGTATTTATCGGCATCTGTCTGGCCGTCATCATATGGGTCTCCATTATCTGTGAACGCTTTATTATCTAAATCCAAGACAGTTGGTCAATTTATAAAAAGAGCCGTGATCAACCGTTATGTGATCTTTACCGGGTTTTTTTTCGCTTTTACCTGGACCATGAGCTTTATCGGCGGAATGCCGCCGCTCCGACTTTTCTGCCGGTGGGAAATTGCCCTGCTTCTGTGTCTGTATTCTTATTTCAACTGGATTACGCGTCCTTCCAGGTGGCAGGCGTTTGTCACCGCCCTTCCGCTTGTCCTTGTATACGGTATTTTTGAAGCCAATTTCATGTCGCTTGGAAGGCTTTTGCGCATCATCGAGATCAAAGAATTTCCCGAACTCCTGAATGTGCTGCCGGTCTGGGTAATCGTGTCGATTGTCATAGGATTTGGTCTTCCTCTGATATCATTTGTAAGGCTGTTACGGTTTGACCGGATTCCTCGGATGATGGTCGGGGTGGTGTCTTTTTTGTTTCTTATATTCATGTTGGAATTTTCGCCGGATCATTTTCTTTCTGCATTTATAAAGTATCAGCGGGAGGTTACGGACTGGTCCGATATCCAGAGCGCTGAAGACAATGGCCGTCTGTGGATGATGCTCTATCATGAAGCCAAAAGAAATTCCAATCTGATAAAAATCACCAAATATAAGGATCACCCGGCTTTTATGAAAGAGATGGACGATATTGTTTTACGTCTTCAGTCCCTTGAAACAAAAAAGAATGTTCATCTTGTGGTGCTTGAAAGTTTTGTCGACCCGGAGCTGTTTGACGGCCTGACCTATTCCATGAAGCCGGTTCATCCGGATTTTGAAAAAATATTCAACAAAAAAGGGTCTTTATCTCTTTCCCCGGTTTTTGGTGGCGGTACAGCCCAGGCTGAATTTGAATTGCTTTGCGGTGTGCCTGCATATAAAAAAATGTCAGGGGTGGAGTTTGATGTGTTTACCGGAAAACAAACCTATGGACTGCCCGCCCTGCTTGCAAAAGGTGGCTATCACACCATGGCCACCAATGCCTATAAACCTGATTTTTTCAATTCCATCAATGCCTACAACGGCCTGGGATTTCAAAACAGCTATTATCCGAGGGAATATGCAAAAGGCCGTGAAACCTATCTTTCAACCGGTGATGTCACGGGTGAAAAATATATGTTTGACGGTGAACTCCTGAAACAGAACCTGGCCTTTATTAAAGACTGGAAAACCGCAAATCCCGGGGTCCCGCTTTTCAATTATGTCATCAGTATCTATGGGCATTTTCCCCATCTGATGAACCAGGAAAAACGGCCCACCCTGATCGATGTCAAGGGCGCCATCAAGGACGGACACCTGGAAAACTGCATCAACCAGTATTATTACCGGACAAAGGCTCTGGCCCAATTTATCAATGAAATCACCGTCACTGATCCTGAAAGCCTTGTCATTTTCATCAGCGATCATCTTCCCTGGGTATACGGACCTGAGACCTATAAAACCCTGGGGTATCTCTCTGGCAGGGACAAGTTTGAACTGATCAACCGGGTTTTCTTTTTTGAGGCAGGGCGTGCAGTTCAATATGATATGATCCACCATTATGACATCCCGGATCTAATCCTGGATTTTATCACCGGGGGAAGCCATTGCGCAAATCATGCCTGCAATTTCAAGGCGGCTGTGACTCCGGCAGCGCCAAGAAACTATGAAGAAATGTATATGACCATCATGGCCAATGCCATGAAATAAGAGAAAGGGAAAACCTATGAACGCTGCAATCACTATCATTCTGTCGGTTTGGGCACTGCTTATCCCTTTTTCCGGGAATGAGACCTGGGCGGCCGGGAGCGGCGGGGTATCGCCAACCGGGATATCCGCAGACACTCCTCCCCCCAGACGGTATGTGGTCAATGGATCAAAGATTATCGATGTTAAAAGACAATCGCCTTTGTTTTTTAAGGGGATCGGGTATTCCCCCTATCTGTCCAATGAAACCCCCCTGAAGGGTGAGCCTCCCGGAAACGACGACCGTTACAAAGAGCATTTCGCTTTGATGAAAGACATGGGTGTGAATTATCTCCATGTTTTTCCCATGAAAATGCCGCCTAATTTTTTTACTGAACTGGACAAAACCGATATGCTTTACGGGCAGGATATCTGGATATGGGCATATGAGGAGGATTTTCTTTATGAGCCCTTTCTTGCCAAAACCATGGAAGATATCAAGGCAGCCATTGATCATGTTTACAAGGTGGGCCGGCCGGACCGGCTGGTCCTGTTTTCCATTGGTGATGAATTTCAACCGGATTCCGTTGTCCGGACCGATTCCCGCCATCCCGAAGTCCGCAGTTTTAAAGGCAAACATCTGAGTGTCAGCAACCGGACTCCCACTGAAATAGCCATTGCCCGTTTGATCGACGGGGCCATGGACTATGAACTGACACGCTACGGGCAAAGACATCTATATTGTCATACCAGCTATACCCATATCGGCCCCATCGGAGACCGGCCGGATATTGAAGTGCCCAAAGAAAATATGATTAATCCCGATTTAGGAGATCTGGTCTGTCTTAATGTCTATCCCTATGCCAGGGGAGTGCGCACTTCTCCGCCCGGCTCAGTCACGGGTACGAGCTATCAGGGCTATCTGGAAGACTTGACAGCCCAAACAGACAAGCCTGTATTCATCACCCAGGTCGGGCTTTCCACCTCCCCCTTTGAGCCGAAATCATGGGTGCCGGGGTTTGGCGGGCACAAGATCGAAGATGTGCCAAAGGCTTTTGAGGCCATCTGGAAGGATATTCGAACAGCAA
>JFJP01005421.1_pt1 | contig 23223 bp, 22 predicted proteins | sample 431651 | NCBI WGS metagenome assembly JFJP01 (sample SAMN02602958, study PRJNA72255) | Microbial mat metagenome, whole genome shotgun sequencing project. | biome: fresh water; feature: sink hole; material: water; isolation source: purple microbial (photo- and chemosynthetic) mats found in...
CGCATGGGCTGGCGGAAGCCGGCCACCGTGGTGTCGCTGTCTTGCACCGCACTGTCTTTGAAAAACACCCGGCCGAGTTCGAAGAGGCGTACCCGCAGCGCCTTGCGATCAAGGTTGAACTTGAGCACAGAGATCAGGCTGCCCAGCAGCGAGGAACGCATCACATCCATCTGGCTGGAGATCGGGTTGAGCAGCTTCACCGGATCGGGGTTGCCCGCCAGCTCATGCTCCCAGCGGGCGTCCACAAAGCTGAAATTGATGGTCTCCTGGTAGCCCAGCTGCGCCAGTTGCCGGCGCACCGCAAACGGGCCGCGCTGGGTCTCGCTACGAATCTTTGCGGTGATGGGCGCCTGTGGCGGCGTCTTGGGCAGTTGCTCGTAGCCAATCACACGAGCGACTTCCTCGATCAGGTCTTCCTCAATCTGCAAGTCAAACCGGAACGCCGGTGGCGACACGGTGACCGTGCCCTCACCTTCGCTCACCGTCAGCCCCAGCCGGCGCAGAGCCCCGGCGCACTGCGCCTGCGTGAGCGGCATACCGATGACCTTTTGGGCACGCGCCACGCGCAGCACCACCGGCTTGCTGTCGGGCAGGGCCAGCGTCTGATCGTCCAGCGGGCCAGCTTGACCACCGCAGATCTCCAGCACCAGCCGGGTGATGCGCTCGACGTGCTCCACCGTGGTGGAAGGGTCGACACCGCGTTCGAAGCGGTGCCCAGCGTCGGTGCTGAAGTTGAACCTGCGCGAACGGCCAGCAATCGCCTTAGGCCACCAGAAAGCCGCCTCGATGTAGATGTTGGTGGTGTCGTCAGACACGGCGGTGGCGTTGCCACCCATGATGCCCGCCAAAGACTCCACCGCCAGGTCGTCAGCGATCACGCCCACCTGTTCATCGATCGCCACCGTGTTGCCATTGAGCAGCTTGAGCTCTTCTCCCGGTCGACCCCAGCGCACCTGCAGGCCGCCGTGAATCTTGTCGAGGTCAAAAATATGCGACGGACGACCCAGCTCGAACATCACGTAGTTGGAGATGTCCACCAACGGTGACACGCTGCGCTGCCCGCAACGCGCCAGCCGTTCGACCATCCAGTCGGGGGTTTGCACCTGGGTATTCACGCCGCGCACAATGCGCCCGCTGAAGCGACCACACAGGTCGCTGGCCTGTACCGACACCGGCAGACGATCCGGAATCTGCGAAGGCACCGACGGGAACTCTGGCTGTAGCAGCGGTGTACCGGTCAGCGCCGAGACTTCGCGGGCCACGCCAAATACGCTCAAGCAATGCGCCAGGTTGGGCGTGAGCTTGAGGGTGAACAGCTTGTCGTCCAGGGCAAGATGCTCGCGAATATCGCGACCGACCACCGCGTCCTCAGCCAGCTCGAGCAAGCCGCCGTGTTCGTCCGACAGTTTCAGTTCGCGAGCGGAGCACAACATGCCCTGGCTTTCAACGCCGCGCAGCTTGCCCACCCGGATCTGGAACGGCTGACCGTCCTCGCCGGGCGGCAACGCCGCGCCGACCAGGGCGCAAGGCACCTTGAGGCCAGCGCGCGCGTTCGGCGCACCGCAGACGATGGAGAGTGGTTCGGCCTGCCCCACGTCCACCTGGCAGATGCGAAGGCGGTCGGCGTTGGGATGTTGCTCGGCAGTCAGAATCTGCCCCACCACGACGCCAGCAAACGGCGGCGCCACAGCGGTCAGCTCCTCCACCTCCAGGCCAGCCATGGTGAGGGTGTCGGCCAGCTGCTGGCTGGAGATCGGTGGGTTGCAGAAACTGCGCAACCAGGATTCGGGGAATTGCATCGTGTCGGTCCGAAAGAATCAGCGGAACTGGCTCAGGAAGCGGATATCGCCGTCAAAAAACAGACGCAAGTCGTTCACGCCGTACCGCAGCATGGTCAGCCGGTCTGGGCCCATGCCGAATGCGAATCCGATGAAGCGCTCCGGATCCAGTCCCATGTTGCGCACCACGTTGGGGTGCACCTGGCCAGACCCGGCCACTTCCAGCCAACGCCCGGCCAGCGGACCGCTCTGAAACTGAATGTCGATCTCGGCGCTGGGCTCGGTGAACGGAAAAAAACTGGGGCGAAAGCGCAGCACCAGGTCGTTGGATTCAAAAAAGGTGCGGCAAAAATCGGTGAACACGAACTTGAGATCTTTGAAGCTCACGTTCTCGCCAATCCACAGGCCTTCGCACTGGTGAAACATCGGGGAATGGGTGGCATCGCTGTCGACCCGGTAGGTGCGGCCGGGCGCAATCACGCGGATCTCTGGCATGCCCTGCCCGGCATCCAGCGCTGCGCGGTGACGCTTCACATGGGCAACCGCGTGACGGATCTGCATCGGGCTGGTGTGCGTGCGCAGCAAATTCGGCGCCTTCTCGCTGCCACCTTCCACGTAAAACGTGTCGTGCATGGAGCGCGCCGGGTGGTCTTCGGGCGTGTTCAGCGCGGTGAAGTTGAACCAATCGGACTCGATCTCAGGACCATCGGCGACCTCGAAACCCATGCTCCCGAAAATGGACTCAATGCGCTCCAGCGTGAGACTCACCGGATGCAGGCCACCCGCTCCACGCTGTCGACCGGGCAGCGTGACATCCAGCGCCTCGGCCTTGAGTTGCTGGTCGAGTTCGGCGTCTGCCAGCGCCTGGCGGCGCTCGTTCAGCGCGACCTCAATCGCCTGCTTGGCCTGGTTGATGGCAGCACCGCGCGACTTCTTCTCGTCCACCGGCAGCGTAGCCAGACCTTTCATCAGCTCGGTGATGCGGCCAGCCTTGCCAAGGTAACGGGCCTTGGCATTCTCCAGATCGGCGGGGGCGACGGCACTCGCAAAGGCGGCGCGCGCTTCCTGGGCCAAAGCGTCCAACTCGTTCATGGGGTGATGGGTGTGTATTGCCAAGAAAAAAGGGGCTGAGTGCCACAAGGGAAATCCCTCAAGCCTCAACCCCTTTGAGCGACGCGACCTGCGACCAGGCCAAAGCCTGGGCAAAGGTCGGTCGAAAATCAAGCGGCCAGCTTGGCTTTGACTTGCTCCACGATGCTGTTGAAAGCAGCAACATCGTTCACAGCCAGATCGGCCAAAACCTTGCGGTCGATCTCGATCTGGGCCTTTTTCAGGCCATTGGCGAACTGGCTGTACGTGAGACCGCAAGCGCGTGCACCGGCGTTGATACGCGCGATCCACAGCTGACGGAAAACACGCTTCTTGGTGCGGCGATCACGGTAAGCGTATTGACCCGCCTTCATCACCGCCTGTTTGGCGATGCGATAGACGTTGCCACGACGACCGCGGAAACCTTTGGCAAGGGCGAGAACTTTTTTGTGACGGGCGCGTGCCGTTACACCACGTTTGACGCGAGGCATGTATGACTCCTTTGTTCGTCGTTGATCAAATGCCCATGCCGGGCAGCATCTGCGCCATGTGACCCATGTTGGTCTCATGCACAGTCACCGAACCCCGCAATTGGCGCTTGTTCTTGGTGGTCTTCTTGGTCAGGATGTGACGTTTGAAGGCTTGACCGCGCTTGACGGTGCCACCGGGACGAACGCGAAAACGCTTCTTCGCGCTGCTCTTGGTCTTCATTTTGGGCATCTTCATGCTCCTTTTCGTTTGTGCTCGTGAGGCGCTGCGAACCTTCCGCAGACTTGTTGGCCCCGAGCCACTTTTTATGGAAAACCTTTCGGCTTTCCGGTTCGGCGTCTGACTTTCCAGCCACCGCCTCGGACCGACAGGAGACTACCCTGCCAGTCCAATGCTGTTCATCTCGCCAGCCGCCTTCAGGCTGCCGGCTGTCCTGTCGAGGGCGCTGCCGCCTCGACGGGTTTCGCCGCACCGCCACCGGTCTTCTTGCGACCAGGGGCGATCATCATGATCATCTGGCGACCTTCCAGCTTGGGAAACTGCTCCACGATGATCGAGTCGGCCAACTCGTCCCGGATGCGGTTCAACAGAGCCAAGCCCAGATCCTGGTGCGTGATCTCACGACCGCGGAACCGCAGCGTGATCTTGCACTTATCACCATCGTCCAGAAAGCGCCGGATGTTGCGCATCTTGATGTTGTAGTCGCCGTCGTCGGTACCGGGCCGGAATTTGACTTCCTTGATCTCGATGACCGTCTGCTTGGCTTTGGCTTCAGCCGCCTTCTTCTGCTCTTGGTACTTGAACTTGCCGTAGTCCATCAGGCGACACACGGGAGGCACGGCCGTGGCCGCGATCTCAACCAGGTCCACGTCCAGCTCACCGGCCATCCGCAGCGCCTCTGACAGACTGACGATGCCGAGCGGCTCATTTTCCGGGCCGTTAAGGCGAACCTCGGGGGCCATGATTTCACGGTTCAGTCGGTGTGCGCGCTCTTCACGTTGGCGGCGGTCGCGAAAGTTGGTAGCTATGGTGGTTTCCTTGATGTGGGCTGTTCAGGCGACAGGGCGGCCCCTCGGCCGCCCACATGCACATGAAGTTCGCCACGACAGCAGGGGCATCAACCTGGATGTTTGAACTCAAACTTTGGATGAAACGTCTGCCGCAATGAGCCTGGAAAAGTCTTCCAGCGGCATGACACCGAGGTCTTTGTTACCCCGAGCCCGCACAGCCACGGCACCAGCTTCTTTCTCTTTGTCGCCCACGACAACGATGAAAGGAAGCTTTTGCAACGCGTGCTCTCGTATTTTATACGTGATTTTCTCATTGCGCAGGTCGGTTAGGACCCTAAGCCCTTGATTTTGCAACGATTTCGCGATTTCCCGACAGTAATCGGCCTGTGCGTCCGTGATGTTGAGCACCGCCACCTGCACTGGCGAGAGCCAAGTAGGCAGCGCACCGGCATGTTCTTCGATCAGGATGCCGATGAATCGCTCCAGGCTGCCGACGATGGCGCGATGAAGCATCACGGGACGGTGGCGCGCACCATCTTCACCGACGTATTCGGCGTCCAGCCGCTCGGGCATGGAGAAATCGACCTGCATGGTGCCGCACTGCCATTGGCGCCCGATCGCATCTTTCAGCGTGTACTCGATCTTTGGGCCATAGAACGCGCCGTCGCCCGGAGAGATCTCGAACTCGCAGCCCGAGGCTCGCAGGCTTTCCATCAGCGCGTGTTCGGCCTTGTCCCAGACTTCGTCTGAGCCGATGCGCGCGTCGGGCCTCGTCGCGACCTTGTAAATGATGTTTTTGAAGCCGAAGTCCGCGTAGACCTTTTGCAGCAGCGCCGTGTAGGCCAGGCACTCGGGCAGGATCTGCTCTTCGGTGCAGAAGATGTGGCCATCGTCCTGCGTAAAACCGCGCACGCGCATGATGCCGTGCAGGCCGCCGCTGGGCTCGTTGCGGTGGCACTGGCCGAACTCGCCGTAGCGCAGCGGCAGGTCGCGGTAGCTCTTGATCCCCTGCTTGTAGATCAGGATGTGCCCCGGGCAATTCATGGGCTTCAAGGCGTACTCGCGCTTTTCACTCTCGGTGGTGAACATGTTGTCGCGGTACTTGTCCCAGTGGCCGGTTTTCTCCCAAAGTGACTTGTCGATGATCTGCGGGCCCTTGACTTCCTGGTAGCCGTTCTCGCGATACACACGGCGCATGTATTGCTCCACCTCCTGCCACAGCGTCCATCCTTTGGGGTGCCAGAACACCAGCCCGGGAGCGTGTTCGTCGATGTGGAACAGATCAAGTTCGCGGCCGAGCTTGCGGTGGTCGCGCTTCTCGGCCTCTTCGATCATGGTCAGGTGCTGCTGCAACTCGTCCTTGGTGGCCCAGGCCGTGCCGTAGATGCGCTGCAGCATCTCGTTGCGGTGATCGCCGCGCCAGTAAGCGCCGGCCACCTTCATCAGCTTGAAGTGCTTGAGCTTGCCGGTGCTGGGCACGTGGGGGCCGCGGCAAAGATCTTCAAACCCGCCTTCGCGGTAGAGCGACACGTCTTCATTGCTCGGGATGCTGGCGATGATCTCGGCCTTGTAATGCTCACCCATGCCCTTGAAATAGACCACGGCCTCGTCGCGCGGCAACACACGGCGCACCACGGGCTCGTCTTTGTTGGCCAGCTCGGTCATGCGCTTTTCAATCGCCACCAGGTCGTCTGGCGTGAAGGGCCGCTTGTACGAGAAGTCGTAGAAGAAGCCGTGCTCGATCACCGGGCCGATGGTCACCTGCGCATCGGGGAACAAGTCCTTGACCGCATAGGCCAGCAGGTGGGCGGTGGAATGACGGATGACTTCCAGTCCGTCAGCGTCCTTGGCCGTAACGATGGACAGCGGGCTGTCCTGCGTGATGAGGTGGCTGGTGTCGACGACCTTGAAGCCGGATCCACCTTCGGCGGGGATCTTGCCGGCCAGCGCGGCTTTCGCCAGGCCGCTGCCGATGGAGGCTGCCACCTCGGCCACGGTGACCGGGCCGGGGAATTCGCGTTGGGAACCGTCGGGGAGCGTGATGTGCAACATGGGGTGGTCCAGAAAACAAAAAGCGCGGCAGGGGCCGCGCTGGTGTGGGTCAAAGGGAATCGGGCAGGCGCGAACTGCAGGCCCTAGAAGGCCGGGAGGGTGATCTCCTGAGTTCGCGGTGTCATAACCAGATTGCCTTTCTCGCTCTTGCTGTGTCAAACGAGCTGTAATTTTCACACAAAAGAGCCAAGACGAAAAAAGCCCGGGCTGGCCCGGGCTCCTTGCCTCCTACAACCGCTCTGGGGCGGACTCGGGGATGTCAGTGAAACTGCTCTTCTTCGGTCGAGCCGGTCAGGGCCTTCACGCTGGAGGAGCCGCCCTGAATCACGGTGGTCACGTCGTCGAAGTAACCGGCGCCCACTTCCTGCTGGTGCGACACGAAGGTGTAGCCCTTGTCGCGTGCGGCGAACTCGGGCTCCTGCACCATGTTCACATAGTGCTTCATGCCTTCGCCGCGGGCGTAGGCGTGGGCGAACTGGAAGGTGTTGAACCAGTTGATGTGAATGCCGGCCAGCGTGATGAACTGGTACTTGTAGCCAAGCGCGGCCAGGTCTTCCTGGAACGAAGCGATCTGCGTGTCGTTGAGGTTCTTCTTCCAGTTGAACGATGGCGAGCAGTTGTACGACAGCAACTTGCCGGGGCAAGCGGCCTGCACGGCCTGGGCGAATTCGCGGGCGAAGCCGATGTCGGGCACGCCGGTTTCGCACCACACCAGATCGGCGTAGGGCGCGTAGGCGATGCCGCGGCTGATGGCCTGCTCCAGACCGTTCTTGACGCGGTAGAAACCTTCTTGCGTGCGCTCACCGGTCAGGAATGGCTTGTCGTTGGCGTCGTGGTCGCTGGTGATGAGGTTGGCGGCTTCAGCATCGGTGCGGGCCAGCACGATGGTGGAGACACCCATTACGTCGGCAGCGAAGCGCGCGGCGATCAGCTTCTCGCAGGCTTCTTGCGTGGGCACGAGCACCTTGCCACCCATGTGGCCGCATTTCTTCACGGCGGCCAGTTGGTCTTCGAAGTGCACGCCGGCGGCGCCGGCGGCGATCATGTTCTTCATGAGTTCGAAGGCGTTAAGCACGCCACCGAAGCCGGCTTCGGCGTCGGCCACGATGGGCAGGAAGTAGTCGATGAACTCCGGGCTGCCTGGCTCAATGCCGCGGCCCCACTGAATTTCGTCGGCTCGCTTGAAGGTGTTGTTGATGCGACGAACCATGGTGGGCACCGAGTCGTAGGCGTAGAGCGACTGGTCGGGGTACATGGTCTCAGACGTGTTGCCGTCGGCGGCGACTTGCCAGCCCGACAGGTACACCGCCTCCAGACCAGCTTTGGCCTGCTGCATCGCCTGGCCGGCAGAGATGGCGCCAAAGGCATTCACGTAGCCTTTTTTGGAACCGCCGTTGACCTTGTCCCAGAGCTTCTCTGCGCCGCGCTTGGCCAGCGTGTGCTCGATGTTCATGCTGCCGCGCAGACGCACGACGTCGGCTGCGGAGTAGCCGCGCTTCACGCCCTTCCAGCGTGGGTTGGTGGCCCAGTCTTTCTCCAGGGCTTCGATCTGCTGCTGGCGGCTCAGTTGTTCGGTGAGGGATTGGGGCATGGAAAACACTCCTGGGTTGGATGGAAGGCAAAAAGGGTGGCAGCAGTACGGCATTGGCACCGACCGCCGTTACATCTACTGTAAGTCTTATAGAAGACCAAGTCCAGATCTTATGTCTTATACAAGACATATTTTTATCTGTTCAAAATCAACGATCTGGGGCCAATATTTCTCTATGTAAAATATTTTTTCTTGCATTGAGAAATTTTGCGGCAGCGCACCAAAGCGATTTTCACAATGCGGATCGCTCAAGGTCATTGCGAAACTCGCCATACCGCTGCGCCACCGACCCAGTCTGCCCGCCCGACGGCGCTGGCATCGTGCATGATTCGCGCCCATGTCGACCAACATCCCACCCATGCCTCATGCGCCCTCTCCGCACTGGTGGCACTTCGCCGCACTGGGCCTGAGCATGGCGCTGGTGGGCAGCTACGTGGCGCTGTCCAAGCCCTTGGTGCTGGTGTTTCCGATCTTCCTGCTGGCTTGGCTGCGCTTTGGTATTGGCGGGCTGGCCATGTGGCGCTGGCTGCGCAAGCCAGCAAGTGAGGCGCCGCTGTCTGCACACACCCGTCGCCTGCTGTTCCTTGAGTCGTTTCTCGGCAACTTTCTTTTCTCCATCTTCATGCTGCTTGGTGTGAGCATGACCACCGCGGTGGCTGCGGGCGTGGTGATGTCGGCCATTCCAGCGGTGGTGGCGCTGCTGAGCTGGCTGTTCCTGCGGGAGCGCATTGGCCGGCGCAGTCTGGCCGGCATTGCCTGCGCGGCGATCGGCATCGCGTTGTTTTCTTTGCAGAAGATCGACCCTGGAACCGCTGCGGCGGCAGCTGCTTCAACCGTCTGGGGCATCGACCGAACCTTGCTGGGCAATCTGCTGGTGTTCGCCGCGGTGGTTTGCGAGGCGAGCTACGTGGTGATTGGCAAGCGGCTCACCGATGGCCTGGGGCCCAAGCGCATTTCAGCCATCATCAATCTGTGGGGGTTTGCGCTGGTCACGCCCATGGGCCTGTGGGCCGCGTGGCATTTCGACTTCTCCGCCGTGAGCGGCTCCAGCTGGGCGCTGCTGGTGTTTTACGCGCTGGCGGCCAGCGTGTGGACGGTCTGGCTCTGGATGACGGGCTTGAAGCGCGTGCCTGCTTCTCAGGCCGGTGTTTTCACCGTCATGTTGCCGATCAGCGCCGCGGTGATCGGTGTGGTGTTCATGGGGGAACGTCTCACCGGCCTGCAGACGCTGGCGTTTGGTATTGCACTGCTGGGGCTGTTGCTCGCAACCCTGCCGGCGCGCAAGCCCCGCCCCTGATTAGGCGCACCACAGCCCGCTGGGATCGGTCAGGCCCATCCACAGGGCCCAGCCGGAGGTGATCGCGAGCGCCACGCCGGCGAGCCGAATGCCCCAGGCCCCAGAGCGGCCGCCGCGCAGCCTGAGCAGGAGCCAGGGGCCTGCTGTGAGCGACAGCGAGGTTCCCGCTGAAAACAGCGCCATGATCAACGCGCCCTCCCACGCACTGGCAGACAACGAGGCCACCAGAAGCGCCGAATACAACAACCCGCAAGGCATGAGCGCCCAGGCCACACCCAGCAACAGCGGCGCACGCTGCCCGAGGCCAGACAAGCCCGGGCGCACCTTGCGCCAGACCGTCTGGCCGAGCTGATCGATCCACGCGGGCTGCCGTGCCCGCCAGATCAGGGCCGCACCGAGCAGTAGGGCCGCCACATGAAACATGGTCCAGACCGGGCGGAGCACCGCCGTGTTGGTACCCAGCCAGGCCAGGCCTTGCACCGAGCCCGCCGCGAACGCACCAAAAAGGGCATAGCCCACCATGCGGCTGAGCTGGAAAGTCCAGAGGGCTTGCGCGCCCCGCTCCCCCGCCGCACGGCTGATGCCGGCGCAGGCGGCACCACACATGGCCACACAGTGCGGACCACCTGCCACACCCATGAACAGGGCGGTGAGCGCCATCGAAGTTTGCATACCGCTTGCTTAGCGATCCTCAGGCCGGGGGCATCAAATGATTTTGGAGAAACGGGCGCGATCCTGATCGACCTGAAGGTTCTTATCGAACACCATGGCGATCGCGCGCACCAGATACCACCCCGCAGGGGTCACCTTCAAACCAGTCTCACTGAGTGACACCAGACCCTGCTCCTCGAATTCATGAAACGAGTCCAACTCACGCTCGAAATATCGCTTGAAATCAATCAGGTGCCCGAGCTCGATGGATTCGTAATGCAGCTCACCCTGACACATGATGGCCATGATGACCGCACGGCGCAGAATGTCGTCGCGTGTGAGGGCCAGGCCACGCACGATCGGCAGGCGACCTTGGTCCAGCGCATCGTAGTACTCCTCCAGCGTCTTGGCGTTCTGGCTGTAAGTGGGGCCGATGCGCCCGATGGCGGAGACGCCCAGCGCAATCAGGTCGCAATCGGGCTGGGTGCTGTAGCCCTGAAAGTTGCGGTGCAGCCGACCCTGGCGCTTGGCCACGGCCAGGGCATCGGTGGGCAGCGCGAAATGGTCCATACCCACATACACATAGCCAGCGTCGAGCAATGCGTCGAGCGAGGCCGAGAGCATCGCCACTTTGTCCCCCCCACTGGGCAACTCAGCAGAGATGATGCGGCGTTGCGGCTTGAACCGAGTGGGCAGATGCGCATAGGCATAGAGGGCGATGCGATCGGGGCGAAGCGCATTGATCTGCGCCAGGGTCCGCGCGAACGACTCAGGGGTTTGAAGCGGCAACCCATAGATCAGGTCGACGTTGACCGACTCGAACCCGATTTTTCGCGCGGCTTCCACCAGCTTGAACACCTGTTCGGCGGGTTGAACCCGGTGCACGGCTTTTTGTACCGCAGGGTCGAAGTCCTGCACGCCAAAGCTCAAGCGGTTGAAGCCGAGCCGGGCCAGGGTCTGCAGCCGCTGGTCTGTCACGGTACGGGGGTCCACCTCAATCGAATATTCACCGCCCGGCACCAGCGTGAAGTTGCGCCGGATCATGGCCATCAGGTCTTCCAGCTCGGCATCAGAGAGGAACGTTGGCGTTCCCCCACCCAGGTGGAGCTGGGACACACCGTGACCCTGACCAAAATGAGCCACCTGCAACTCGACTTCCCGCGAGAGGTAGCGCAGGTACTCGGCCGCGCGCTCGTGATGCTTGGTGATCACCTTGTTGCAAGCGCAGTAATAGCAAACCGACTCGCAAAACGGAATGTGCACATACAGGGACAGCGGCAGCGCCAGCGAGCCGGCGCGGCGCTGCTCCAGAGCCTGGATGTAGTCCGGTTCGCCAAACGCCTCAACAAACCGATCGGCCGTGGGATATGAGGTGTAGCGAGGGCCGGGGACGTCGAACCGCTTGAGCAGGTCGCTGGGTATGGCGTGGGTCACTGGGCAATCTCCGTGGGATGTGGGACTGTGCCTCAGCCCTTGCTGGCAACCCTTGATCTTCATCAAGGCTTGCTAAGGCAGTAGGGCTGGCTTGCCGCTGTTTTCACAGCGGGAAACGCGGGCATCGGTAACCCCATGGGTTAAGCTCGAGCGGATTTTTGGGGCGTTTGCAACGCCAAATTGGGGCAATCGGAGAGAAAAATGGACGTCCAAAGCATCAAGGTGGCTTGCGCGAGTTGCAACCTGCGCGAGCTGTGCCTGCCGATGGGGCTGAACGCCGAGGAAGTGGAAAAGCTGGACAGCGTGATCTCCAGCCGCCGGCGCATTAAGCGCGGATCCACGCTGTTTAGCACGGGAGACAAGTTCACATCGCTCTACGCGGTGCGCTCCGGGTTCTTCAAGACCTGCGTGACCACCGCCGATGGCCGGGATCAGGTGACCGGTTTTCAGATGACGGGCGAGATCATGGGGCTGGATGGCATCGTGAGCGACCACCACTCGTGCGATGCGATTGCCCTGGAAGACGCTGAAGTCTGCGTGATGCCATTCGACCAGATGGAGGCGCTTTCACGCGAATTCACCACGCTTCAACACCACATGCACAAGATCATGAGTCGCGAGATCGTTCGCGACCATGGCGTCATGCTGCTGTTGGGCAGCATGCGCGCAGAAGAGCGGCTGGCCGCATTCCTGCTCAATCTGGTCCAGCGCCTGCACGCACGAGGGTTTTCTCAATCTGAACTGATTCTGCGAATGACACGCGAAGAAATCGGAAGCTACCTGGGCATGAAACTGGAAACGGTGAGCCGGACGTTTTCCAAGTTTGTGGAAGACGGCATCATCGAGGTGAAGCAGCGCTACGTGCTCATCAAAAGAACCGATGGGCTACAGCAGATTGTGAATCCGCCAAGCCGTCGGTGAGACCGGCGCCTAGGGTCAGCCGATCTCCAAGCTGGGCAGTGCGGCGGAAGTTGCCGCTATGAAAATGCCGCCGCGCTCAATCACAGGGGCGGTTGCCTGCACAGGAGTCTGGACGCTGGTCCGGCGGGACCGGGCAGCGGTTAACCTCGAAAGCCGACATGGCCAGCAAGGTGGTGAGCGCGCTGGACACCATGGTCGCGCCCCAGAACACGAAGAATGCCAAGGTGTAGACCGCTTCCCGCGAAAGGGTTACCGGCTGTCCAAACCAATGCAGATCGCCGGGATCGACCAGCGCGAACACCACCATCTCCAGCACCGCAGCAACCAGAAATGCCGGCCAGACGATCCACATCCAGCGCTGAGACCACCTGTTGCTGCCGCTCGCCTGGCGGCCACCCTCTTGGGTATGTTGATGTTGCGAATTGCTCATTTATCGGCCGGCACCAAGGGAGATGCCGCGTGATTGCGGCCCTGCTGGGCCGGCTGCACAGCCATCAAGGCATCAATTCTTGCCTGACCCTGAAGTGCTTGTGCCGCCTTGAGCTCCCGCTCATAGACCGCTTTGTCCAGCACCGGATCCTGATCCATGGAGGAAATGACCACCATGGTAGAGGTGGCAATAACGCCCAGCAGCAAAAGCGCCGGGACGAACACCACTTGAGGAATTCGCCACCAGGGAATGTCGGTGTTCGGCGGGGATGGCGTGGGGTGCGTGTTGCTCATGAACGGTCTCCAGAACTGGGCTTAAAAGGACTTGGCGGTCAGTCTCAGCGCGGAATGAGAAAAGCCGCCTTCTCCGTCACCTGAACCGAGGCGTCGCCGATGGCGCGGATTTCAAACCTGATCGGGTGTGAGCCGGTTGCCGCCACACCGGGCGGCACCTGCACACGCAGCACCGCAGAGCGCACCTCGGTGGGCAGCACCTCCACCTCGGACGCCGACGCAATCTCGATACCGGGCAAGCCACCGACCGTGATCGCGTAACGCTGGGTGCTTTCTGTCGCATTCATCACCTGGAGGCGGAACACGTTTTCGATACGGCCCTGCTCCACCTCGCGCGCAAGTGCTCCGCGATCGCGGATCACATCGACCCGCAGCGGTGTTCGCGTGAACAGACTAACTCCCACCGCCAGTGTGATCGTCAGCAAGATGCCGGAGTAGACCAGCACGCGCGGGCGAAAAGCGCGGCGGATCATCTGCGCCGTGGTCCAACCCTGAGCCATCCCATTCTGGGTCGAGTATTTGATGAGTCCCCGCGGGTAGCCTACCTTGTCCATCACTTCATCGCACACATCGATACAGGCGCCACAACCAATGCATTCGTACTGCAGGCCGTTACGGATGTCGATCCCAGTGGGGCAGACTTGTACGCACAGTGTGCAAGCAACGCAGTCCCCAAGACCCATCGCGGTGGGATCGGATTTCTTGGAACGGGCACCGCGGGGCTCACCGCGCTTCTCGTCGTAGGTGACGATCATGGTGTCTTTGTCGAACATGGCACTCTGGAAGCGCGCATACGGACACATGTACTTGCACACCTGCTCGCGCATGAAGCCGGCGTTGCCGTAGGTAGCGAAGCCGTAAAAGCCGATCCAGAACAGCTGCCAAGGACCGAGGGAAGCCGCCAGACTCAACGCGGCCAGCTCCCGAATGGGCGTGAAGTAACCCACGAAAGTGAAGCCAGTCCAAAGCGCAAAACCGATCCACAGCGCGTGCTTGAGCCATTTCTTTCCGAACTTGGCTACGGAAAGATCGCCCTTGTCCAGCCGCATGCGTGCCGACCGGTCGCCCTCCACCTTCTTCTCGATCCAGAGAAAGATTTCGGTGTAAACCGTCTGCGGGCAGGCATAGCCACACCACAGGCGCCCCGCGATCGCGGTGAACAGGAACAGCGACAGCGCCGAAATCACCAGCAAACCGGTGAGATAGATGAAATCCTGAGGGTAGAGAACCAGGTTGAAGATATAGAAGCGCCTGGCCTCAAGATCAAACAACACCGCCTGGCGGGAATTCCACTGCAGCCACGGTATGCCATAAAACACCAGCTGCGTGATCCACACGGTGACCCAGCGCCAATGGGAAAAAACCCCAGAGACCGAGCGGGGATAAATCTTGTCGCGCGACTCGTAAAGAGACACGAGTTCGTCACCTCCCTCGCCTCCCGAAACCGGCAGAACGGGGGTGCGGCTGGCGCTGGAATCGGAGGCGGTGGTCACAGGCGTGGTCTGGCAGAAAAAGTCGGGGTGGTGGAACAGTCCACTGGCCTCATCCACGCGCAATGGGTGGATGAGTCGGGCATGGCATCAGTTGGCGGGCTTGTTGGACATGCCCCACACATACGAAGCCAGCACATTGATCTGGTCGGCGTTGAGCAGCGCCGCCTGGCCCGGCATCGCATTGTTGATGCCGTTGTTGACTGCACGAACAATGGCTTCTTCGCCCCAGCCATGCAGCCAGATGCCGTCGGTCAGGTTGGGCGCGCCGATGGCGCTCAACCCCTTGCCGTCGGCGCCGTGGCAAGCCGCGCAGCTGGCGAACTTGGCCTTGCCTTGTACCGCACGGACAGGGTCGTGCGGCGTGTTCGCCAAGCTGAGAACATAGTGAGCCACGTTGAGCACATCCTCTGCGCCACCAACAGCTGCAGCCATGGGTGGCATCACGCCATTGCGGCCGTTGGCGATGGCGGTCTTGATCGCCTCTGGTGTGCCACCGCCGAGCCAGTCGTTGTCGGTCAGGTTGGGGAAGCCCTTGGCGCCGCGAGCGTCAGAACCGTGGCACTGGGCGCAATAGTTCATGAACAGGCGCTCGCCAATGGCCTTGGCCTGGGGATCTGCCGCAATGGCCTCTGGCGTCATGTCCTTGAACCGCGCATAGATGGGCGCAATGGTGGCTTCTACTTTGGCCACCTCGGCGGTGTGCTGGCCGGTTGACGACCAGCCCAGCAAGCCCTGGAACTTGCCAAAGGTGGGATACAGCAAGCCGTAAACGAGCGCGAAGACCACCGTGATGACAAACAGATACACCCACCACTTGGGCAGCGGGTTGTTCATTTCCCTCAGATCGCCGTCCCACACGTGCCCGGTGGTGTTGTCATGCAGCGTGGCCGCCTTGGTGGTGCCGCTGATCCAGAGCAGGATCAAGCAAGCAATGATGCTGACCAGGGTAAGCCCGGCCACATAGATATTCCAGAATCCGCTGGTGAAGTCACTCATGATGGTTCTCTTGTGGCGGTGAGGGGGTTAGTCGTCACCGAAAGGCAGTCGGGCGGCTTCGTCAAAGTCGGCCTGGTTCTTTTTCGACCAAGCCCAGACCAGAATGCCGACGAAGGCCAGCAGGCTGATCACGGTCACGATGCTGCGCATGTCGTTGATTTCCATGGCGCGCTCCCGTCCTATTGGGCTGCGGCAGCAGGTTTCACCTGTGCCACCGAGGTGTCTGACTCGGCAGGCGCCTGCGCTGCTGGCGCCGAGGTGAGCGCGCTGCGGTGGATGCCCAGCACCTGCAGATACGCAATCACCGCCTCCATCTCGGTTTTGCCCTTGACAGCTTCCATCGAACCGGCAATTTCCTCGTCGGTGTAGGGCGCACCCAGCGTGCGCAGCACCTCCATGCGCTTGGGCAGCTGGGTTTCGTCCACCACCTTGGTGGCCAGCCACGGATACGCGGGCATGTTGGACTCAGGCACCAGATCGCGCGGGTTCATCAGGTGGATGCGGTGCCATTCGTCGCTGTAGCGGCCGCCCACGCGGTGCAGGTCAGGACCGGTGCGCTTGCTGCCCCACTGGAAGGGCCGGTCGTACACATATTCACCCGCGACCGAGTAAGGGCCGTAACGCAGCGTCTCTGCCTGGAACGGACGAACCATTTGCGAGTGGCAGTTGTAGCAACCTTCGCTCACGTAGACATCGCGTCCGGCCAGCTGCAGCGCTGAGTAGGGCTTGAGGCCTTCGATCGGCTGCGTGGTGGACTTCTGGAAGAACAGGGGCACGATTTCCACCAGACCACCAACCGCGACCACGAGCGTGATCAGCACGATCATGAGGAAGTTGTTGGTCTCGATACGGGCGTGACCGACGGGTTTTTCGTTATTGGACATGTTGAAGACTCCTCAGGCGTGGGCCGGATTGACAGCGAGAACCGGGACGTCAACGACGCGGCCCTGGCGCATGGTCATGATCACGTTCCACAACATCACCAGCATGCCGCCGAGGTAAAGGACGCCACCCACCAGGCGGATGACATAGAAAGGGAAGGTGGCCTTGACCGACTCGACAAAGGTGTAGGTGAGGCTGCCGTCGGGGTTGACCGAGCGCCACATCAGACCCTGCATCACACCAGCGATCCACATCGCGGCGATGTACAGCACGATGCCAATGGTGGCCACCCAGAAGTGGATTTCGATCGCGGGCACCGAATACATCTTCTTCTGGCCGAACAGACGGGGAATCAGGTAGTACAGCGATCCCATCGAAACCAAGCCCACCCAACCCAGCGCGCCAGAGTGAACGTGGCCCACAGTCCAGTCGGTGTAGTGCGACAGAGCGTTGACGGTCTTGATGGACATCATCGGGCCTTCGAATGTGGACATGCCGTAGAACGACAGAGACACGATCAGGAAGCGCAGGATGGGGTCGTCACGCAGCTTGTGCCAAGCACCCGACAGGGTCATGATGCCGTTGATCATGCCGCCCCAACTGGGCGCAAGCAGGATGAGCGAGAACACCATCCCGACCGATTGCGTCCAGTCGGGCAGCGCGGTGTAGTGCAGATGGTGAGGACCCGCCCACATGTAGGTAAAGATCAGCGCCCAGAAGTGAACGATGGACAGCCGGTACGAATACACCGGGCGCTCGGCCTGCTTGGGGATGAAGTAGTACATCATGCCCAGGAAGGCGGCGGTCAGGAAGAAGCCCACCGCGTTGTGGCCGTACCACCATTGCACCATGGCGTCCTGCACACCGGCATAGGCCGAGTAGGAGTGGGTGGCACTGGTCGGAATGACCAGGTTGTTGAAAATGTGCAACAGGGCAATGGTGATGATGTAAGCACCAAAGAACCAGTTGGCCACATAGATGTGGCGCACCTTTCGGATACCGACCGTGCCGAAGAACACGATGGCATAAGCCACCCACACCACAGCAATGAACAAGTCGATTGGCCAGATCATCTCGGCGTATTCACGACTTTGGGTGAGGCCCAACGGATACGTGATCACAACCGAAAGCACGATGGCGTTCCAGCCCCAGAACGTGAACCAAGCCAGCTTGCCAGCAAAGAGCTGCGTGTGGCAGGTACGCTGCACCACGTAGTAGCTGGTGGCAAACAATGCCGATCCACCGAAAGCGAAAATCACAGCGCTGGTGTGCAGCGGGCGCAGACGGCTGTAAACCAGCCACTCCACGCCCATGTTGAGCTCGGGCCAGGCAAGCTGAGCCGCGATGATCACGCCAACCAGCATACCCACCACGCCGTAGATCACGGACATGACGGCAAAGCCGCGTACTACCCCATCGTTGTAGACCGCCGGCTGGCTGGTCTTTGTTGTCACCGACATAAAGAACTCCTCGTGAATGTCACGGGGGGAGTGTCACAGTGTGTGACAACCATCGCCTTGACCTAAGTCAATCGCGGCCCACTATGCGGTCTTCCTCACGCTCTAAGATGCGCTCGCCTTCGCGCTCGATGTTGTCGAACTGGCCCGCCTGCAGCGCCCACCAGAACAAGCCAATCACCACAAACACCAATACGATCGACAGGGGCACGAGCAAATAGAGAATGTCCATGGGTGTGGTTCTCAGCGAAGATGCGCAGCAAAAAAAATCAGTCGGCCACCAGCGCCGGCGCTTCGGTGTCCCGAGCCCCGGTGGGCACCTTGCCCGCCAGCCGCAAGGCATTGAGGATCACCAGCAACGAACTGCCTGCCATGCCCAGCCCCGCGAGCCAGGGCGGCATGTACCCAAGCAGCGCCAACGGTACGGCGACAGCGTTGTAGAGCCCGGCCCAGATCAAGTTCTGGCGCACGATGCGCATGGTGTCGCGGGCCAGGCACAGCGTGTGCACCACATCCATCACCCGCCCGCCCTGGATCACGTAGTCAGACTGTGCCTGCGCCAGCGGCGCGGCGTGACCCAGCGCGAAAGATGTGTCGGCGCGGGCCAGCACCGGGCCGTCGTTGAGGCCATCGCCCACCATCGCCAAACGCAGACCGCTGGCCTGCAAGCCCACCACCTCGACCAGCTTTTGCTCCGGGCTGGCGCCAGCAATGACATGGTCCACCCCAACGGCCGCGCCCACCAGCTGCGCCGCAGCGGGCCGGTCGCCAGACAGCAGCCAGGTCTGCACACCCAGCTCGCGCAACTTCTCCACCGCTTCTCTGGCGTCCGCACGCACACCCTCTTCCAAGCGGATCGTGGCCAGCCAGCCACGCTCGTCAACCAGATGGGCGCACGGGGAATCGTCCTGCACATCGCCAGCCGGGCCGCCACTCAGGCCACAGAATGCAGCCGACCCCAGCTTTACCCAACCCCCGTCCGCCCGATCTGCCTGCATGCCCTGCCCAGCCAACTCCTGCACCGCGGTCAGCGCCGGCGCAACACCTTCGCCGCCCTGCTCCGCAGCCGCCTGCACGATCGCGCGCGACACCGGATGCAGGGAACCCGCGGCCAGCGCAGCGGCCAGCGCCAGCGTATCGGCCGCCTGACTGCCCGGACGAACCGCCACCGAAGACAGCGCCAGCCGATCGTGCGTGAGCGTGCCGGTCTTGTCGAACACCACCGCATTGATGCCGGCCAGCGTCTCAAACGCCTGCAGGCGGCGCACCAGAATGCCTCGCCGCGCGAGTGCGCCCGCCGCGCTCAGCATGGCAGCTGGCGTGGCCAGCGAGAGCGCGCACGGACATGTGACGATCAGCACAGCCACCGCCACCGACAGCGCCTTGGTGTGATCGATCTGCCACCAATACCACCCCGCCAGCGCAGCGGCCAGCAGCACCATCACCAGGAAAGGCGCCGCGATGCGATCGGCCAGAATGGCCAGCCGAGGCTTTTCGGTAGACGCCTTTTCCATCAGTGCAACGATCTGTGCAAAACGGGTTTCGCGCCCCAAACGCTCCACCGCCACCAGCACCGGACCGCCCAGGTTGTAACTGCCCGCCACCACCGACTCCCCGCGCCAGCGCAGCACCGGATGCGACTCGCCAGTGAGCAAGGCCTCGTCCACCGTGGCGCTTTCGCTCTGCACCACTCCGTCGCCCGGAAACGCCTGGCCGGCCAGCACCCGCACCGTGTCGCCCACCTGCAGCCGGCGCACCGACACCGTTCGAAAACTGCCATCGGCGGCCTGCTGATAGCAGGTCTGCGGAAGCCGGTTCATCAGGCTGTCGAGTGCACCCGCGGTGCGGTCGCGCGCCTTGAATTCCAGGTAACGACCGCCGAGCAGAAAGAACACGAACATGGTGAGCGAGTCGAACCACACCTCCTCGCCCCAGGGACCCGTGGGGTCGAAGGTGACCGCCGAGCTGACCAGAAACGTCACCAAAATGCCCACCGAAACCGGTGTATCCATGCCCACGCGCCCGCGCTTGAGATCCAGCCAGGCGCTGCGAAAGAACGGGCCACTGGCAAAGAACACCACCGGCAGACTGAGCACCCAGCTCGCCCAGCGCAGCAGCTGCACGATGTCGGCCGACATCTCGCCCGGCTGAGCGACGTAGGCGGGCCATGCGTACATCATCACCTGCATGGAGCAAAAGCCCGCCACGAACAGGCGCCACAGGGCTTGGCGGGTTTCGCGCAGGCGCTCGCTGACCGACAGGGCCTGCGCCATCGGCAGCAACCGGTAGCCGGTGGAGCCGACCACCTGGGCCAGGTGCGACATGCGGGTGAGCGCCGGATCCCAGCGCACGGTAAGCCGACGCGTTGCCGCGTGAACCTGCGCGCTCTGCACCCCGGGCAACCCCTGCAGCGCGCATTCCACCGTGTCGGCACACGCCGCGCAGTACATGCCCTGCACCATCAGCACCGATTCGGCCTGGGCATGGCCATCGGCATGGGTGACGGTGGTGAAGTCTTGCTGCTCCACCGGGTCGTCGAGCACCTCGAAATTGTCGGTAACGCTCAACGGACCGCGGTGCGCACCAAAAACACCGGCTGCATCCAGCGCCGCGCGCGCAGTTGGGCTTGCGCCGGGCAGCGCCAACGGGGACGCGGTGACGGCCTGGTTCATCTGATGAGCGTAATTCAGGTCGGATTTCATGCGCTTGATTTAAGTCAACCGGGCTGACATGGCGTTTGATAGGCTAGTCTAGGTTCGAAGCACAAAACCCAAACGACTCATCGGAGAACACCATGTACAAGCGAATTCTCGTTGCCACCGACGGCTCCAAATTGTCCAAGCTGGCTGTGGAGCACGCCATCGATCTGGCAGACCTCACCGGTGCCGAGGTGGTTGCACTGAAGGTGGTGCCGCGCTACCCGCAAACCTACTTTGAAGGCGGCATGGCACTGGCTGCGGCCGAGGTGGCGCGGATTGAAAAGCAGTGGAACGAAGAGGCCTTGACGGCGGTGAACGCTGTGAAGGCGGCGGGGCAATTGCGCGAGGTGAAGGTGAAGGCGGTGACGGTGAAGTCCGACCTGATCGCCGAGGCGGTGATCGCTGCCGCCAAACGCAACAAGTGCGACCTGATTGTGATGGCTTCGCACGGCCGCCGGGGCATCAAGCGACTTCTGATGGGCAGCGAGACCCAGCAGGTGCTGACACATTCTCACATTCCGGTTCTGGTTTTGAGGTGACGCCGGCGGCGCCGGTTGCGCGGCGCTCCGCTCTGGGTCGCGCACTGCCGAGCTGACCCAAAAGTACACGTTTGCTTCAGGTAAATGCGTTTTTGTGTTGCTCGCGCAGCAGGTTTTTCTGGACCTTGCCCATGGTGTTTCGCGGCAGCTCGGGCACCACGAAGCAGCGCTTGGGAACCTTGAAGTTGGCCAGGCGTGTTTTGAGCAGGGCGAGCATTTGGTAAGGGTTGGGCTGTGCGCCAGGGCGGGCCACGATTAACGCCACCCCGACCTCCCCGAAGTCGGGGTGGGGAACGCCCACCACCGCGCTTTCCACCACGCCAGGCAGCTCATTGATAAAACCTTCGACCTCGGCGGGGTACACGTTGTAGCCGCCAGAAATGATCAGGTCTTTGCTGCGGCCCACGATGTGCACATAGCCGCGTTCGTCCATGCGGCCCACATCGCCGGTCTTGAAGAAGCCATCGGTGGTGAACGCTTCAGCGGTCTCCTCGGGCATGCGCCAGTAACCCTTGAACACGTTGGGCCCACGCACCTGAATGCCGCCGATCTCGCCCGGCTGCACCGCCTCGCCCTCGTCGCCCATCACGCGCAGCGCCACACCGGGCAGCGGAAAGCCCACTGTGCCGCCGCGCCGCTGGGTGGCGCCGCCAAAGCGCGTGTCGGCGCTGCAAGGATTGGAGGTCAGCATGGCGGTCTCGCTCATGCCGTAACGCTCCAGGATGGTGTGGCCGGTGCGCGCTTGCCAGTCGTTGAAGGTGTCGATCAGCAGCGGCGCCGAGCCTGAGACGAACAGCCGCATGGGCGCCGCCTGCTGTGGCGTGAGTGTGGGCTCGGCCAGCATGCGGGTGTAGAGCGTGGGCACGCCCATGAACACCGTGGCCTCCGAAAATTTTCGGATCGCCAGCTTGGGGCTGAACTTCGACATCCAGAACATCTTGCTGCCATTGATCAGCGCCCCGTGGATCGCCACGAACAGGCCATGCACGTGGAAGATCGGCAGCGCGTGGATCAGCACGTCGTCGGGCTGCCAGCCCCAGTAGGTCTTGAGCACCTCGGCGTTGCTGCGCAGGTTGCCGTGCGTCAGCATGGCGCCCTTGCTGCGGCCGGTGGTGCCGCTGGTGTAGACGATGGCGGCGAGGTCGTCTTGGTCCTTCACCGCGGGCGTGTGGCGGTCGCTCATGGGCGCGGCGCGCTGCAGCAGACTGCCGGTGCGGCTCTCGCTCAGCGTGAACACGTGGCGCGTGCCGGCGGTGAAGGCGATCTTGCTGACCCAGCCAAACTGGCTCGGGCTGCACACCACCACCGCGGGCTCGGCGTTGCCGATGAAGTACTCGACCTCGGCGCTCTGATACGCAGTATTGAGCGGCAGGAACACATGGCCGGCGCGCAGTGTGGCCAGGTACAGCACCAACGCCTCGACCGACTTCTCCACCTGCACCGCGATGCGCGAGGCGGGTGGCAGGCCCAGCGAGTCCAGCAGATTGGCCAGCATGGCGCTGGCACGCTCCAGATCGCGCCAGCTGTAGCTCAGCGCCGGGGTTGAGTCGTCCGCAGTTTCGACCGCAGTCCGGTCAAGATCGGCCGGGAAGGCCGCGCGCAGGGCGGTGAACAGGTTGTGGTTGTTCATACTGGAAACGGTGAAGCGAGACCGGTGCGTAGTGGTTAGAAAAGCTCAGAACACCGCGGGGCGCTTGCCCAGGAAGGCTGCAATGCCCTCCCGGTGCTCAGCACTGTCCGCGTAGCGGTAGGCATCGGCCCACGGCGCATCGTCAACGCCCTCGCGCTGCCAGCGGCGCAGTGTTTGCTTGTTCTGGCGCGCGGCCTGAGGGGCCAGCGCGGCCATGCGCTGGGCACGCGCGGCGGCCTCGCTGACCAGCGCGGCGTCTGCCACCACGGCGGTCAAAAAGCCCGAGCGCAGCAGCGCGGGCGCGTCGTACACCGAAGCCTCGAGCAGCATGGACCGAGCCACGGTGCTGCCCAGCTCGCGCGCCACCAGCCGGGCTTCGCGCGGCGCCATCGGGAAACCGAGCTTGGCAATCGGCGCGCCAAAGCGGGCCGAGGCCGCAGCCAGGCGAATGTCGCAGCAGCTTGCAATCTCCAGCCCTGCGCCCATGCAGTT
>JFJP01029699.1_pt1 | contig 23216 bp, 20 predicted proteins | sample 431651 | NCBI WGS metagenome assembly JFJP01 (sample SAMN02602958, study PRJNA72255) | Microbial mat metagenome, whole genome shotgun sequencing project. | biome: fresh water; feature: sink hole; material: water; isolation source: purple microbial (photo- and chemosynthetic) mats found in...
CTGGATTTTTTGCACGGCATTCAGAACCTTTATTGAATTCCAATGGCATCGGATCGATATATGCCTCTGCTTGAGATTCTAACATTTACGAAATCGAAAGTCAAACCATCGAAAACGTAAATATTTTCGAAAGCGAAACAAATGATTGACACCGTCTTCCCTTTTCGATAGGCTGTTTCATGAAGCACTTAGAGGCATTGGATGTTTGTCGAACGGAGAAGTACCAAGTATTTGTCATTGCACGGAGAGGCACTGGATGCTTGTCGCCGCTCGGAGAGCGCGGAAAATACTTGATTGCTGCACGACCGAACAGGAAATGCCTGTATGTGGAAGGAGAGACGCATGAGGCCCATAGACCGAAGAACACGGATTACGGCCGAGATCAACAGCAAGGGATATGTGACCGTTGCGGAGCTCAGCGGTCTGTTGAACGTATCCGAAGTGACCATCCGTGCGGATCTCAGTCGATTGGACCATGAGGGGACCATTAGACGCGGCTTTGGTGGTGCGATGGCCATTCAGGCGGAGGGTGAGAAGAAGCAGGAGACAGGCGCGGAGACTTCTGATGTGCCCTATGAAACGTTATGGGCCTCCACAAAATACAGCACCTCCATGGTTGAGGAAAAGGTCAGGATTGCGAAGACTGCCGCAGCCCTCGTGAAGGATGGGGAAATCATCGTCCTGGATGGCAGCAATTCGTCCTATTATCTGTCACGTGAGCTTGCCGTCCTCAATCCGCGCATTGTCGCCGTCACGAACAGCATGGATATCCTGGAGGTATTCCGACAGGCGTCAAACACGCAAACCATTGTGCTTGGCGGAGAATTCCACCACAGATACAATGCCACCTTCGGCGCTCTGACAGAGGCCGCCATCCGCGGCATCAACGCCTCGAAGGTTTTTTTATCCCCGAAATCGCTGGATGTGCTGCGCGGAGCCCTCATGGACAGCAGCATGGCGAACTCCGTCCGGCGTGCGATGCTGGAAGTCGCGACCGAACGGTATATCATGGCGGATCACTCGAAGTTTTCAGGTCGGGGCATCCTGCAGTTGGCAAAATGGTCTGAAATCACGGGCATCATTACGGACCGTCTGCCCCCTGCCGAATTCTTGGAGGCTTTCACGGCTGCCTCTTTATCCTGCATGGTGGCGGATTGAAAGATGCTTCCGTGACGGATTGTAAGATGCTTCCGTGACGGATTGAAAGATGCTTCCTTGTTTTTCCGGCTGTCAGCCACGGGTCGAAAACTGGAGGTACACATGTTTCTGGGGATAGACGGTGGAGGCAGCAGACTCAGACTACTGCTGGTGGATTCCGATCTGCGCGTGATCCGCTCTGTGGAAGGTGCAGGCGTGAACACGAACTTCATTCCCGCATCCGAGGTTCATCGGACGATGGAGGAGACCGTGAAGACCTGTCTTCCGGAAGGAACGGAACTGGATGGGGTTGCCATGATGGTTCTGGGCGCAGCGCCGATGCTGGAGGAGATACTCAGGAAACAAGCGGTGATCGGGCGAATCCAATCCCTTTCCGAAGGAGAGATGGGTCTGATGGCAGGGCTGGGACAACCGCGCGGGTTTCTGGCCCTATCCGGCACCGGCAGCGATGTCTTCTTTCTGGACGGGAACCGGCGGGAGGTCATCGGAGGCTGGGGATTGCTGCTGGGTGACGAGGGTTCGGGCACCGACATCGGTCAGATGGGGCTCAGGGCCGCAATCAAGGCCCATGAAGGCTGGGGGGAGAGCACCCTGCTGCTTGAACTTCTTCTGACGCATTGGCAGATGCATAGAACGGATATGATGAGGCAGATGTGTGAAAAAGTATATACGGCCTCGAATCCAAGGAGCGTCGTTGCCTCGTTTGCCCGCAAGGTGGCAGATGCCGCAAGGATGGGTGATTCTGCTGCAGTTTCCATTTGCCGTTCCGCGGGGCATGCCATGGCCCTTCAGATGGTAGCCCTGATCGAAAGAGTCTCTGCGACCGTCGAGGATATTTCCGCGTATGCCATCACCTTGAGCGGCAGCACCTGGAAGGGTTCCCGTCAGATGTTCCAAAGCTTCGAATCTCACATGAACGCCACCTGTCCGAAAGTCCGGATCTGCTGGCCCGCCTATGACCCGATCGCCGGTGCCGTAGCCTCTCTGGCTTCTGCATGTGGGATGAATGAAGAAACCCTGACAAGACAAATGTCAAAGCATCTGGGCGCGTTTCGGTTTGAAAAACCCGAAGATTGGCCGATTGAGGGAGGATGAGCATGGAAGGGAAACACACAAGGGCTTATTTCAGCCATGTGCAGGAGATACTTGACAAGGTGCTCCGGACACAGGGTGCACAGATCATGGCCGCTGCCGCTTTGATGGCGGAAACTGTGCGCGGAGGCGGCAATCTGTTCGCATTCGGATGCAATCATGCAGCGTTATGCACGTTGGAACTATATTACCGGACTGGTGGACTTGTGCTTATCAATCCGCTTCGCGGACCTGGTGTTTCCCTGGATGTGGATCCGGTTACCCTGACCACCAAAATGGAAAGGCTGCCCGGATATGGAGGGGTTCTGCTGGATGAATCCCCTGCCAAATCGGGAGATGTGCTGATTCTCCATTCCGTTTCCGGTCGAAATACAGTTCCGATCGACATGGCATTGCGCGCAGCCGAAAAAGGCATCCGCACGATTTGCCTGACCAATCTGGCGACCTCTTCCGCCATTCCTTCCCGACACCTCTGCGGAAAAAGCCTGTATCAGCTGTGCGGGGTCGTCATCGACAACTGCGGTGACTACGGGGATGCCGCCATGACCATCGATGGGTTCATGGGCAGGATCGCGCCGACCTCCACGGCCGTTGGCGCGGCCGTTCTCAATGCGGTGGTGCTTGAAACGTGTGTGTTGCTGGTGGAAGCCGGCGTGGAACCTCCGGTGTTCGTCAGTTCCAACGTGCCCGGCGGAGACGAGTACAATGCCAGAATGCTCAAACGGTATCGGGAGAACATTTTCTATATGGGATGACTATAAAAGGACCGGTTGTTCGCTGTGCCACAAAACCATGATGGACAGACAGGCGGTGAAAAGTGGAGAGGAAGAACGGTTATGGACACCGGTTCTCACCTTCCCGCCACCCAGTCGGTGTACACCCGCACAACTGGCGGAACCGCCGACTGCCGTAAAAGGGATCTTCCCAGCCACAGCGGGCAAGGATCTCTTGAACAGTCAGCGAGGTTTCTTCCAGCAGCCGTTTTACCTCCTCCAGTCGTATCCGGTCCCGGACAATGGTGGGGCGCTCTCCCGTACAGGCCATGACATCACGGGACAACGTGTCCGGACATACACCGCAGCAAGCGGCCATTATCGGCAGACACCAGTCCGCTCCCGGATTCGTTTGAATGGCGGCACGCAGTTTTTCCAGACGCCGCCATGCAGTGAAACCGGAAGGGCTTTGGGACAACTCGTCCCTCATCAGAACCAGCCATTCCAGTTGCAAGGCACCGAGAAGAAGTACCCTGGAAGCGCCGATCCGGTTCTGTGCTTGATGAAAGCGCTCCACCAGTCGGACGAAACTGCCGAATGCCTTTATCTCCATGACGGGCGTCTTTGCGCGCAGTTGTGCTGCGAATGACTGTTCGCCTCTCTGCAAGGGCAGCGAGAGGCAATCCGGTGCGTCAAAATGAACGAAGGAAAACCGCATGGGCTTCTCAACCGAAGTGTCGATGCGATGACGCAGTCCTGGAGAGAACAGCATCAAACTGCCCCGGGAAACCGGATGTGCGCCTGTTTCCGTCCAGACGGTTCCCTCGCCGTCCTCGACCAGCACCCACTCCCAGTCCGAAAGGGCTCTCCATGGAATTCTCCAGGAAGCAGGGTCGCACTTCCGTTTTCCCACGGCATTCACAACGGGAACCTGCATGGGCCGGGGTCCTCCTTGTATAAAATAAGTGACAATATGAAGTCGGTTTTCTCCATGGTACCTCCTTTCCTCCATCCCATCAAGAGCAGTGCTGCCGTATGATGTTGAAAAGGATAGGGAGGATTTTTCACATGAAGTGGCATCGCGAACAATATATGGATCTGATGACCTTTGGAGAAGCGGAACGTCCCATGCTGTCGGAGCTCTTCGGACCACTGGTTGGATTGCCCGAGGAATGGACGGCACAAGGCGCCTTGCCGGAAGAGGTTGATCTGACCGGCTTTCATTTCGACTGGGTGGAGACGGCAGGCTGCGGAGGCACCACCGGTGCGTTTGGACTGCCGGCCGAACAAGTACTGGCTGAGGACAGTCGGACCCGGATAACCAGAGATGGACTTGGCCGGACAATGAAACTCATCAAGCGGTCCGCAACCCTGCCATTGCCGATGGACCATCCGGTTTCCTCCATGGAAGACTGGTTGCTGCTGAAACCATATTATCAGTTCAGCGAAGACCGCGTGAACCCGCAGCGACTCCGGGAGGCTGTGAAGGCGCGTGAAAACGGTGCGATCGTTCTGGCGGACCTCCCCGGTGGATTCAATACCCCACGCGAACTCATGGGGGAAGAAGCGCTTTGCTATGCCTGCGCGGATGAACCGGAATTGATCAAAGACATGCTCAACACCTGCGCGGACACCACGATGAAAGTACTGGAGCGGATTCTGGATGTCGTGCAGGTCGATATCCTTCATGTCCATGAGGACATGGCAGGTAAGTCCGGACCCCTATTCGGTCCGAAGCAGGTGGATGCATTCCTGGTTCCGTACTACCTCGGGGTCTGGGAGGCCTGCAAATCCCATGGTGTAAGGCTGTTCTCACAGGACAGTGACGGGAATATGGAAGCGGTGATTCCAAACTTCATGGAGGCGGGCGTGAACTGCTTCTATCCCTGCGAGCCGGCTGCAGGCATGGATCCGGTGGCATTGCGCCGAAAATATGGGACCGCATTTTCCATCAAGGGAGGCATCGACAAGCATGTGCTGCGGGAAGACAAGGCAGCCATTCTACGGGAACTGGAGTACAAGCTGCAGCCGATGATGCGCCAGGGGACCACCTTTGCACTGGATCATCGCATTCCGAACGGGACCCCCATCGAGCTGTATCGATATTATGTCAAAACAGCAAGGGAAATTTTGGGCATTCCAGAGGAAAAAGGACCAGGCAGTTGGAAGCGCATGGCGTTTTGAAGAAAGCATCTTCAGAAGCATGCGTTCAGTTCATTCACGCAGCAACCGTTCCCGCCAAACTCCCGGACCCAGTAACATTTACAAAGGGTGATATGCTTCTTCATCATAACGCTCCTTTCATAATGGACAACCCGTCAGAATGTGGTTCAATGGAAGAGGATGCCATCAAGCATCCCGCTGAGGAAACAGGTGCCGAAAACAAGGAGAAAACGCATGCAGAAGGAAATCACCAACCCGGGCGAATTGCTGGACGAAAAAGGAAACCTGGCACAGCGCGGCTGGATGAAGGATGTGCTGCTGCGATACGACCGAACGCGCATCCGCGCGCCAAGGTTCGCCATCAAGGAATGGGACTATTACTGCATTCTGGGCGGCAACGCAGGCATCGCACTGACCATTGCAGACAATGGCTATCTGGGACTCGGGTCCGTCACGCTGTTTGACTTTTCCGAGCCTCGCGAGTGGACAAAATCCATCATGAAGCCTTTCCCACTTGGCAAAATGAAGCTGCCGCCGACAAGCCACGCAGGGGATGTGCATTTCGAGCACAAGGACATGCGCCTGTCATTTGAAAAGAACGGGACGGAAAGACGGTTGTCCCTATCCATCAAAAACTTCCATGACAACAAGTGGGTCGAGGGTTCTCTCGTGCTGCAGCAGCCGGATGCCCTGGATACGATGGCCATCGCGACGCCTTTTCAGAAGGATCGCCGGTTCTATTACAACCAGAAAATCAACTGCATGGCGGCATCGGGCGAAGTGCATTTCGGAGAGCGCGTCTTCCGGTTCGGCAAGGGACCGGCTTTCGGTGTGCTGGATTGGGGCCGCGGCGTTTGGACCTATGAGAACACCTGGTACTGGGGGTCTGCTTCGGGTCTGGTCGACGGGGCATCATTCGGCTTCAACATCGGCCATGGATTCGGAGACACCTCGGCAGCCACGGAAAACATGCTGTTCTACAAGGGTCAGGCCCACAAACTGGAAGAGGTAACCTTTCATTTGCCTGAAAAAGGCTTTATGACACCCTGGCGCTTTTCGAGCAGCGACGGCCGGTTCGAGATGAAATTCGAACCGTTGCTGGATCGGGCATCGGATTCCAACTTTCAAATCATCCGCTCCAACCAGCATCAGGTGTTCGGTCTGTATTCGGGCAAGGCTGTGCTCAATAGCGGGAAAGTCATCGTGCTTGACAAGTTCCTGGGCTTTGCGGAAAAGGTCATGAACCGCTGGTGAGCACGAACGTCTGCCTGCAGCGATACCTTTCGTGCTCACTTCTTCCTGACCGCCTCCTGAATGGGCAGTCCGGTCGCATAGTCCAACTGACGCGGTTCGTACTCCTCGTTCTCCCGCTGGCGGGTCATGCCCGTATGGGCCCAGGTCGCCGGTTTCGCGTCCACGCGCCAGGGGCGGCGTTCCCAGTAGTAGCCACGGAAAGGGTCCCGTGTTGTGTTCATCCAGTCGATCAGGCTGTCGTGAAGCGCATTGCGAATCTCCGTGTGATCCGGGGAATGGATCAGATTCACCATCTCATCCGGATCTGTTTCCAGGTCATACAATTCATCTGTGACCAATAGGTTGACGGTCAGTTTGTATCGTCCGTCGAAGGTGGTGCGGAGCGGTTGAAAACCGCCGAATCCATCATGGTCGGTCTCGTAGCGGTTGAACTCCAGATAGATGCGTGGATTGACCCGCTCTTCCGGATTGGCCAGCGTGGTTCGGAGACTCGGTCCCTCCAATATCTTCGGAACAGGCAGACCGGCCGATTCCAACAGCGTGGGAACCACATTGATGTGGGAGACCGGGTGGGGACAGACACTTCCGGCTGGAATGACACCCGGCCATCTGGCAATCATCGGAATGCGGGTGATCTCCTCATAGGCGACGGGTCCTTTTCCATTCAGGGCATGGGCATGCAGCAGGTCTCCGTGGTCCGACGTATAGAGGACGAGGGCATCCGATGCATATTGATCGATGGCGTCCACCACCCGGCCGATTTCCTGATCGACATAGGAGTTGCATCCGAGGAAAACCGGGAAGGATCTTTCGACGTTCGTACGATCCGCTGTGAGCGAAGAGCCCGCCCAAACACGCTGGTGTTCAGGCTTCTCCTCCAGCGTATCCTGCAGGTTCGGACTCCGGGGCAAATCGTGCGTTCTGTGCAGGTCCGCATACTTCTGCGGCGACAGAAAGGGATCGTGCGGTTCGTCATAGGAAACCACGAGCAGGAAATCCTCATCTCCGTGCCGATGGAGAAAATCGATGGCACGGTTCGAGCATCGATGTCCGAATGTCATCTCCGGCCGAATCTCTGTTTTCTGCATGGTGCGCACTTCCCTGGAAGCAAGCCGTTCATCGTCGGTCAATTCATCCAGATAATTGCGCATGTCATACCAGTAGGCTGGATCCCAGCCGTCCGGGCAGCGTCCGAGTCCGAAATAGTCCCCGCCATCGAGGTGCCATTTGCCGACATAGGCTGTATGGAAACCCTGATCGGACAGCCGGTGTCCGATCGTCTTCACATTGTCGCCAAGCGGCATGCAGTTCGCCCAGCTTCCGGTCGAATGGGGGTACAGGCCGGTGAACAGCGCCGAACGCGCCGGTCCGCAGACCGGTTGGGTCGTGTAGGCCCGGTCGAATCGCATACCCTGTGCAGCGAGGTGGTCCAGGTTCGGCGTATGCATGGCCGGATCGCCATAGCAGCCGACCATGTCCCAGCGTTGCGTATCCGTCATGATGACGATGATTTTCCTCGTAGTCTTCATGGATTCCCTCCTGATGATTCGTTTGTGAACCGGCTTCTAACCATGCCAGGCGTCTGTCCTGTCATGCGCCTGAACATCCGGATGAAATATCCGACATCATAAAAACCGGATCGCAAAGCAATCTCGGCAATGGGTGCGGTTGAACCGGAAGTGCGGATCAGACGCTCCGCCAAGGCGATTCTAAGGCCATTCATGTAGGCAACCGGCGGCTGGCCGATTGCACGGATGAAACGTCTTCTGGCGTGGTCCGGCGCATAGGGTGACAAGCGGAGTACTTCCGCCGCATGGAACTCCGGGTCCGTATAACTTCGAATGATCACTTCCTGCATTCGTTCAACATCCTGAGGGATCGGAGCGGATTCGTCCCATCCGGTTAAAATGAGACAGATTGTTTCAAGCAAACCGTCCGCGATGCCTGCTGCATTCGGTGAACCGCTGTGGAACCAACGATGGGCCGTATCCATCAACCGTCCGATCGATTGGCCCGCGTCGTCCTCGAAAAACGGACGAGTCAGGCGCTGGAGGACAGGCGTGTCCGTCAAGACGGCATACATGTCCTGAAACCCCTCCTGATTGCTCTTTTTGTAATGCGTATCACCTGGAGGACAGATCGAGACGGTTCCCGGGCAAAACTCGACGGAGAGGCCATTGACCACTTCATGGCCGCTTCCCTTGAGGTTGAGTATGATTTCCCAGTGCTCATGGCTATGCGGATGCACTTCGATGAGCTCGGCATAGGAGATGGCCATTTGCAGCACATGCATCAGAGTTCCTCTTGCTGATATCGTTTTTGTCTTATTCGATTTCGTTTTCATCATACAGGAAATATCGAAATAATGGTAGGATTTGTTTGGCGGTGAGTTCCTGCGGGAACCGACAAAGACTGCCTGCATCGTTGAGCTTGGACCATCCTGAGACTGCTGGCATCAACCCACATGGACCATCCTGAGACTGCTGGCATCAACCCGCATGAACCATCCCAACGATGCAGCCGGCCACCGGCATTGAACAACATGACATTCCCCTGAAGGAGGAACCATGAGACAGATTGTCATGACAGGACCACGCAAAAGCAGAATCATCGAGGTGGAAATCCCGAAAATCACCGGGGACCAATTGCTGGTGAAAGTGACTTGGACCGGCATGTGCCATTCGGAATGGCATCCTTGGGCAAATGCAAGGCCTGGTGACGTGTTCGGCCATGAGACGGTCGGTACTGTGGCGGATGTCGGGTGCAATGTGTCCGGCTTTCGGATCGGTGACCGGGTGACAGGTCTCGGGGGAGGCGGCTACAAAGAATACATCGTCATGGAGCCGAACAAGACTTGTCACGTTCCTGATGGTCTTGCGGATGTCGATGCCATTTCCGAGCCCCTTGCCTGCCTGCTCAGCGCCGGTCAGAAAATGACGCCGAATCTCTGTGGAGACAGCATCGCAGTCGTCGGTGCCGGATATATGGGTCTCGGCATCGTATCCCTGTTCCGGGCGATGGGTTATGGCCGCGTAATCGTCGTCGATCCGCGTGAACAGGCCCGGGAGAACGCAATCCGGTTCGGTGCGACGGAAACGTATGCCCCCGACACCCTTCCGAAGGAATACCGGCTCAATTGGGAAACCTGGGGTGTGCCGGATTTGACGCGGGATGGCCACAAGGCTGACATTTTCAACCTCGGGTTCAAGGACGTCATGGAATTCAGCGGGACAGAGAGCGGTCTGCAGCTTGCAGGGGAACTGGTTTCCGCGCATGGCCGTCTCGGGATTGGCGGATATCACAATGACGGGGAAAGAACCCTTGATTACAAGCTTTGGAACATCAAGGCATTGTCCTCCATCAACTGCCACGAACGTCGAATCGAATATGAGGCCACCCTTTGCCGTCGCGCACTGGAATTGCTGGACAGGGACATCTGGAAATTCAAGGGTGTCACCAATCACCTGTATGAGATGGAGGAGTTTGACAAAGCAAACGAGGAGATGGAAACTAAGATCGGAAACTTCATCAAGGGAGCGGTCAAGTGCGACTGACCGGAGCATCAGAACGGCTCCCGGGAATGGAAACCGCTATGGAGGCATCAATGATAGGAAACGGGATGGACATGTACCTCAGGGAAGTTCGGCTGCGCGACCCGGCCGCCCTGAACAGCGGACAATACCCGTTCAACCTGAAGGCGGTCCAAGCCCTGGATGTACTTCGGTTTCACCCGAATGTCACCTTCCTCGTCGGGGAAAACGGCAGCGGAAAATCGACGCTGATGGAAGCGATCGCAACGGCCTGCGGATTCAATCCGGAAGGGGGCACCCGGAATTTCAATTTCAGCACGGAGGCCACACATTCCGAGCTCCACCGGCATTTACTCGTCACAAAGGGAGTCCGTCAGGCAAAGGACGGATTTTTCCTGCGTGCGGAGAGTTTTTACAATGTTGCCACCAATATCGATGCGATGGACCGGGAGAATGTCCTGCTTCCCCCGCTGATATCCTCCTACGGAGGTGTTTCCCTGCACCGGCAATCCCACGGGGAGTCGTTCATGGCACTGCTGCTTCACAGGCTTGGCGGCAAAGGACTGTATCTCTTCGACGAGCCTGAGGCGGCCTTGTCCCCCATGCGGCAGATGACCATGCTGGCCCGCATCCATGAGCTGGTGAAGCTGGACTCCCAGTTCGTCATCGCAACGCACTCGCCCATCCTGATGGCCTATCCGCAAGCGAAGCTCCTCTCTCTGGACCACGGGTTCCGGGAAGTCGCCTGGCGGGAGACCGACCATTACCAGGTGACAAAAACCTTTCTGGGTGACCCGGACCGGATGATGGGGATCCTGTTCGGGGAACGGGACGGGTAAACAGGATGAAGCCACCGCCCGCCGTTTACACTGGACCAGCGATGCTACCGGTAGGACGAACCACAGCAAACCGAGAGGTGACGCATTATATATCGCCCCACTCGCCGGCACCCATCATCAGAAATCCGCTAAAACCTGCATTTTCCGCCTGGATGCCCTTCAGAAGCGGCTTCATGGCGAGGATTTGATCGCGGTAACTCCGATAGAAGGCATAGTCCGGCGTCGGACGATAAGCCGGACCCTCCAGCTCATAATAGGCTTGAATCGTCCGTACCGTGGTCGGCTTCACCAGAAGCTCTTCGTTTGGCCGGTAGTAATACGGCAAAGCGGTGAGCAGGGGCCATTTCGCCATCTTGTAGTGGCCAAGGAGTCCCGCGAGCAGGGCGAATCCAGCGGCGGCATCGTCATGCAGCATCTGTCGGAGCGCCTCTGCAATCAGGTCCTTCTCCTCGGCGGTGATGCCTTTGAGAAAATCGCGGAACTTCGCTTTCTCGAAGATCGAGACCATCGAGGATTGTCCCACCAGTTTCGTAAAGTGTTCCACGACCTTCTCCGGCTGCTCGAAACCATCCGGTGGGAACCATGCCTGTGCCTGTCCGGTTACCTTGACAATACGGTGCTTCTTGTAGATTTCCTGCATGTCCGGATGCTGAAAACCACCCGGATACCGCTCCAGGAACCTTCTCTCCGCATCCAGCAGTTTTTCGGTGTTCATCCCGTTACTCCCTTCCGCCATACAAGGTGGCAGTCGTTCCGTTCCGCGTCAACCCATCACCCGTGCCGGGTGGCGGTCGTCCTGTTCCGCGTCAACCCATTACCCGAGCCGCCTCCGCCATGTTCTCAATCACCGGCACACCGAACGGACACCGTTTCTCACAGCTGCCGCAGGCAACACAGGCATCGGCATGCACCGAAAGCGCGCCATAGTGCGACCGGATGGAGGGGGGCACATTCGCCGGATCGAGCCGCGCGATGTCCAGATACTTGTTCACCGCCGCAATGTCGATGTCCGCCGGACACGGCTGGCAGTGGCCGCAGTACACGCAGTGCCCGCGGAAGTCGTTGCGCAGGGTGCCGATCAGCGGCGCGTAGTCGAGGTCGGCCTCATCGGTTTCGAAATACCGCATGGCCGAGTGCACCTCCTCGCCGGTTCGGCAACCGAGCAGCACGCTTGCCACAGCCGGACGCCCGAGCGCATAGTGGATACACTGCTCCACCGTCATCGGCTTCGCGAACGGGGTATGGTCCGGCGAAATCAGTTTGCCCGCGCCGAGTGTCTTCATTACCGTGATGCCGACGCCTTTCTGTTCGCAGAGCGCATACAATCCGGCGCGCTCGGGATCAAGTCCGCGGAAGGCGGCCGTATCGAATGGCTTTCCCAGCGCGTCCAGCACGTAGCTGTCCGCGGGATGCAGGTCGAACGCGAGATTGATGCTGAACAGCATCAGCTCCGGCAGCCCGGTTTCGATCACGCGCCGGGCCATGCGCGGATTGTGTGAGGAAAACCCGATGTGACCAATGTCGCCCTGCTGCTTCAGTCGCTGCACATAGTCGGCGAATCCGGTTTCGAACACGCCCTTGAAATCATCTTCGGAGTCGATGAAGAACATCATGCCGAAGTCGATGCGGCCGCCATAGATGCGCAGCAGCTCCTCGAAGTAGCGCTGCACGGTGGGCATGTCGCGGCTGATGTCGTACTGCTGCCGGATGTCCGTGGAGCCGATGTGGCCCTGGATCATCACGTCCTTGCGCCGGCTTCCGAGCGCCCGGGCGATGTTTTCGCGCACATCGCGTCCCGGCATGAACACGTCGATCAGATTGACGCCGCAGTCGAGTGCCGCATCGATCGTTTCCTTCACCTGCTCGTAGGGCTTTCCATCCAGATGCTCTCCGCCGATGCCGATGACGCCTGCTTTGAGGCCGGTGCGGCCGATTTCCCTGTAATTCATGAGATTCGCTCCTCCCGTATGTAAGAATGAAATGGTTGAATGGAAGTCATCAAGGTGTCTGGAACGAAACAAAACTCTTGGCCGGTATCTCCAGGGTCATGGTACCGCCTGTCACAACATGCTGACCGAAGTCTTCCTGGTTCGATGTTTCACTCGTCACAAATGCGGAAAGGGTCCCATCCGGCAACCCGCTGACGGTTACGAGCAGGGGCTTTTCCCGTTTATTCAGCAGCTGCAGGGTGAAGTAGCCCTTGCCATCCGCCGCCGCATAGCTTCCGAGGAACGTTTCGTTGTCAGACTGGCAATCCATCAGGACCGAGCCGGGTTTCAGCGTATCGAACGCTTGCTTGAAAACATGCCAGGACGGATATTTCTCCAGTGTTTCCGACATCAATGGATAGTCGTTTTCCAGCTCCCAGTAAAGAATGACGTTTGTGCCGGTGTATTTGACCGTCCTGTAAATGAGGTTGGCGAGGAACCAACCGGTCTGCCACTTCGGGAATTCCTCGGGCGTCCTCCATAAACCCGGATTGAAGCCGAATTCTCCCGCAATCAGGATCTTGCCTGTCGGCGGCATCGCATCCCGCAGGTTGGCCAGCATCATGTCCGATATGGCGGATGAATTCCACGTATGGAGCGATACCGGACCCAGATAGGGAGCAATATCCTCAACGGACAACATTTCCGACATGTACAGGGCAGCGGGATTCGGCTGGCTGACATCCCCGATCAGCCATTTCGTTGTCAGCCCTGCCTTATCCAGCATGGGTCCGAGTACCCGGACGAACTTGATCATATCCGTGGAATTCATTTTGACATTCGTTCCGATATCCGGCTCGTTGAAACTGATCTGATCCACCGCCACGCCATATTCGTCCCGAAGGTGCAGCAGAAAGGCAATCATGGATTCGGCGACTTCCCCGTATTTCTCTTCGGGAAGCACACCACCCTTCGTCCCCGGCTCTCCATCCACCATCCAGGCTGCGATATTCCAGACGGATGCCGTGATGTTCTTCACGCCATAGGTTTCTTTCATTGCTTTCATCATGGTGAACAGGTCGACCATCTTCGGGTCCGTGGTGGCGAACCCCGCCCAGTCGATCGTGCCGGCCTTCTTGTTGTCATTCACAGGTTCCCACAGATCGAGCGGGATTGGAACTCTTACCCATTCCGGGCGCAATGTTTCGAGGGTGTATTTTCCGATCGAGTCCAATGCCTTGCCTGCATATTGAATCTGCGTGTAGTTGCCGCCGAATCCGAGAAAGGTCTGGTATTGCTTCGAAGAGTCGACGGTGACGCTGATTTCTTCCGGTTTTGGCGTTGGCGCCGGAGTGGGATCTGGTGTGGGGGACTGCGTTGGGTCTGGTGTCGGGGCAGGCGTTTGTGAAAGGGTGGCCGAAGCAGTCGTTGCTTCCGTGGATCCGACAGCTGGTGCGGCAGAGGAGCAGCCGCTCAGCATAAGAATCGGAATCAGCAGCATGGACGCCAATCGATGCAGCGGTCTGCGGGAGAATTTCGGCATATGGGGCTCCTTCCGGTGCGGCGTACGGTTCAATCGCGCAATCGTCTGCCATGTCGTCTTGTCAAGTTGTACGGCAGCCTTTATATTTTACACCATTTTCTGTGTTTCGAGAGCCAGTTTCTCCAATACCGCACAGGGAAGGGGAACGAAGAGAAAAGTGCGTGAATATGATGCGAGTATTCTTGGGAAAGTTTTTCTCTCTTGCGCCGTTTTCCCCTTGACCCTGCCCATGCGTCATGGTTTACGGTGGAATCGGGAAGGTCGGATTCGGTGTTCATAATAGAAGTCGGGAGGGAAGCAAATGAGCTTTCATAGCATTCTTTGGGAAGCCTCCGGATCACAGGAAGATGCAGCACGGCTGCAACGGGAGGCGAGGGGCGGGATTGTTCCGGAACCTTCCTGTTTCAGCGACTTGCGGTTGGATCGGGTTGTTGCGTCCATCGTCGGGGATGCGGAGCAGGAATATGGTCTGAATCGCCATTTTCGGGAATTGCCCGGGTCGCTGGCGACTGTCCTGTATCGCCAGGATGTGATGCGTGCGTTGGCTGACGGGGATATACATGCCGCCATGAGGTCATTCAGCCTTGAAATGCGTCGGATGCGGGTATGCACGGATCACGCGAAGCGCCTTCATGTTCCTGATGCGCGCAGAAAATGGATGCTGGATGGTGCAGTATGCTACGGAAACGCTGCAGTGGCACTGGAAAAAGCGCTTCGTCCTGGAGCAGGCACTCCGCGGTTGTGTTCCGAAGGGCTCTTGTCCCTGCATGTCTGGCTCAGCGACTACGTTTCATCCGAATGGTTCCGAGCGTTCCATACGGAGTCCTGTGCTTTGCAAGTGGAACTTGAGGGCATCCGATATGCGGTCGAAGTTGGAAAGGATCGGGTGACGGTTCATCAGGATGAATGTGATCCTGCGGAGGACTATGCCGGGATGCTTGCCGGTCTTTTCAGTCGGCTGTCCGGAAAATCGGAGCCGGGACAAAAGTCCGGAGTGCCTGACGCGGGCCACCTGTCCTTCTTCACGGATCTGGAGATGGGTCTGCTGGAAATACGCATCCTGGCAGTGCTCGAAAAAAACAACCCTGTGCCGTTCACCCATCTTTCTGCATGGTGCCGGTCCTATGCGGATGGAGACAACCTGGTTCCGTCATTCGTGCATGCTGTTCTGAACCGGTTCGATCGGGAAATCCAGTTCTACCTGTCCGTGATTGCTTTTACCAAAGAGCTCGGTCGACGTGGATTCTGCTTCTCGATGCCGGAAGTCGGGGACAGAATTCAGCATGCGGGAGCGGGATCGGACAACAGGAGAAGACTGATGATTCTGGACGGATATGATCTTGCGTTGGCGATTCGGGAAGGAACCACCCCGGATGGCATCGTCCCCAATGATTGTCGTCTGGAAGACCCGGAGCGCCAGATGATCCTGACAGGGCCGAATCAGGGAGGGAAGACCACATATGGGCGGATGCTCGGACAGATTCTCTGGCTGGCATCCCTTGGCTGTCCGGTTCCCTGCAGAAAGGCGGAGGTTTGGCTGTGCGACGGCATCTTCACCCACTTTTCCGTGGAGGAGGATATGGAAATGCAGTCAGGGCGGCTTCAGGAAGAATTGCGGCGTCTTGGGCCGATTCTCTCGCAGGCCGGACCGGACAGTCTGGTTGTCCTGAACGAGCTTTTTTCCACGACGACTGTGCGGGATGCGTTGGCCATGGGGCAGCGGATATTGGACCAGCTGGATGAAAATGGTTGTTTTTGTCTGTATGTGACGCATGCGGGCGATCTGGCGAAAGCTGGCAGGCGTTGCGTGAGCCTTGTTGCGGAGGTACGGTCGGACAACCCCGATATACGCACCTTTCGGGTCGTCCGGCGCCCCGCGGACGGCTATGCCGGTGCCCATGCCATTGCGCGGAAATACCGGTTGGATTATCCCTCCTTGAAAGAGAGGTTGAACGCATGAGTACTGACTTGTTGTTTGCACAGTCAGGCAAGAGGCCTGACTGCCCGATCGGGTTGTCCGATCTGATGGGAACCGTTGCAGCCTATGCGCCGAAAGGTCGTGATTTTGGCGTGCTCAGACAATCCGACAGACGGTTCCCCCGCACCTCACCCCATGCTGGCCTGATCCGGGACTTGAATCTGGAGACCATCTTCGAGGCGATGTCCGAAGGAGATGATTTCATCTTGGATACAGTGCGCCATGTTGTTCCTGAAATGATATCCGATGGAAAGATCCTCCGGTATCGGCAGGAAATCCTGAAGGACACCCTTCGCCTGTCCTTCGCGAAGTCATGGTACCTGTATGCTTCGGATACAGTGGAGGATGCACTGGCCTACCGCACTGCGAATCAGCCTGGTTATGCGCAGATGGTACCCATGTCCGAAAAACTGCAGCATGCGGTGGCGCTTCTGGAATTGCTGCTGAATCGGGTCGACGGACTCAAAAGACTCGTCCTGCCGAGTGCTTCGCTGTTCAAGTCGGAAGGTTTGAAAGCGTTCTGCACAAGCATGGACCTTGAATGGCCGGATGAATTTCTCAGGGAAGCCTGCAAACAGGTTGAGAACCTGAAGTCGCTCTCTCTGGACGGAAATATGGTCATCGCTTCCCGTCCCGGTGCAGGATTGAAGGGGACTGCGCATATCCTCCGCCGCATCGTGCAGGGAAAGAACCGGGAAAGCAGCCCGACAGGCGATTCGGGCGTCAGACGGTTCAGAAGCAGGGATTTCCGGGAGGACGGGGTTATCATTCTGGACAACATCCACCTCACAAAAGATGCGGCTGAAATGGAAGAGGCGGGATTTGTCCTCCTGTTGAGGCAGGTCAACCTGTTGGCCGGGGAACTTTTTCGTTTTTTTTCGCAATTCCGGTTCGAGATTGCTTTTTATACAGGTTGCGCTGCCTTGCACGAAGCCCTTCGGGGCTGTGGGGTGCCGATTTGTTTTCCCGACCCATTGGCATATGCGGGGTCTTCGATTACATCGGGTACAGGCAATTCGATGAGTCCTGCGATTTCGCAAGGTAATGCGTATTCTGAGAATTCTGGTCAATGCCTTTCCTTCCGGTGTCTGGTGGATGCGGGTCTTGCGCTTTCCGGCAAGAAATGCCCGGTCTCGAATGATCTGGATGCGGATGGCAAACGAATGATCCTTGTGACTGGCGCGAATCAAGGCGGGAAATCTACTTTCTTGCGCAGTGTCGGCCTGGCCCAGTTGTTCATGCAATGTGGTCTGTTCGTGACAGCGGAATGCTTTCGGTCTTCCATGAAGGACAAGGTCTTCACTTTTTTCGCCCGGGAGGAAGATGCCACACTGGCCAGCGGGAGATTGGAAGCCGAGTTGCTGCTCATGGATGGCATGGTCGGAAAGATGACAAGAAATTCGATGATCCTGCTGAATGAAGCCTTTGCAACCACGACGGAACACGCCGGAGCCCGGATTGCTTCCGATCTCGTGCATGCGCTTTGCGAATCCGGCGTCTGTGTGCTGTTCGTCACGCACCTGTTCGAATTCGCCGACCAAATGGCGGCGGAAGAGCGGGAGGATGCACTCTTTTTGCGTGCGGAAAGGCTATCCAACGGCAACCGATCGTTCCGGATGGAACCGGGGATGCCCTTGGATACAAGTTATGGGGAAGATCTCTTCGGAAAGTGGCTGCTTGCAGGATCTGCTGCGTTTCGATAGGATGATGACGACACGGGAAAGTCGCCGTGCGGTTTTCAAAGGACAATCATACGATGGGTCTGTATGAACGGGGATAGTCGATTGACGGGATGTTGCGTGATATTGCTATATCGATACGGAATGAAACCAGTCGGTCCGGAGGTGCGAAGATGGACGGGCGCGAAGAAGGCGAACTGCATTTCAAGATAGGTGAAGTGGCTGAAATGTTCGACATTTCCATTCGGGCGCTGCGCCTCTATGACAAGATGGGGCTCTTCAAACCCGGACATGTGGATGCGCAGAATGCCTACCGTTACTATACAGCCGATCAGATGCCGGTCCTGAACACCATTCTTGTCCTCAAGGGGATTGGTTTCAGGCTGGTGGAAATAAGGGATCTCGAGGTTCATGGATTTGCACCGGAGCTTCTCCTGGCACAACTTGACCGGAAGCATGAGAGCATCGAAAACGAGATGGAGATTGCACGGTTCAATTTGGAAAACGTCGAAAAAATCCGAGAAGCAGTACTGGTGCATATCGATAAGCTTGACAGCATGGATGCGGACAAGACCTCCACATCCATGTCCAAAGAGAAAAAGGAGAGAACAGCTGTCGACCCGGAGGCTTACAAAATGTCCCGGCTCATCTGCCTTGAAAACCTGAAGATTGATATTGTTCTTTCCGAGGTGCTCTGGCTTTGAAATCGGAAATCAATTCCGATGAAGAAATGGAAAAATACTTGATGTTTTTCAGGTTGTCACGGCTGCCTGTGTTTGCAATAATGGTCGAAAAGTGATGAAAACAGAGGGCTATATGTTGTCAGATGATTTGAAATATCAAGCTTTGCTGAGCAAGGATCAAACACAGGATGGCGCTTTTTATGCCGCGGTGACGACCACCGGGATCTTTTGTCGATCCATATGCACGGCACGAAAACCAAAAAGAGAAAATGTCTTGTTTTATACTACCATACAAGAAGCGCTAGCTGCAGGTTTCAGGCCATGCAAAATATGTCGCCCCATGGAAAGTGTAGGAAAGATCCCAAGTGAAATGGAAGCACTGATCCGTGAGGTGGAAAGCAACCCCCAATTCAGAATCAAAGAATGGCAATTGAGAGAGCGGGGCATGGATCCCAATACCCTGAGACGATGGTTCTTGAAAAATTACCATATGACCTTTCAAGCCTTCTGCCGGATGCAAAGGATCAATGCAGCTTTTGGTGCGATCAAAGAAGGAGAACGCGTACTCGACGCTGCCATGGAAAGTGGTTATGATTCATTGAGTGGATTCAATCGTGCATTCGAAAAGACAATGGGCACGACGCCAAGAGAAAGCAAATCCAAACAGCAGGATATCCTGCTCTACAAAAGATTTGATACGCCGATCGGTCCGATGATAACCATTGCAGGCTCGAAAGGGATCTGTCTGCTGGAATTTGGAGACCGTCGGATGTTGGAAACTGAATTCATCGATCTCCAAAAAAGGTTGAATGCAGTCATTCTGCCAGGTGTGAATTCTTTCATCGAGCAAGTGATGATGGAATTGGATGAATATTTCAACGGCAAAAGATGTGAATTTACAGTCCCTCTTCACACGCCGGGAACAGAATTTCAAAATCTGGTTTGGAATACCCTTATGTCTGTCCCTTTTGGTGAAACGGTATCGTATCAGGCCTTGGCCAAACAAATCAACAATCCCAAAGCCGTTCGCGCGGTTGGCCGCGCCAATGGAATGAATCGCATTGCCATTCTTATCCCGTGTCATCGTGTGATCGGGCGTGATGGAGAATTGACAGGCTATGGTGGCGGGATATGGCGCAAAGAATGGTTGATAACCCATGAGGCCAAGGTCGGAGAGGTAGAGACCATATGAAGCCAAAACAACTATTGCTGCTCATTTTGTTATCCGCTATTTGGGGAGGATCTTTTATTTTCATGAGGATCCTAGCACCAGTTTTTGGTGCCACGGGAACGGCTTGTCTCAGACTTCTGATTGCAAGTTTTTTTCTCTTGGGTTATTACCAAGTCATCCGATATAAGATCCAGTGGAAAAGGGACTACAAATTTCTCTGTATGATCGGGGTCATCAATTCGGCGATCCCGTTTTATTGTTATTCCTGGGTGAGTCTTTGTATCCCATGATGCTTATTGGGGCAGGCATCATCCTGGTTGGGACCTATTTGGTGGTGCGGCCACAAAAGTTCGTTTCATCGTTAGCGGTAGGTCAATAAAAGACTGAAAGTGGATGCGGTCCTTTCTGAAGTGCTCCGGCTTTGATGACGGAAGCCGATTCGGATGACGAAATGGAGAAATGCATGACGCAGCTGATGACTGAACGCCTGCTCATACGTGATCACCTTCCCGGAGATGCGGCCGATATGCACCGATTGCTGTCTGACCCGGTCGCCATGCGATATTTGCCAGACATCCGGACATGTGGCATGGCGGAAACCGAAGAGAACCTGCGGGAAGCGCTGCTTGAAGCAGCCAATCCAGGTCGGACCAAATGGTTCTTCGTGATTCTTGAAAGAGAGACCGGTTCCTACCTGGGGGAAGTCGGATATACGGTCGTGCTGGAAACCCCGGAAGGGAAAGTCGGCCACCTCGGGTATTTCATGCTTCCTCAGTGGTGGGGGAAGGGGATCATGCCGGAAGCGGTACGGGAAGTCCTCCGCTTTGCTTTTTCGGAAGGCGGCGTTGTGAAGATGGAAACCGGCTGTCTGTCTGAAAATGCAGGTTCGGAAGCGGTCATGCGGAAATGTGGCATGATTCGGGAGGCAGTGCTGCTTCGACACGTACTGCATGAAGGTGTGCTGAAGGATCGGGTGGAATATCGTCTGTTGAAGGAAGAATGGCTGGAACAGTCAGTACCTCCCCGTCCACGGCTTCCTGTTTGCCGTCCCCGCATGATCCTGTTTGATTTCGGCCAGACACTGGTTGATGAATACGATTTCAACGCCATCAGAGGGACGGAGGCCGTTCTTCAGGCCGCAGCCATCAAGCCGGAAGGACTGACCGCGGATGTCGTGCAGAATCTGGCTGACGGATTGCTCCGGGACATCGGACGGCGCGGTGTGGAGCCGGAAGAACAGACTCCGATCGAGGTGCACAACCATGTGTTCAATCGATATCTATATGAATCCCTCGGGGTTCGATTCACCCTTTCTCCTGTGGAAGTGGAGCAGATTTTCTGGGATGCGGCTTCTCCAAGCCGTCCCACCCCAGGCATGTCCGACTTTCTTGCCTGCCTGGCTGCCGAAGGCATCAGAGCAGGTGTGATCAGCAACATCTCCTTCAGCGGAAAGGCACTTGAAGCACGCATTTCAAAGCATTTTCCGGGCTATCCCTTCGAGTTTGTCCTGGCCAGCAGCGAATACATCTTCCGGAAACCGCATCGGCGCCTGTTCGAATTCGCGCTCCGGAAAGCCGGTCTGGAGGCCGTTGATGTCTGGTACTGCGGTGACAACGCCTATTTTGACGTGGAAGGTTCTTCGGCGTCCGGTTTGTTTCCTGTTTGGTATAAAGCCGTTCGGCATGCACATGACATTGCCGCACCGGGAACCGATGAACGCATTCCGCGTGTCCCCTGCCTGATTGTGCAGGATTGGCGTGAATTGCGTTCCGTTCTGTTGGAACTGCCTTCCTGACAAGTGGTTTTTCGTTCGGACGCCATTTTCTGCATTCATATCCTTCTGGACGAAGCGCCTGAACATCCTCGTGACATTTGAAAGGATTTGTCCGCCTTGTCGTCGGATTTCCTGATTTGTCCTCTTTGTTGTCATATTTCCGAATTTGTCCCAATGTTGTTGAATGTGTTGATTTGTGTCTGTTTGTGTTGTAAAATGAGGACGGAAAACAAAATCCGCCCTCTTATCCGTCCGTTCATCCGGTCGGAAGAGCAGGCAAAAGGTTCCGGAAGTTGTTCCCTCGGAGCCGGACGCGTGGATGCGCGGCCAGAGACGCACAGGAGGCATATTATGACGACAAAGGCAGTCCGCATGTACGGAAAAATGGATCTGAGACTCGACACATTCGAACTTCCTGAAATTGGTGATGACGAAATTCTGGCCGAGATCATTTCGGACAGTCTGTGCATGTCCTCCTGGAAAGCCGCCAGTCAGGGCAGCGACCACAAGCGTGTCCCGAATGATATCGATGTGAACCCCGTCATCATCGGCCATGAATTCTGCGGCACCGTCCTGAAGGTCGGTGCGAAATGGGCGAATCAGTTCAAACCGGGAGACCGCTATTCCATACAGCCGGCCCTGAACCAGATCGAGGACCCGTACGCCGCACCGGGATACTCATTCCACTTCATCGGCGGCAGTGCCACGCACATCGTGATCCCGGATGTCGTCATGTCCCACGGCTGCCTGCTTCCCTACAAGGGAGAAGCCTTCTTCCACGGTTCTCTTTCGGAGCCGATGTCCTGCATCGTGGGCGCGTTTCATGCGAACTATCATACCGAACAGGGCAGCTACGAGCATAAAATGGGCATCGTGGAAGGCGGCGACATGGCCATTCTCGCTGGCGTCGGCCCCATGGGTCTCGGTGCCATCGATCTTGCGATTCATGGAGACCGCAAACCGGGCTTCCTGATTGTCACGGATATCGATCCCGCCCGCCTCGCCCGTGCCGCCACGCTCTATACGGTGGAGGAAGCGGAACGCTGCGGCGTCAGATTGATGTATGTCAATACCTCCGAGGCGGGCCACGATGTGGAATGGCTGCGCGGACTGACCGGAGGCAAGGGCTTCGATGACGTGTTCGTCTTTGCTCCTGTGAAGCCTGTTGTGGAAATGGGCGACAAGCTCCTGGCCCATGACGGCTGCCTGAACTTCTTCGCGGGCCCCGGCAATCCGGCATTTTCCGCGGAGTTCAATTTCTACAATGTTCATTACGGCGCCACCCACATCGTGGGCACGAGTGGCGGAAACACGGACGACATGAAGGAATCCCTCGTGCTGATGTCTTCCGGCCGCATCAATCCGGCGTCGATGGTTACGCACATCGGTGGCCTCGACAGCGTGGTGGAAACAACCTTGAACCTGCCGAAAATACCCGGCGGCAAGAAACTCATCTACACCCATCTCCAGATGCCGTTGACCGCCATTGATGATTTTGCTGAAAAAGGCAAATCGGATCCGTTCTTTGCAGCACTCGCCGGGATTGTCGCCAAGACTTCGGGGTTGTGGTCGCTGGAAGCCGAGAAATATTTGCTTGCCAATGGAAAAGTGATTTGATTGGAAAATCCTGATGGAGGAGAGCAATGTCGATGGACGTCCGTATGCTCGGTAAGATGCCATATCCCGAAGCGCTTCATTTGCAGGAGTGTCT
>JFJP01037752.1_pt1 | contig 23214 bp, 16 predicted proteins | sample 431651 | NCBI WGS metagenome assembly JFJP01 (sample SAMN02602958, study PRJNA72255) | Microbial mat metagenome, whole genome shotgun sequencing project. | biome: fresh water; feature: sink hole; material: water; isolation source: purple microbial (photo- and chemosynthetic) mats found in...
TTTTATTTTAAGTCCCGAATTGAGTGTTTTTGTGCTCATAATGATGCCGTTTAGTGCCTACATTATTGGAAAAGTAGGGAAAAATTTACGGCGCAAATCGTATGCTGCGCAAAACAAAATGGGCGAATTGCTTTCGATGATTGAAGAGGCTATCACTGGATTGAGAATTATTAATGCGTTCAATGCTAAATCAATGATTTACAATCGTTTTGAAGCACAAAACAATATACACTACAAAATTAGTCGTTCGATTCAACGCCGTCATTATTTGGCGCACCCTGTAAGCGAAATGCTGGGAACGATAATGATGATGGTGATAATGTGGTACGGCGCAACCCTTGTTATTAGCGGCGAAAGTAAAATTTCGTCCGAAAGTTTTATTGCCTATCTCGGCTTATTTTACATGATAATACCTCCGGCAAAAGCCTTTACTGCGGCTGCGTACAACATTCGCAAAGGGCTGGCATCGGTAGAGCGCATCAATTTTATTCTCGAAGCCGATGAAAAAATACTCGACAAACCCGATGCAAAGCCGGTTGACGGATTTCACTCTGAGGTAGAGTACCGCAATGTATCGTTTAAGTACGTAAACGATTACGTGCTGAAAAACATCAACTTATCGGTAAAAAAAGGCGAAACCATTGCCTTGGTAGGGCAGTCGGGTTCGGGCAAGTCAACTTTAGTTGATTTGCTGCCGCGTTTTTATGATATAGAAGAAGGGCAAATTTTGGTGGATAATCAAGAGGTGAAAAACCTTAAAAAGAACGACTTGCGGGGATTGCTTGGAATTGTAAACCAACACCCAATTTTGTTTAACGATAGTATTTTCAACAACATAGCATTCGGGCTTGAAAAAGCTACGGAAGAACAAGTGATTGAGGCAGCAAAAATTGCCAATGCGCACGAATTTATTGTCAACACTCCCGATGGCTACCATAGCAACATTGGAGATGGGGGCTGCAAACTGTCGGGCGGTCAGCGACAACGCATTAGCATTGCCCGTGCTATTCTAAAAAACCCACCCATTCTCATTTTAGATGAAGCAACATCGGCTTTGGACACCGAATCGGAACGGCTGGTGCAAGATGCCCTCACCAAACTGATGAAAAACCGTACTTCGATTGTTATTGCGCACAGGCTTTCTACCATTCACAAAGCCGACTGTATTTATGTGATGCAAGACGGCAAAGTTGTGGAACAGGGCAAACACGATGAACTGCTCGAAAACAACCGTGTGTATAAAAAATTGGTTGAACTGCAAAAATTTGCGTAGCTCATCAAAAATTATACATCAACCTGATAACCACACTGTTGTAATCCAAATTATTGAATGCCACAAACGTACCCACGTTGAACACAAAAAATATATTGTTGAGGCTGTACCCCAATTCGGAATGCAATTGTTGTTTACTGATTTTCTGAAAGTTAGCATACAAGTTTTCAGACCATAATTGCTTTTTTAAGTAGGGTAAAAATTTGAGTAGCAACACATTGGTTTCGTAATGAAACATGGCTTCAAAATAGGGCAAAGTAGTTGCTGTTTCGTAAAAATTGAGCACATGAAACTGATTGGATGGCTCTCCCGGACGAGTCATCACCGGATTGACTCTAAAATGCTTGAAATCGCTAAAATGCAGCAACTTACTATTGGGGAAATATCCACCCGCCACCTTATAATCGAAACTTTTGAACATATCGAACGAAAACCGTTGATGAATGCTGCCGTAGAGATGCAAAAAATCGGCATGAGTTGCAAATATTTTTGGCGTAGCCCATTGAATACCAACAGTAAAGGTGGGGTATTTTGAATGAAGCATAATTTTTCTGTTGCGCCAAATTCGGTAATACTGCGCCGGTGTATATTGCCACTCGCTTTTCATCACAAAACTTTTGAAATTATCCTGCGGTATATAGTCGTTATTAGAGGGCACATTGGGCACAAATGCCTGATTTTCCCAATCATACAACGTAAAATCTGAATGATTTGTCAATGTGTTATTTTCGGAGTACGAAGCCGAAAATATCCACTGAAAACCATTGGCAATATCTATATGGTTCTTAATTTCAACATATTGGCGTTGATAATATTTTATTCGATTTTGTTCACAAAACAAAGTACGAATAATGTTGGCAATGGGGGGCAAATGATACGTATTGTCGAAATCGTGGCTTTCGTTTCCCGCTTTTATGGCAAAATTGGCGCGGCGCATGGGCGCGTAGTTGTACCGTAAAGTTGCATTCCACATCAAGGCTTTTCGGGCAAAGGCATACCCCACAAAAGGCTCAAAATGAACCGATTTGAGCGTGTCTATTTTATGTTCAATCTTAAACGATTGTTTTACTACAAAGCCGTCAACCACATTCAAATCGTAGTGCGAAGCCGTGAGCAAACCTCTTGTATATAAAACAGTTGCCGAATCTTTCGACCTCCACCGCTTTTCTATCAAAAGAAAATTCAATTTTTTTATTTTCTTTTCTTTTTTTTCCGTTTTTATTGTATCCGTAAACTGAAGTTGCAGCATCGAATCATTTATCTGTATCTGTTCCAATTCTTTAGGAGTTAGCGGTACAAGCCGTTTGTTGTTCCAAAATGCAGAATCTTCTACCACAGCATCTTTCTCCACTTCTATTTGCGGAGCTTCCGATTTTACTTCATACGATTTTTTTTGATTTTGAGTTTGATTTTTCAAAATCTGCTTGTTTTGTTGCTTTACATTTTTTTTCATCTCTTTGTTTGTCAGAGCATTCGATGAATGGTGGGCTGAATGCTTTGATTCAATTTCAAATCGGTGTATTTCACCGAAGCCATGTATGCCATTTTTATTTCTACCCCCATAAAACCGCCTTCCATTTTTTGAATCGAACTTATTGGAAGCCAAACATCATCATTTACAGCTGCATAGTTTTGTTTCATCACCACAGTTCCGTATTCAATTTCCAAATTCAAGTCGCACGAATGCACACACCACACATCGCCTACAATAAAAAGCGTACCTTTAAACACCATAGCACTTTCTACTTTGGGTATCACCTTGATTTTGTGCACAGTATTGTTGCCATCTGCCAAACTACCCAAATATCTGAACCTATAGTACGAAAATGCTTTTGAAGACAAGGGCGAAATAATATCCGAATTTTTTTCCATGTCGTACAAACTGTTGTTCATGTACGGAAGCGGCTCCATGCCGTCCTTGAGTGCCTCTGGCAGTGTATTTTTTATAGATACCACCTTTTGTTTCAGCGTATTAGGGTAGGTGTACGAAACCTTGTTGATAGACTCCGAAATAAATGTATCTCCGTCTTTCAACTTCAACTTCTTATCATTCACCGTTATAGTATTGGCAATAAGGCGGGGAATATTCACAATTATCATCGTTCCACGCTGATAAACCTCTGAATTGTAGCTCATTACTCTTTGGCGATAGTACGGAGCCATTACAATAGCCTTGCGCATAATAGAATACGCAAAATCTTCGTTATTGCCTCCAATTTTTATTTCAGAAAGTTGGTAGGTAGCCGGTTGCAATTGAATATCCAAGGTTGTATTATTCTGAATATCAATGTTTCTGACAGAGGTTATGTAGCCAATACATCGAAATTCTACTCTCTGATTGCCTGTTCGCGCCTTTATTTTATAATAACCTTCGGTGTTGGTAACAGTGCCCGTTTGCAGCTCCGAAAAATAAACCGTTACGTATGGAATAGGTTGATTATCAATATCAATCACCTTGCCACTCAACGTTTGAGCAGAAGCAGCGTCGAAAATATGCAAAGCGATTATAAAAAAAATTAAACCACTTACGAATTTTAGTATTCTCATAATCAGTAAATTAATTCAAAATAAACAACAAAGCTATTGAAATGTTATTCGATAAATGTACGAAAAGAAAAATTAATATCCATTTTTAGTGTGAATGAAAACGAATTGGTTTGATTTTTTGAACTAATTTTAGTAGATTTGTAAAATAGAAAAAAGAACACAATTCACAATTATGGAGATGCAATCCACCTGAAAACATTGACAAGGCAAAGATTAACGAGAATAAATAAACAAAAAATTTCCTATTTTTGCCCAACAAATAATTTTAGATAACTCATAACTCATAACTCATAACTCATAACTTATAAAATTATGGAAAAACAAGATAAAATACAGATATTCAACGATAAAAAAATTCGCACCCATTGGGACGAAGAACAAGAAAAATGGTATTTTTCGATTGTTGATGTAGTAGGAATCTTATCAGAAAGCGTAGATAGTCAAGCCTATTGGCGAAAATTAAAACAACGGCTTAAAGAAGAGGGAAATGAAACCGTGACGAATTGTCACGCTTTGAAAATGGAAGCAGCAGATGGCAAAATGCGCTTGACTGATGTTGCTGATACAGAACAGCTATTCCGTTTAATTCAAAGTATCCCTTCGCCCAAAGCTGAACCATTTAAGATGTGGCTTGCACAAGTGGGAAGTGAAAGAATAGATGAAATTGAAGACCCCGAAATAGGCATTGAAAGGTTAATGGAAACGTATTTGAAAAAAGGGTACAGCAAAGAATGGATAAACCAACGACTGAAAAGCATTGAAATACGCAAAGAACTTACTGATGAATGGGACAACCGCGGCGTGAAAAAAGGACAAGAATATGCAATATTAACTGACGAAATTACCAAAGCATGGAGCGGTTTCACCACCAAACAATATAAAAACTTAAAAGACCTGAAAAAAGAAAATCTGCGCGACCACATGACGAACTTAGAGCTGGTATTGAATATGTTGGCAGAAGCATCAACTACCGAAATATCGAAACAACAAGAGCCGGAAACGTTTGAAGAAAATAAAATTGTGGCAAAAAAAGGTGGAGAAGTAGCAAAAGCTGCACGATTACAATTAGAAAAAAATACCGGTAAAAATGTGGTTACAAAACTTAATGCTAAGAAATTAAAAGAGTTATAAGTTTTGAGTTATAAGTAAGAGTATAATAAAAGATAAGAGTTTTAAATTTGCAGTTAGAATTGTGAATTTGTATAAATATCTGTGTGAAACAAAAAAAGAGTTTGTATTGAGTAAACAAATGTTACGTTCAGGAACTTCAATTGGTGCGAATGTTCGTGAAGGTTTAAATGCCGAAAGTTCGGCAGATTTTGTACATAAATTAGCAATTTCGCAAAAGGAAGCAGATGAAACCTTGTATTGGCTTGAATTATTAAAAGAAACAGAATATTTAACTGATAACGAATTTAATTCTATACATAATGATTGCACAGAAATACTAAAAATAATCCGCAGCATAATCATTACAACAAAACAAAAAAATAAAAAATAAAAAAACTCATAACTCAAAACTCATAACTCATAACTCCCAACTCATAACTCATAACTCCCAACTCATAACTCAAAAAAAAGTATATGAAATTAGATGAAATTCGTTCAAAAATAGGCAATGGTCATCTCAATAAGGCAATTTCGGAAGCACTGAAAATAAGCAAAGGAACCGATTTTCACGATGCTATGCTTGCCTTATCGGGTAGGTTTAAATCTCTTGATGATGAAGCACTTATGGGTACACTTTCCAATCAGGAAGTTACGCAGCAAAAAGCGAAAATTACAAGCGATTTGCTCCGGTTAATTACAAAAATGGAAGCAGAATCCATCTCCGAAGCCACTGCCACCGAAAGCGATTCGGGGTCGTCTATCAACGTTTCGGGCAGCAATTATACAGTGATAAGCGGAGTTACCAATTCCAGAATCAATATTGGCTCAAAAACTCCTGTCAATCAAGAAGATAAAAAGAAAATTCTTTTTATCTATTCCACTCCCGATGGTAAAAATGCCCTAAACTTTGGCAAAGAAATCAAAAAAATAAAAGAAGCATTGTTGACTTCAGAATCGAAACATCGCGACAATTTTTTGTTTGAAGTAGAAGAAGCTGTGGAGGCAGAAAAACTTTTTCGCTTACTAAATCAGCAAAAGGCTGATTTTGTGCATATTGCCATTCACGGCTCAAAGAAAAAAGGGCTTTTGTTTCAAAACCAACATGGGCAGGAATATGCCATTGCAGCCGACGAATTGAGCGATACCTTTGAGTTGCTTTCGCTTAAACACCGCCCCGAATGTATTATACTCAATGCCTGCCACTCCGAAAAAGAAGCACTTGCGGTATCGAAATTTGCCAACTATACCATCGGAAACAAAGAAGCTATGCCCGATGAAGCAGCCATTGCATTCACAAAAGCTTTTTATGAGATGATTTTCGACGGAGAAGATATTGAATACGCCTTTAAAAGAGCCATTCTTGCCATCAAGCACATGAAAATGACAGCAGAAGATGGAATTGAAATTCATGATATACCTGTACTTTTCAAACAATAATATTTAACTGATAACGAACCACTTAATTACAAAAAATATGTTTAAATGCAACGACCCACTTGCCGATTTGCTTAAGCAATACGGTTACAATTTGGTAGCTTTCCCAAAACCAGACATTGAGCCACTCGAACTGCTCGAAAAAAATGGTAACAGCCTCGAACGAATAGGGCAACTGAAAGCATTGTTTGTGAAAAACGATGTGGCAATGCCGCGCAAAAGTGCCGATATTCCGTTGGCAAAAGAACTTCAAAATAAAAAAACCGCCGGTATAAATGCCAAATTCGGCATTAGTATTCTTCGAAATTTTCTTTCAGCTATGAACAATGCAAAGGTTGTGAAAGATGTAAAAGACGTGAAAGAAGAGAAAGCTGCTAAAGGGGAAAAAGAAAAGGAAGAAACTAAAAACAACAACCTTGGCGGCGTGTTCGAACACATTGATACTTTTGTGTTTACCTACCGCGATGTGCTCGAAAATAAAGTGGACATAATTCGACTCGATGAATTTATTCACGATGCCGACCTGAACGAAAAGGCGAAATCAACCCTCGAAAAGCTAAAAAACAGCGAATTGTATGTAATTGTATCCACCGTAAAAAGCAATTCGTTTGAAACAGAATTTTTCGACAAGAAAAAAATGGGCGTTTCGGTGGGATTGCCCGATGTGAAAAAAATTGTCGAAGCCGATATTTCCATTGAAAAAGACAACGAAACCACCAACAAGCTGGTTTACAAATGCGAAGTACCCCTTGTGTTTGGATTTAAGGCAGTGCGCCTTATCTATGAAGGCAACAACCGATTTAAGATAAAAAATGCTGATAATGTGATTCTTAGAGATGAAGAAGAGTTTCCGGCAGAGGCATTGCAAACAGAGGAGGCATTTATTGATTTGTAACCAAACTCATCAATCAATTCTGAAATACCGCAAAATTAATTTTCAAATTTCGAAAATTATTAGTACATTTGTAGAATGTGTTAATTATCAAAATAAATATAGATACGTTAACAATTTATTCACAATAATACTAAACTATAGTCGTTTATGTTGGTGCTATCAAGTACGTGGGTAGCCAACAGAAAAAACATTCATCTTTGAAAAGTTTTATCACCACCTTTCAAACACAATAAAATACTGATAATTAGATATTTGTGTGAGTTATCAACAGGTGTTGAAAAAAATTATCATTCAATGATTGAAACTTTTATAGGTGTAAACACGTATAGAAGTATTGACAATTAGCTCTGAAAACCGTAAATTTGCAGAAAAATAATTAAACGAGTAGCATGAGACAATTAAAGATTACTAAGTCGATTACAAACAGAGAGAGTGCGTCCTTAGACAAGTATCTACAGGAAATAGGCAAGTACGAACTTATCTCAGTGGAGGAAGAAGTTGAATTGGCACAGCGCATACGCAAAGGCGACAAGAAAGCAATTGAAAAGCTTACCCGCGCCAATTTGCGTTTTGTTGTTTCTGTTGCAAAACAGTATCAAAATCAGGGTCTGAGCCTGCCCGACCTCATCAACGAGGGCAATTTAGGTCTGATAAAAGCTGCTGAAAAATTCGATGAAACCCGAGGCTTTAAGTTCATCTCCTATGCCGTGTGGTGGATTCGTCAGTCAATTATGCAGGCTATCAACGAGCAGTCGCGCATTGTGCGTTTGCCGTTAAATCAGGTGAGTTCGCTAAGTAAATACAAAAAAGCTGTTTCAAAATTTGAACAGGAAAACGAGCGTAAACCTACACCCGAGGAATTAGCCGAGATACTTGAGCTGTCGAAAGAAAAAGTGATGGATACTATGCGTGTTTCAGGTCGCCATGTATCAGTAGATGCTCCGTTTGTAGCTGGCGAAGATAATAGTTTACTTGATGTGTTGGAAAATGTGGATTCACCCATTGCCGACAATCGGTTGATGACCGAGTCGTTGAGCAAAGAGATTGACCGTGCATTTGCCACACTTACTGAGAGAGAGAGAGTTATTTTGCGTTTGGCTTTTGGAATTGGACTACCCGAAATGTCGCTCGAAGAAATTGGCGAACAGTTCGACCTCACGCGCGAAAGAGTGCGTCAGATTAAAGAAAAAGCTATTCGCAGATTAAGAAGTACTTCTCGAAGTAATCTTTTGAAATCTTATTTGGGATAATTTTTTTGTACCAAGAGCAGAAAGCAATGTTTTTCTGCTCTTGTTCTTTTTACCTTCTTCTTACTTACCTAAAAAATTCTTATTACATTGACATTTCTTGATTTTAACTTGCATCCAACCGTATATAATGGTCTTGATGCGATGGGATTTGAAAAGCCAACTCCCGTTCAGATACAAACTATTCCGTTGGCACTCCAGAAAAAAGATATTATTGCTTGCGCCCAAACCGGTTCTGGAAAAACTGCCGCCTACCTCCTTCCTATTTTACATCATTTGGCAAATAAAGGCGATAAACAAGGGCTTTCGGCATTGGTACTCGTACCAACTCGCGAACTTGCCATGCAAATTGACCGGCAGGTAGAAGGTATTGGCTATTTTTGCAATGCAAGTTCCATTGCCGTATATGGGGGAAACAATGCCCAATTGTGGGAAGACCAAAAAAAGGCAATTTTGCATGGTGCCGATATTTTAGTGGCAACACCCGGAAGGTTGATTGCCATGTTGCGCATGGGACACGGCGACCTCAAATCTATTGATTATTTGATACTTGACGAAGCCGACCGTATGCTCGACATGGGATTCTACAACGATATTGTGGAAATTACCAATCACCTCAGCAAAGATAGGCAAACATTTATGTTTTCGGCTACCATGCCCGACAACATTCGCACACTTGCACGCAAACTGCTGCGCGAGCCGGAGGAAATTAGCATTTCGATTTCGAAACCTGCCGACAATATTCTACAGGCTGCCTATATGGTGCACGAAAATCAAAAACTGCGGTTGATTGAAAAACTCATTGACAAAGATGACCTTACATCTGCCATTATATTTGCGTCAACCAAGATTAAAGTAAACGAAATAAATGTTCAACTCAAACGGCGTAAAATGTCGGTTGATGCAATTCATTCCGATTTAATACAGGACGAGCGCGAAAGGATAATGAACGATTTTAGAAATCGGAAATTCAAAGTGCTCATAGCCACAAATATAGTGGCGCGTGGAATTGATATTGATAATATTGGCTTGATAATAAACTACGATGTGCCGCAAGACCCCGAAGAATATGTTCACCGCGTAGGTCGCACTGCCCGTGCCGACAACGATGGAATAGCCCTTACACTTATCACCGAAAAAGAGCAAGAACGTTTCTATAGAATTGAGCAACTTATTGAGTATGAAATCAGAAAAATACCTGCTCCTCCCGAATTGGGAGAAACACCCGTTTACGACCCTCTAAATACAAAAAAAACGATTACAAAAAGGTTTAACCGTAAACCCAATTTTCGGAAACCCAGAAAGTAATCGAAAAAAAAACGTTCAATGTTTTGACCACATTGAACGTTTATTTACTCTGCCACCTCCTACGCTTTTGAAGTTGAGGAAAGCCTAAAAATATTCATTTATAGGACTATACGCATGAAAAAATCCTGTGAGCATCACCGTGTTTACATCTTTTTCTGAGTGTGCCACATTTTGAGCTACCAACTGTTTGCCAATTTCGCACGAACGTTTGCCGTAGTTTACAGCAAGTTGCGCTCCGGTAGATGAGGTATTTCGCAATTCTTCAAAATATTCAGTAAAAAATACGGTATTGTCTTTATTTCCAATAATTTCTTTCCACGCCTTTATCTTTTTTGGCTGTGCACCCAAATAGGCATCTGCTTTTGCCGAAAAGGTAGAAAAATCAATGTAATTTTTTGTTTCAACATCAAATACGGCAATGGCTTTGCCTCTTTCGTATTTCAGGAAACCATTTTTTTGCGAACCATCGGCATTTTGACCTCCGCGCACCCCCAATTCCAATAAGGTATTGAGCAGAGGGCTATGCAGGTTTTCGTTGGGCAGGTAGGGATTCATTACACTCATTATGTATTGGCAAACATCAATTCCAACATAATCAACCAATTGAAAAATTCCCATTGGGCGAATCAATAAATCGTTGCTCACTTTGTTGATGCAGTAAATAGCCTCATGCAAAGGCATTTGCTGTGTGAGTTTTTCGGCTTCGTGTATGCCATGCAAGGCATCGCGCATGAAATGCCCATTGCCAATAAAACCCGCAAAATCGTTGGAAGGTACCACCGTTTTGCGCAAATTTTTCACAAACATATTGGCAAACTCCTCCAACTGCGGCAATGTGTGTTCGCTTTTAATAATTTCAACCAATTTTTGCACTACAGGCGGATTGTAGAAATGCACTCCCAACACCCTGCCCCCAAGTTGGGCATCGGTATCTAATTTTCCAATCGGAATAGAAGATGTGTTGGTAAAAAACCACGCTTTTTTGGGGTTGTTGCTATCTATTTTCCGAAATATCTGTACCTTAAGTTCTGGATTTTCTTTGATAGCTTCAAAAACAATATTCGATTGATAGGTGGCTTCTATGCAAACGGTTGGTTTCACTACCATCAGCACATCGTCAATGTATTGAGCAATAATTTGCTCATTTTCAATCAAATCGGCTCTGTGAGCATATACTCCACGAAGTTGCACCACTTTCTTTTCGGCAATTTTTCGTGTTTGTACTTTCAGGTATCGCATCAAGCCATTGAGTGCCGTGTGCGACACATCGAAAGCATTCATTACAAATGTTTTATCTTGGTTTTCGGGCAAAAGGCTAAGGTCGGTCATTTCTATAGCCGTAAGCAAGCAAATGCCGCTGCCCATTTTTCCGGCAGCACCCAAAACCGAAACTTCCAAAAATCGTTCGCTGTAATTCATAGTCATCTATTTTTGTGATTGTGTGTTTCGTTTTTATTCCTCAAAAAGCAATGTACTTAAATAGCGTTCTCCGGTATCGGGCAACACTACAACAATAATTTTGCCCTCATTCTCAGGTCGTTCGGCAATGGTTAAAGCCGCTTTTACCGCAGCCCCCGACGAAATTCCGCACAAAATTCCTTCTTCGCGTATCAGTTGTCGGGCAGTGGCAAAAGCCTCTTCGTTTTTCACACATATTATTTCGTCAATAATTGCCGTATTGAGCACTTCGGGTATAAAACCTGCACCAATTCCTTGAATTTTGTGTGCACCCGCTACCCCTTTCGAAATCATGGGCGAGTCGGCTGGTTCAACGGCAACGGCTTTAAACGAAGGTTTGCGCTGTTTTATCACCTCAGCAACTCCGGTGAGTGTGCCGCCTGTTCCTACTCCGGCGACAAAAAAATCAATCCGTCCATCGGTATCATTCCAAATTTCCTCCGCAGTGGTGCGGCGGTGCATTTCGGCATTTGCCGGATTGCGAAACTGCCAAGGCACAATTGCTTTGGGATATTCTTTCGATAGTTCTACTGCCTTTTCAATTGCAGAACGCATTCCGCCAGAGGCAGGTGTTAAAACCAGTTCTGCACCAAAGGCTTTGAGCAGCTTTCGCCTTTCTATTGACATACTTTCGGGCATGGTCAATATCAGTTTATACCCTTTTACTGCGGCAATGTATGCCAAACCTATTCCGGTGTTTCCACTGGTAGGTTCTATTATTACGGTGCCGGGAGTGAGAGTGCCGTCTTTTTCGGCAGCATCAATCATGGCAAAGGCGAGGCGGTCTTTTACAGAGCCAGCCGGATTGAAAAATTCTAATTTTGCATACACCTCAGCATAGCTGTTGTGTGTAACTTTATTCAAACGCACAAGTGGCGTATTACCAATGAGTTCGGTTATATTGCTTGCTATTTTCATCTGTTTAGGTTTTAAGTTAAGGGGGCAACCCTACACTTCGAATTAATTTTCATTCGACAACAATTTTTCAAAATTTTTTACTGAATTGAGAGGACCTTTTTCTATAGACATATTTACCACCCAAGCCGGTACACTCCCCGCCGGATCCATTTTGGCATAGTACAAAAGTTCTATTTCGTTGGTGTCGGTTTTTTTAAATGTTAGCTTCAATTCCACATTGAGTACTCTCACATTGCCGTCTTTTTTTTCTATCAAGCCTTTTACTCCTACTGCCCTCATTATTAGTGTATTTTTTGTTTCATCTTCGGTAAAAGTGGCTTTTACCACCATATCACGGTTCGACACAGGCCAAGGAGCCTGCATTTCGTAGTAGTAGTAAAACACATCGTCATTTTCTTTTTTCACCAGAGATGAGCTTGCGCAATTGTGCACCCATTTTGTATATGCGTCGCAATTTTTCAATATTTTTTTTACCGATTCAAAATCGGTTTCCAATGTAGTTTTAAGTAGCACTTCCTCAAAAGGCGATGCCTCTGTTTTGCGCGTATATACCTTAATATCGCCATCGGTAATAAGCAAGTTCCATTTAGCTTCTGTTTGTTTTCCAACATAAGGGATAAGCAAAATTCCTAAAATAAAGATAAATAATTTCATGGTTTTGAATTTTCTGGTTTTGATATAAAATTATAAAAAATAAGGCTTGTTGAATAAAACTATAAAAGATTTAACTAAATTTAAAAATTATTTCGTATATTGGCACTTGAATTAAAATAGAAATTCATTCAAAATCAATGAAAGTCTTCTTAGGCGGAACAGTAAACGGTTCAAAGTGGCGCGACTACATGATGCCCAAACTCGAAATTGACTATTTTAATCCGGTGGTCGAAGATTGGGATGAAGCTGCATACATTCGTGAATTGCATGAACGCGAGTTTTGCGATTATTGCTTGTATGTGCTTACTCCAAAAATGACCGGCTACTATTCGCTTGCCGAAGTAGTGGACGATTCTTTTAAACGTCCCGACCGCACGTTGTATTGTTTTATCGAAAAAGACGAGGAAGAACGTTTTTCGAAACGTCAACTCAAAGCATTTGAGGCACTTGGCAACAAAGTGGAGGAAAATGGCGGTTTGTGGTTCAAAAGTATTGATGAGATTGTTACCTTTCTCAATTCGAGCAAAAATTTGGTAAGTGTACCAAAATCGCAGGAAGCCGAGTTTTACGATGTATTTATTTCCTACGGTCGTAGGCATAGTAAAGATTTTGCTACCGTGTTGCACGACCGCATGGCTGCCATGAAATACAATGTGTGGTTCGACCAAAATAATATTCCATTAGGGGTTGATTTTCAGGAACAAATAAACGATGGTATCACCAAGTCGCACAATTTTATTTTCATTATTTCGCCTCACTCTGTAAGGTCTGAATACTGTCTGAAAGAAATTGTGTTGGCAGTAAAACTCAACAAGCGAATTATTCCCCTTCTGCACGTAGAGCCCAAAGACGACTGGGACAAAATGCACCCCACCATTGGCAAACTCAACTGGATTTATTTTCAGGAAGGGGTAAACGATTTTGAGCAGTCGTACAAAGGTCTTATCGAACTGACAGAGAGCCACAAAGACTATATAGAAACACATACTTCTATACTCAACCGCGCTTTGGAGTGGAATGCCAAGCTGCGCCCCATTGCCTTGCTCATTTCGGCACCCCGCGTACCCGAAGCCAAAGCGTGGCTGCTCAAAGAGTTTCACAACACACAGCCGCCTTGTTTGCCCGCCGGTATTCACGCCGAATTTATTTGTGAATCAATTGAATACGCAGAAGAATCGCTTACCGATGTGTTTTTGTGCTACGATGAAGAAGAAACACAACTGCCGCTTAAAATTTATTTTGCCCTGATGCGCAAAGCCATTACTACGTGGACAAAAGATGACGTAAAACCGGGTGAAAACTACCACGAATCTGCCAAAAACGGAATTGAACGAAACATCAATTTTGTGTTCTTACTATCGAATAAAACCATAAAAAACAAGCAATGTATCAGCGAGTTGGAATATGCTCTGCAACTCAACAAGCGCATTATTCCTATCGAAATTGAAGCGGTTGACAACTCACTTACACCGGAGATAATTAAGGGTTTATATATTTTGGACGGTAAAACCCACACTGACGAAAGTTTTACCGACACGATGTCGAAACTGGTGCAAGTGTTGCACAAAGACAACGACTACCTGAAACTGCACCGCGACCTGCTGATGAAAGCCCTAAAATGGCAACGAAACGACAAGCCCGACAATTTGTTGTTGTTTGGTTTCGACCTCATTAGAGCGCAAGAATGGTTCAAAAAAAACGAAAAGCGCAAAGGCTACGTTCCGCTAAAGTTGCACACCGAATTTATTCAAAAAAGTGATATTTCTCGTTCCACCGTCTTTTTATCGTTCGATAAAGAAGAAAGCTTAACATTTGCCGAAAAAATTGGAAATCAGCTCATTGAGTATGGATTCAATGTATGGTTCGATGCTTCGCGCGTGCAAGAGGAACAAGATTTTGAACAACACAAGGAAGGGATATTGAAAGCAGATAATTACTTGTTTGTGATTAGTCCTAAGTCGGTGAAAAGCGAAAAATGCCTTAGCGAACTTGATTTTGCCAACTCACTCAGCAAACGAATTATTCCGCTTAGTTATATGGCAATAGAGCAAGAATTTGCACCTAAGTATTTGTCGTTCAACGAAGAAAACACTATTCGTTTTGTTGATAATAAAGATAATTACGACCGTTCGTTTGATAAGCTCATTGAACGAATGGAGCAAAATACCGATTACGTAAAAAAGCACACAGAGCTGCTCATAAAATCGTGGACGTGGAACGAACGAAACCGCTCAATAAATATGCTTCCCACCGATGCCAAGCGGAAAGCGTTTCACCATTGGTTGATGTCGGTACATCACATCAAAAATTTCATTAATCCGCCTTCGCTTTTGCATTGCGAATTTTTCAGCGAGGCAAAAAAATTCTCAAAAATAAACACCAACGATGTGTTTGTTTTGTACGATGACGGAGATGGCGAAAAATATAAGTCGTTGTACTATCAGATGTTGGTAATGGGGCTTACTGTTTGGACAAATCAGGGTGAGCGAAAAGAAAGCGAAACCATGTTTGAAGATGCCGTTATTTTGTCGAGCAAAATAGTGGTGATAATTCCGGCTGACGCATCGTTAAACCCACTTTCGGAGCAGTTTGTAAAATATGCAAAATCGCTCAAAAAATCCATCATTGGCATAACTACCAAGGCTGGAAGCGAAGTTCCCGAAATTTTATCGAATGTGCCCATCGTTGACTTATCCGACTATTACGGCGACCCCACTGTGGCAGCGAACCACCCCGATAAACGTTTCGTGCCTCTTATCACCGAACTGAACAAAGAAAACGCATTTCACCTCGAACGCAAAATGCTTCTTTTTGAAGCACTGAGTTGGGAACGGCTTAAGCGAATTCAAAGTATGCAAATTTCGGGTAAAAAACTGGAATACACTCTTGAATGGCTCAAAGAAAACGAGGAATATATCCCCGACATTGTCAAAGATTACATTACCGAATGCAAATCGAAAGAAGAAAGCATAAGCCACGAAGTGTTTGTGTCGTATTCGAAAAAAAATAGTGATTTTGCCCTCAACCTCAACCACCATTTGAGAATACACGGCAAGCCCACTTGGTTCGACCAACATTATATTAAGAAACAAAGTGAGTATGAAGATATTATACTCGAAGGAATAGATAATTCGATAAACGTTTTGTTTATTTTTTCGGACGATTTTTTTGATGACCCCAATTGCGTGAAAGAGCTGGAACACGTAATGAAACAAAACAAACGGATAATTCCGGTGATGTATTCGCCCGTGACGGCAAATAAGTTTCCTCCACAACTTAGCACTGCCAACACCATCAACTTTATACCCGAAGAAAGCCAGTTTCGCATTGCATTTGCTGAACTGCTGCGAACCCTCGAAACCGACCGCGAACACGTTCAGAATCACGCAAAATGGTTGAAAAAAGCACACGAGTGGAATAAAAACGACCAGCGCGATGAACTTTTGTTGCGAGGCGTGGAGTTTGAACTTGCCATGAAATGGATGGAAACTGCCATTGCCGAAAAAAAGTCGCCGCGCGTAAACATGATGCACGAGGAATACATCAATAAAAGCAACAAAGCAATTTTAGCCGCTCTCCGAAGGGAAAAAAATGTGCGACTTTTCAGAGGAATTGCATCGGTTATTATGGCGTTGTTGATGGTGGTGGCAATTATTTTCGGATTTGTTGCCTCAAAAAAATCGGCTGAAGCCGATAGGCAAAGGCAAGCTACTGAAAAACAGAAAATTAGAGCCGAAAATTTGGCGCATTTTGCCGACAGCGTAATGAAAGATGCCGTTAAAAAAGGCTACGAGGCAGTAAGGCAAAAAGAAAATGCCGAAATAAAAGCTCGCGAAGCCCGTGAAGCAAAAGAACGAGCCGAACGCTTGAGAGTGAAAGCCGAAGTGGAAAAGAAAAATGCTATAGAAGCCCAATTGAGAGCTATGGCAGAAATGGAACGTGCCGAACGACTGCGCAAAGAAGCCGATACCCAGCGTACAAAAGCTGAAGTGGCTTTGCGCGATGCAAAGGAGCAAAAAGAAAAGGCAGATAGCTTGTTTATGCTGGCTGAGGCTCAGGCACTTGCAGCAAAAGCACTGAAACTACTCAACGACGGCAAAAAAGATGTGGCTGTAGCACTTGCCCTGCACTCGTACTACATGAACATTGAAAAACAAGGTCCTAAGCAAGTAAACGAAATTTACGAAACGCTTTTTAGTTCGTTGTTGAAAGAAGATAAAAACGCAAAAAAATATACCATTGCGCAACAGCACAAATATGGAGTAAAAAATATTAGCAATGTGGGTACAACCGACAAAATGATTAGTGCCGGAGAAGATGGCAAATTCATTATTTGGAAACTCACCAACAACAAACTCGAAAATATTCGGGAATTGGTTTTTATGACCAAAATTATCACTGTGGCTTATGATGGGGCTGATTTACTGTACATTTCGGAAATTGGCGGTGGGCAAAAGCTCTACAATCTCAGCTCATCGAAACCCATAGAAATATCTAAATTCAACAACAAAAGTGCAAGGGTAATAGACTCGAAATTTGTAGATTATAAAGGGAAGAAACTTCTAATTGTGTCTGATAATAAGGCAATTAGTATTTACTCTCCCGACGACAACTACACAAGTGCTAAGGTGATAAATATGGGAAACACTACTGAAATTTTGTGCTCGAACACAGGAGTAATTGACAATCAACTATTTGTATATGCAATAGATGCAAACAATAAGTTGTCGGGCTGGCATACCAACCAAAATTACGATAATCTGAAACTTACTGACTCCTTAAAACTGCGCAGTGCTGCCACTCAAATTACCGTGAGCAACAACGGAAAATTCATTGCCATTGGCTCGTATTCGGGTAGAATAGATGTGTATCATCGCTCCAATTTTCTACCGGTCGACCAGCCACTTTTGGGGCACAATTCGCCCATCACATCTTTGGTATTTAGCCCAGATTCTAAGCAACTTGCATCCACCAGCTACGACCACACAGCACGTTTGTGGCTGTTCGAAAACAACGAAAATGAAACAGGTATAACTCTGCGCCACGAAAGTTGGGTGCTTTCGGCAGCGTATAGCAAAGACGGAAATATGCTCATCACTGGCGATTATGCGGGCAAACTGCACCTTTGGTACACCAAAACCAACCTGCTGGTAGAGAAATTGTGCGCCGAAGGCAATTATAAAATAACACGCGAGGAGTTTAAAGAATATTCGAAAGCCGATGTAAAATACATTAAAACAAAAGGCAATAATTGTGTTGATTTTGAATAAGTTAACACATTGAAAACAGAAAATAATTTATGACAATTTTAGACCAAATCAATCAATCGAAATACAAAGAAGTTGCTGCACGTAAACAGTTGAAAACCATAGCGCAACTCGAAAAAAGTCCGTTTTACAACCGTAAAACGTATTCGCTGAAAGAATTTTTGACAGATAAAACCCGCACCGGAATTATTGCCGAATTTAAAAGACAATCGCCCTCCAAAGGAACGATAAACGAAACGGCGGATGTAAAATCGGTAACAATGGCATACAGCCAAGGGGGGGCAAGTGCTTTGTCGGTACTTACTGATAGTCAGTATTTTGGAGGCTATACACAAGACCTAATCATTGCACGTGAGCACAACAAAATACCCATTCTCCGCAAAGATTTTATGGTGGACAGCTACCAAATTCACGAAGCAAAAGCTATGGGAGCCGATGTAATTTTGCTCATTGCCGCCTCACTTTCGGTTGACGAAGTGGAAAAATTTGCCTCAGTTGCGCATACACTCGGCTTGGAAGTTTTGCTGGAAATTCATTGCCCAGAAGAGCTTGCGCACATAAATCAACATATTGATATTGTGGGAATTAACAATCGAAACCTAAAAACATTTTCGGTTGACATACAAACCTCAATAGACTTATTCGATAAAATACCCTCCGAATTTTTGAAAATTTCGGAAAGTGGCATAAGCAGCGTTCAAAACATACTGAAATTGAAAAACGTAGGCTTTAGTGGATTTTTGATAGGTGAAAATTTTATGAAAACCTCCAACCCAGAATTGGCATTTGCAGAATTTGTTGAACAACTAAAAATCAGTACCTTATGAAACTAAAAGTATGCGGAATGCGTGATATTGAAAATTTGCAACAACTCATTCCTTTAGCACCCGATTTTATTGGTTTCATTTTTTATTCGCGCTCGCCGCGCTATATTTCGTTCAATGAACCACTTGAGCAGTTTATATGCAACATTCAGCCATCAATAAAAAAAGTGGGTGTTTTTGTAAACGCCTACACCGGCGAAATTGTGGATAAAATTGAAAGATACCAATTGGATTTTGTACAGTTGCACGGAACAGAATCACCTCTATTTTGCAAATTGCTAAAAAAAGCAACGGACAAACCCATCATTTGTGTCTTTCATATTCAACAAAAACTTGATTATGAATTACTTAATCAATATACAGAGTTCTGTGAATATTTTTTGTTTGAAACTGCCAGCTCTCAATACGGAGGCAGTGGCGAAAAATTCGATTGGAACGCACTTGCCGAATACAATTTGCAGACTCCTTTTTTTCTGAGTGGTGGCATTTCGCCCGACGATGCAGAACTAATTAAAAATCTGCCATTTACACCTTATGCTATTGACATAAATAGCAAGTTTGAAACAGAACCTGCAATGAAAAACATTCCGCAGATAGAAACATTTTTCAAAAAAATGAGACAAACGATATAAATAAAATTTAGTATCTTTGTTGCTGAAAAAATTCAATTATGCTTGTAAAACTGTAACGAAAATGGAAGAAATTTACCACATAGCACACAAAGAGCACAAAAGGCTGGCGCAAACCTCTTCCTTTGTGAACCTTTGTGAACTTTGTGGTTGGAATTTAACCCTGTTTTTTTTGTAACAATTCAATAATATTTAACCCATTATAAATCAAGGTAATTATGGTATCTCAAAATCTTATCGCAGTTGTTGTTATCATCGTGATTATTTTTTTAGTGCTGCGCTTTGTTGCTAAAATGGTGGCAAAAGTGATTTCACTTTTGGTGCTGGGAGCTGTTGCAGTCTATCTGCTGTTTTTTTGGAACGGAGGAGTTTTAGACATGGGCAATAAAGACTTCATGCTCAAAGAGTTGGAACAAAAATATTGTGTAGAGCAAAAAGACGAAGCAAAATGCGATTGCATCATTCAACCACTCAAAGCAGATATTGGCGAAGATAAAATGGAAGAACTGAAATCGAATAAACTTCAATCTTTGAGAGTGATGATTAAAGCACTGAAAGACAACAAGTCTGAAATTCAGGAATGCCTCAAAGAACGCAAAAAAGAAGAACTCTGGAAAGAATTTATTCAAGAGTTGAAGGGGATTGACGTGAAAAAAGAGTTAAAAGAAACGTTTGATGAAGTTGCAGAAACCGAATAATTTTGCACATGATTGATAATGAACTTATTTACAAAATAGGAATTAGTCAAATTCCGGGTGTAGGTGCTATCACTGCCAAAAAACTAATTGCGTATTGCGGCAGTACCGAAAGCGTTTTCAAAGAAAAAAAGCAAAACTTGTTGAAAATACCCGGAGTGGGCGAATTTCTGGCAAATAATATTATTCATCAGAACGTTTTGTCGCGTGCAGAAGACGAAATAAAATTCGTTGAAAAATATGGAATAAAAGTCTTTTTTTATTTAGATAAGAACTACCCCTATCGCCTCAAAGAATGCGATGATGCTCCAATTGTTCTTTTTTCGAAAGGCGATACCGATTTTAATTCAAAAAAAATAATCAGCATTGTAGGTACACGCAACATTACCAACGAAGGAAAAGAAAATTGCGTGCAATTGATTCGCAATCTGGCGCGGTTCAATCCTATCATTGTGAGTGGTTTAGCTTACGGAGTGGACATTTGCGCCCACCGCGAAGCTCTGAAAAACAACCTAAAAACCATTGCAGTTTTGGCACACGGTTTAGATACCATTTACCCCTCGCTTCACAAAGATACGGCAAAAAACATTATCAATAGTGGTGCATTGGTTTCGGAATTTATGAGCAATACAAAAATTGACCGCAACTTTTTTTTGCAACGCAATAGGATTGTTGCCGGAATTTCGGAAGCAACCATTGTCATTGAATCGGCGGCAAAAGGCGGCGCACTTACTACTGCCGATATGGCAAACTCCTACAACCGCGAAGTATTTGCCTTTCCGGGTCGCCCTACCGACAAGTTTTCGGCAGGCTGCAATCATCTTATAAAAACCAATGCTGCACACCTTCTCGAAAATGCTTCAGATTTGGAATTTCAGTTGGGGTGGAGCGATAAAAGCGGCAAAGAAAAACCACAACCTGCACTTTTTTTTGAACCTACGGAGGAAGAAAAACCAATTTTAGAAATTTTGAACGAAAATTCTGATGTGTTTATTGACGAACTCAGTTTCAGATGCAATATTCCGATGAATAAACTTTCGGCAATATTGCTGAATATGGAATTTGCCGGAGTGGTGAAAACACTGCCGGGCAAACGCTATGCTGTGGTGCGGTAAAAAACTGAATCGTTATTCTCTCACAATGGTTACATAGCCCACAATGGGTTTAGTGTTCATTTTCAGCACAATAAAATAGTAATACGAACCAATTGGCAAAGCTTGCTCATTGTACGTTCCGTTCCACTGAAAATGACTGTTATCTGTCTGAAACACAAGACGATTGTTGCGGTCAAATACTTTCACAATGGTTTCCGGAAATAAATACAAATTTTCAATTTCCCAATAATCGTTTATTCCATCGTTGTTGGGTGAAAATGCAGATGGAATTTGCAAACAATATTCGTTATCTACCTTTATTTCAACTTGTTGCGAAGCTATACATTGATTTTGGTCTTTTACCGAAATTGCATAAGTGCCCGCGCTTAAATGTTCAAATAGATTACCTGTCTGATAATCAGAATGATTTAATCCAAACAAATACATTGGTGTGCCTCCTTTGGCAACAAAACTCACACTGCCATTTGCTGTTTCCTTACACGCAGCATTCACCACCCTAATACTGTCAATAACAAGCATTTGCGGTTCAGTAATGTGAATATTTTCTGCCACCACTTCGCAATTTTTACTATCTTTCACTTTTATTTGATATTCGCCTTTCGACAAAAAGCGAAATACAGAATCAGTAGAGTACGAAATACCGTTGTTGGTGGAATACAGCAGTTTACCTTTACCTCCAGTGGCAGTAATTTGTATTTTTCCGTTGGTATTTCCAAAACAGTCAATATCTTGTTTTTCAACCTGTTGAATTGAAATTTCTTTGTAATGAGTAATGTTAACTATTGAGTCTAATTTACAGCCATTTTTGTCGAAAACAGAAATGACATAATTGTTGGGTGATAGGTTATTGAAATGGAAACTGTTTGCATTTATTGGCTCTGAATAGTTGAAAATGAGATAATAAGGAGAAATTCCTCCCGAAATATTGACATCAATTGCCGCACTATTGTTTCGACATTCAGAATCTGTTACCTTAATATCCACTGCAAACGGCACTGCTGCGTAGTTTACCACAATAGAATCGGTGTATGAGCAACCAGATAAATCGCTCACAGTCAATACATAAGTGCCACTTGTACTTACATCAATTTGCGGTTGAGTGCTTTGGGTATTCCACTGGTAGTATGCAAATTGGGGAGAAGTGCCAATGGAAAGTAAAGTGTTGCTACACAGACTTGTATCGTTTCCGAGCGAAAAATGTACGAGCGATTCAGTAACCAATACGCTATCGCGAAACAAACAATCTTTTCCGTAACGAATGTTCAAAAAATATTTTCCAGCCGATGTAAAAACTATGGGGTTTTGTTTGCCCATAATATCCCAAGTAAAGTCAATATGCTCATTCAGAAACACTTCGAAGTCTTGTTTATTGCAAATATTTGCTTCGTGGGGCAAATCAATAGTGGGACGTTTGTAGGTAGTAACAAAGGTTTCGGCAGAGTTGCTACAGCCCTTACTGTCAGTTACTTTGCAAATAATACTTCCTTCGCTTGATGTTCTATAGATTGATGTTCCATTTTTCCCATTCCATTGATAATCTGCATATTGATTATTGATGGAAACAAGCAAAGTGTCGTTTTCGCACACAAAGTAATTCGTTTCAAGTTCGATAAGCGGCAAGGTGTTTACTTTCAAATCGAATTTATCGGTAAAACTACATTTATTTTTGTCTGTAACAGTCAGTCTGTAAGTGTTTTGCGTTTTAAGATACAGACTTTGCTCTGTGCTGCCGTTGGGAAACCAATAATATTGCAAATTATCACCTGCCTCCACCAAAACAGAATCACCTTCGCAAATAGACATATCTTGTACATCGAAAACAGGTAAACGATTGATTTTC
>JFJP01027070.1_pt1 | contig 23207 bp, 34 predicted proteins | sample 431651 | NCBI WGS metagenome assembly JFJP01 (sample SAMN02602958, study PRJNA72255) | Microbial mat metagenome, whole genome shotgun sequencing project. | biome: fresh water; feature: sink hole; material: water; isolation source: purple microbial (photo- and chemosynthetic) mats found in...
CTTCAAGGCTCGTTTGGCGCATCCGTATTAAAGACATGTCAGGAGTGATCAATTTGCAGCTTTTGCCTATATTTTCAGCGGTTTCCAACTTATCGCCAGTTAACATCCAAAATTTTATATCTTCAAAAATTAATTTTTAAATAATTTATTCTCAATGATTATTGTTTTACCAGCCATCAATAAATCCTGAATCGTTTCCGGAACTTCATCCTGCAATTTATCCTCAACAATGGTGACGCCCAATAAGATTAAATCTTTTTCAATTAATGTGGCTAATTCTACTTAGAGTGCAAATGGAAAAAAATCTTTTTGTAAGAAGGAAAAGAATATACAAATTTGTTCGTTGCTTTTATTTTGAAGTTGAGAGATAAAATTCTGGTATTCTTGATCAGAAATGACTTTCATTGCAATGCAAAGACATCTGAACCCTACCTTTGAAAAGTGATCGATTTTCTTCTCACAAAACTTTTTAAATGGTTGATCAGCAGTGTTGTTCAATAGGGATTTAATGATAGAATCAGCACCCTTGATAAATAATTTAAGAACACCTTTATCTCTGACTATGATCGACATCCTTTTTCTATCACTGTTGAATTCAAAGCAATGCAATAACTCATAACTATGTTTTTCACCCAAAATATCCAAATTTATTTGATTCGAAGAAGAACCAATAAATTTAAAGCCTAGATGTCTGGCAGCATCCACCAAAGAAATTTCATCAGGAGATTGGCTCTTATTATTATATTTTTTAATTTAATGATTGATTTTTTAAAAAAATTAAACTTGATAGTGGAAATATCCAGTTTTTTCATCTTCCTCAATGAGACATTCATGGCAAGTAGCTATAATTGTGAAAAATTGATGGATTAGTTCTTTCATTGTGTGAATTTCATAAAAGGTTGATGATTCTGCTGGGCTTGCCGATAAGGGGAATTTCAGATGCACAACGATATTTTCTTCTTCTCGTTGAAAAACTCCTTTAATCATGTGTTTCAAATTGAGGTCATTAAACTCGAAAATTAAATTACATCTTTCATCAACGATGGTTTTTCTTCTATCATTTTCTGAACCAACTCTTTTTTTAATATTAAGATCTAAATTTGCAGTGTTAGGTTTCTCTTTGAAATATTTTTTACTGTTTCTTTTTTTATTATTATCAGGAGTGAATCCATATTGATACTCACCTATAACACATCCCTGAAATTTCATTTTATTGCAGGTGAGAGTTCCTGTTTTGTCACTAAAAATATATTCAACTTGACCTAATTCTTCATTTATTGAGGCACTCATAACTTTAATGAATTTTGAATTTTCTTTACTGAACATATCTTCATCTTTATTCATGAAATAAGCTTGAGAAACTTTCACGAATTCAAGTGAAACTATTAATGAAATTGGAATCATACTGTTATTTAAGAGGAAATATGTCAGAAAATTCTCAAATGCTAAAAAATGCATATTTTCTTCTTCATTTTCTAAGTAAAAATGCTGTGATAAATACTGATTATTCCAAACATAGGCAGATATGGTCATAACCAGACAGATTGCCAATTGAAAAAACAGAATCCAAATAATATATCTATTAGTCTTCTTCTCAATGTTGCTTTGTTTTTCCTTGCTTTTCTCTGAATTCCTCATTACTTTGGTATCAAATCCTGTATAAACAACGACCCCAAGCACCCATTGAGTATTTTTTAATATGCTTCCTCTCAAAATTAATTGCTTAATATTGCAACAATGCTTCCTATGATCGTTTCCAATTAAAACACCATCAAAACTATTCAAATTTGCATTTGAAACTTCTGCATACACTTGCCATTTTTCTAATTCTTTCATTTTCTCAGCTTTGCCATAAGGTAGTGTTTCAGCTAGGCTCATCTTGATTTTGAGGTTTTTTTCTCCATCTAGACTGGATGTCTCTATATATGCGATTCCATTTTCGAAATTACTGCTCAAAATAATCATATCAGCTGGAATAGCTTCATTGTTTTTCACAAGAATCAGATGTCCGACCTTTACCTTACTCCAAGGTGTTTTGATTGGAACCCCATTTACTAAAGTTTTACATACGCTATTGTTTATTTCTAAATCTGATTTATATCGTTCATAATCCTCAATCCATTCTCTCACCAAAGTTAATAATAAAACGAAGCATAAGGGAGCTATGGCAGAAAAAGGATGAAGGGGAGAAATGTTTGGGAAAGTTTGGAGGACTGCCACTATTAAGAAATAAATATTGGCATATCGCATGAATTGTAACAAAAGGCTTTTAGGCACACAATTTAAGAGGTTATATTTCGTGGTTCGAATGAAATTTGACGGATAATCATTTGAAATTGAAGAATGAAGGTTCTTTTCATGGTCACTCAATATAATATTGAAAGTTCGGGGTTTATTATATGTTGAAGATCTGCTTTTTAGAAACATAAATGTCGATTAAAATTTATTTTATTTATTAAACAAAAAGACTTTTTTATACTTTTATGTGTAAATTTAAATTTTCTTTTGGTTAAGGAATGGAACGGGAAAGTGTTCACAAATGAAACTTTCCCACTACCAAAAATTTTGTTGAGCACATTTTCTTTTGATAAAAAATGAGCAACTAGGTAAGAAGTAATTCTTTGGCTTGAATTTATATAATGCGCCAAGAAATAAATGCATTCTCTCTTTAAAAATCCCATTTAAACGCGAAAAATAAAAATAATTATGGGTGCAATTTTTTTTATTTAAATTTTAATTTAAAAATGAAATTTTTATGAAAAAGTTACTTTGAATGTTTTATATATATTTTTGCAATTCTATTTGCATAAAAAAATAAATATTTATTTTTACAGCGAATAATTTAACTAAAAAAGTTTTCCATCAATCGCTAAACAATGAAAACATGTATATTCACCTAAATAAGTTTGGTGAGGTTCAGTTCCTAATTTAATAACTCTCTGACATTTATTGCATTTAGTCGGTTCATAAATTGGCACATTCTTCAATTTTTCAAAATTATTTTCATTGGTTCCATACCACACATACATCTCAGGTTCAATGTCCTTTATGCATTCTTTGCAATCCTGCCAATATCCTTTATGTCCTTGAATAAAATGAAAGCTGCAAAGCGTGTATCTATCGTGATTACGATGACATGAAACATTACTATAGCTAAACATCACATAATTATCATAATCATCACAGATCCAATTAGAACAACATTCAGTCTTGAATAATTTTTTTGTTTTTCCGCATAAACCACATTTTTTAGTAGGATTTTTTTCTTTTCCCCGGGATTTCGAGCGAGATGTTCCTCTTGGTTTTTGGATTTTGTTTTTATTCGGCTTTGTGTTATCTGATTTTTTTGAATTTGCTGATTTTGAGCGGGAATGAGATCTTGTTTTCATTTATATATTTGGAATTTAATTAAAGTTTATGTTGTTTATATGTTTATTTCTTAATAATTTCTCTGAAACTTTTTTTCTTTTAAATTTCCTTTTATGTCAAACAATCCGAACAAAAATAATCATAAAAAGGCTCTTAGTTCGTTAATAAATCATTATAATGACCGGATTTTTAAAACATTGCATTCCCCATCAATATCCCAATTGACAAATTCTACATTATTATCCCCAAATAACACAAACATAGAAAATTTTACAAGGAATTTTCAGACTTTTCACAAAATTACTGAAAAGAATGCTAGACACCACCATATAAAAAGTATGAGTCCTCCAATTTTTTGTGACAAAAATAAGGTTAATAAAGCTTATCAACAATGGATTTATTCAAACCAGATGGAAAACTCAACAATAATTTTTCCACAAAATCTTGAAACATTCAAAACGCCCTTTCACTCATTTAATTTAATACAAAACGAAGAAGTTCCTTTTGAATTGGATGAATCAATGACAAACAAAAACTTCCTCGAAAAGCAATTGAACTTCAACGGAAATCAAGTGAAATTATTAAAAAGCACGATAAAGCTCTTGCAAACCGAAAAATATTCAAGTTTAATAACAGAGATTAAGAAGAGAGAACGCATGAATCTGCAATTAACTCATCAAACTTCCAAAATAAGTCATTCAAATATTATTCAATCTTCGCAAAGACGATTAGATACAGATTTTGTTGAAGAAAATCTAGAAAATGAAACTTCTCAAATAACTCCTTTCTATAAATTTTATAAAAATCAACTGGAGGTCATAAATCAACAACCAAGCCTCAGAGAAGCTGCTTCCTTTACAATTGTAAATTTTAAGGGATATTTATACGGAGGTCGTTCAAATAATTTGCTGAACACTCTGCATGAATTAAATATAAGTTGTTTAAACTCATGTTTTGATTAAAATATATTTTATATAAGATAGATGGGTGGAAATGGGAAAAAGTCAATTACAAAAGGGATTCTGAATTAGAGGGACGAGGTGGACATATAGCATTACCCTATAAAAATGGCTTTGTTATATATGGTGGAGAAAAACAATATAATCAAGCTTTAAGGGTTCGGGAATGTTTGAATGATGCAAGATATTTTGATCTTGAAACCAATGAATGTAAATATATAAAAACTTGGGGAGATTTCATTGAAGGCCGTAGAAATCATTCTGGGGTCATGGTTTCGAAAATTATGGTGGTTTGTGGAGGAATCAATAACAATGGCAGATATTTAAACGATTTGATTCAATTAAATCTCGATACACATAAATGGTTTATTTGCGAAGTAGAGAATTCTAATCTTTCTGAAGAAAATGTCGCATTTCATACTATGTGTTCAGTTTTCAAAGGAAATTTGAAAATTTCTAGTCTTTATAGTCCATTAGAATATCAGAATATAACTAAAAAAGGATCTTCGAAAACTTCTATCAGAAATATTCAAGAGGAAGGGATTTATTTATTTGGTGGAAAAAACAAAAATAATGAACCAAAAAATCAATTAAAAATCCTTAAAATTGGAAAAAAACCTTTAATTTGGATTCAACCAATAACTTCAGGAATACCACCTTGTGCTCGATATCAACATACAATGAATTTTCAGGAAGAATTTAATTTCCTCATAATTTATGGGGGAAGAAATGATAGTATGGGTGGGGCATTGGGGGATATGTTTGTGCTGAGATTGAGCAATTTGAATTGGTATAATGTTCATGTGTATGGCAATTTCATTGGAAAAGAGAGATTTGGACATTGCAGTGCTTCTGTTCTTGACAAATTTTTGGTTTTTGGAGGAGTCAATAGCAATGGATTTTCACAAGGAGAATTATTAGTTTTTGAATTGAGTTCCAATTAATTTTATTTATCTCTTTAAATAGAAAATCTTTTAATTTATCAGATCCAAATATTGTTTCAAAACGCATTAATGAGGATATTGCAAAAGAAAGATTGTTGAAAATTGGAACAATGGGAACTATTTCAAAAATTGATGAAAAGAGTTCTTTATTGATATCGCCGAAAAATAAACAAAAGACTGATAAAGAAATTTTAATGGACAGTTTAAATTTCAAAAATTTTCTCAGCTATGTGCCTTTAGTGCCAAAGGGAGAGATGATTTCTGGTACAATTTTTTTTAAATTATTTGAGTTGAAAAATAATTATAAACAAAAAAAAAATAGATAAAAAGAAAAGTGCAGTCAGTATCTGGAAAAAAACTTTGGGTAGTGTGAAATTTCTGGTCAAAATTCAACACAACAAAGTCAAAACGAACAAAACAGAATCTAAATAATTCAGATAAAAATTTTTTCATTCATTCATTTTCGTTATTTCTTTATTTTGAATTTTATTTCAAAAACAGAACAAATGAAAAAAAAAAGGAAATAAATTTCCTTCAAAACTTTATTTTTTCATACAAGCAAGCAAATATTAAATAAAAAAGAAAATATTTTAGTTTAATTAGACAACTTTAAAGACTTTTGTTTTAAAATTTACAATTTTCTGTAGCAATATTTTCAAAGAAATTGCTAAAATTCTGTTGAAGAATATATTTATTGTTCAGAAAAAGTTGAAAACAAAATTGCCTTTTTTTTTCAAGAAAGAATGAACTTAAAAGGCGAAAATATCCAATAAATTTATTAGAAAAAATTACAGCTTTAAATGAAAATCATTCAAAACAAATTCATTTAAAGAAGCAAAAGTTCATAATTCAAAAAAAGCGTTTTTTTTTTTTTAAAGACAATCAGAAAAAATTACTATAATTTGAAAAAGATGTTAGAAAGGAAATTGCAAGAATCAGTCAGGGTTGGAAGTGAATTTTATCAAAAATCGAGCCAATCAAAAGAAGAAAAAATAATTGCACAATCTTATCAAAGTCAAGTTTGATATAACGAAAAAAAGAAAAACTAAATATACAGAAAACAGAAGATAAAGTCAAAGAGTGGAATTCTGATCCAGACGCAAAGCATGTGAGAAAAAAATTCAAAAAATGAAGGCAAATTTGTTGATTCAGTAAACAAAACAAAAAAAATCTCAAAATTCTCGAAAGATGACAATGTTTATCAAAACCATCCAAAACAAAAAAATCAATGGAATAAATTTCAACAAAATTAATAAGAATGGGAAGGAAGAAAAATTTTTAAATTTCATTATAATTTTTCATATATATGTGGTTGTTTACCTTTGGAAGTTTGCTCAAATTTTTTTTTTTAAAATTACAAAAAAAAAATACCATATTTTTCATCATTTTTCTAAAAAAAATATTTGATTTTTCATCATTTTGCTAAAAAAATTATTTTTATTAATCAAATTGCTTTAAACAATCATTTCTTTGTCTCGTTTTTTTTTAGTATGTGGAAATTTAAGAAATAATGAAAATGTTTTAAATAATAAACATGAGAAAGAAAAAAAAATGGTCAACTCACTTAATATTTCTGATTTTTGTCAAATTTACAATCTATTGAAATTTTTTAATAAAAAAAAAGAAGTGATTGAATCGAAAAAACATTAAAATCAAAAAATAAGATATATTTTTTGTTGGAAATCAATCGTTCATTCATTACAATCTCAATATTTTATAAAAAAAACCCATTTTATTTTTTAGTATGACAAAAAGGACAAATGTGCAAAATAGCAAATTTTTATCGTCATTTACTCTTTCATTCAAAAATCCAGAGTTTTCAATGCTATATGATGAAGAAACCAAACACTATACTTTCACATTTTGGAAAATATTTGTTTATTTTTCAATTTTTTATATATTTTCATTGAACATATATCGACTGATTATGGGTGAGTATATTAAAATGATAAAATTGAATGTGCAGCTCTTATTTTTTATTTGTCTTTTATTTTTAGAAAAAACCATTCTAAAATTATCAAAAAATGTTCTAGATTTTTTATTTTGCCTTTTTATTGTGGTCCTCTATTTGGTTCATGTCAAATACATTTTAATGCCTTTCATGCTCAACAATATTAAAGATCAACAAGGTTGTTGGCTTGCTTTTTATTTGGGAATAAGTATAGAACTTTTAAAGATTTTTCTCTATATTTCAAAAATTAAATGGATGGTTTTTTATTTAGCAAATGTTATTTTAAATTTTGGTTTATTGCATTATTTGTTTAAATCCCCCAATTTTCAGGACTATATATGGATGAGAATGTTTCCAGTAATCGTCGGAAGCTTTGTTCTTCCTTTTCTTATTGTTTTTTTGAAGGAAAGAAATGAAAAAAATCAATTTTGCTGTCAAAAGAATTATGAAAACTATTTTAAAAGTTATGAAAATTTGATTAAAAATCTAATACCAGATCCAATTTTGATTTTGAACTCAAAGAAGTCAGAAATATTATTTTGCAATACTGCAACCAAGGAGTTATTTGAATCAAAGCAAAAGGTATACATATTGAGCCAATTGTCTCAAATTGAACTCACACAAACCCAAATTATTGCCTCAAAAAATTTAGATAATTCTTGTGTTTTGCAAATTTATCACGATCTTATAGATAAAGACCTAAAATTTGAATGTATGCAATATGAAGGTGTTTATACAAAACAAATGTTTCAGACTTCACCAAAATTTAGAAAATTCATTGATTCAAAAGATTCAAAGAAATTATATTTTGATATTAAGTTTGTGAGTATTTATTGGAGAGAAGAAAAAGCTTTTTTGGTTCTTTTAAACGACACCTCACCCATTTTTAATTATAAAAAAATGAAGGAAATCACTCATTATAAGGATCAAGTCCTTGCGACCTTTTCTCATGACCTAAGATCTCCTTTGAGCGGTATTGTTGGAATGCTTGAAATTGCGAAAGAATCAGAAAGAATCGACCAGGAAATGAAAGAAGTTTTAAAAAACGCAATGAATTCAGCAAAAATTTTAAAATTTTTAGTGAATGATATCGTTGATTTTTCCTTCTTATTGAAAAAGCAATTGAATTTGATAAGGGATCATTTTCGCATAGGAGAAGTTATCCGGGAGGTTGTTGAAATCGTCGAAAATCAAATCAAAGAAAAAGGCTTAATTTTTTACAAAGAATACACTGAAGAAATACTAAATTCTTTTGTGTTTATTGATATCACGCGACTAAAGCAAATTCTTTTGAATCTCATAATAAACTCGATCAAATTTACTTCTAAAGGGTTTATCAAAATTCATATCAAAATAAATTTACAAGAAAAAATTGCTGATTTTATTATAGAAGACACAGGCATTGGAATTCCTGAGGAAAATATTCAAAACCTTTTTTCTTTATTTGACAAATTTGATAATGAAGAATTCAATCCACAAAGAGCTGGCTTGGGATTCGGACTTGTTATAAGTCAGGCTTTAGCAAAAAAAATATGTCCTTTTTCTAAAGGACTCATTGTGAATAGTTCTATTGGTTTAGGGAGCCAATTTGGCTTTTCTATTCCTCTTTCTGATTCTATAAGTGAATTGCGCGATTCTCAAATACCAATAACTTCTGAAAGATTAGATATCAAAAAATATTCTCTGAATGCAAATGAGCATACTTTTGCAAAGAGTTTGCCAAAAAATATCAGAGAAATAAATCGTACTATTAGAGTTTTAGTAGTGGATGATGATATGATCAATATCATGGTTCATTCTCAATATATGAAGAAATTCAATTTTTGCTTTGATGTGGCTTATAATGGAAAGGAAGCTTTAGAAAAAATTTTGGAACTAAGTCTAATTAGGTCTTATTATTCTGTGATTTTAATGGATTGCAATATGCCTATTTTAGATGGATTTAAAGCTTCAGAAATGATTCAAGAGATGATTAAAGAAAACAAAATTCCTTATTTAGATATTATTGCAGTCACAGCAAATGCTTCAATCAGAGATATGGAAAAGTGCAACAGATCAGGAATGAATTATTTCTTAGAAAAGCCAGTATCAATTGAGATGCTTAGAGAAAAATTGGAAAAAATTTTGAGGATTTCAATTTACTATAATTGAAATTTTTTGTAAGAATTATAATTAAATTGAATTTATAAATGTTTAATAAAATTCAAAAATTTAAAGAAAAAAAAATGAGAAAATATAAAATATTAACAAATTTCAAAGTATACAAATTTATTTATTTTTTAAAATATTTTTTTTTGTTAAACCAAACTTTATTTTAATGAATACCTAAAACTAAAAGGTTTTATATGTGCTTTCAAAGATTTTGAGCATATCAGAAAATAATCAAAAAAATTCCTGATTTGATATAATTAAAATTAAAGATCAATTTTGAAAGGCAATTCAAGTAAAATCTGTGATTTTCTGGGTTGAATGGTTTTTGAACGATCAGTTTTCCTTTCAAAATTGACATGCAAACAATTTGATGATGGTAATTTTCTCTCAGCTTCATAATTTGAATTTGGAATCAAAAATTTCTTGTTTTGATCTATTTTTATTGGGATGTATGCCAAAGAGTTTTCTCTTTCGCTTAAAATTGGAGTTTGCAAATCTTCTTTCTCTATGTGAATTTTAAATTTATCCCGTGGTTGTGAATTTTGATGCGATGCGCTGTCCAAAGCATTAAAAGATCTGACATTTTTTTTTATTTCAAAAGTTTGGAAAGATTTCAAACTTTTTTTATATATTTCTTTTATTTTGTCATTTTTTTTGGCTTTGAGTTTCTCATAGAATCTTTCAACTATTATATCTGATATCTCAGACTCAATCTGTCTTGTACTTTTATTTTTGGAGAAATCTTCTTCAATATTTAAAAAATCTTTCATCTAAAAAAATATTCCAATTTAAAAATGAATGAATTAAGCACTTTCGTAAATGAAGGCCTTGGAGTCATTTCTTCCCATGCTACAGCTGCTCTAATTTTTAGACTTTGATTTTCATTGATTAAGTCAGATATTATCTTTTGATTGTTTTCAATTTTCTCATTTAAGTTTTTTACAGAGTGGCAAAGAGTTTTGTGGTTGCAAACCAATTTTCCATACATTCTTTTTAAAGCGTCGATTTCACTTTCTTGTTTTTGTTTACTCTTTTTACAATATATACGATTTTTTTTTTTAAAAAAAAAACTTGCAAAACAGATTCTTTCTCTTGAGAAATTTTATTGATTTCTTGTTCAGCTTCGAAACGATATTTTTCCATGATATTTAGATAATCTTGATTTTTTTTATCTAATTCCACTTTTAATTTAGAATTTTCTGATTTACATCTGGTGATGTCGGATTCCAATAAAGATCTCTAAATAAAATTGAATAGAGATTTTTAACTTTTAAATTCTTTTATTTTTAAAAAAGAAGACCTTTTCTTTTTGTAGAATAATATCATTTTCATATTTGCTTTTCATATTTTCTTCATACTCCTTCATCATTCCTTTTAAAATGGAAACTTCTTCATTTTTCTGTTTGATTTTTGAGTTCAAATCTTTGATTTCGTTTTCTTTAGAAATCGCATGTCTTGAATAATTTTTTCTCAAATCACAAATTTTCTCAATCAATTTTTGTAAGACACTCCCATTTTCCTCACTTTCCAAATCTATTTTTTCATCAAACAATGAATTTATTTTGCTTATAGTTTCTTTGGAACAATAAATATATTCTTGTAAAACTTTAGCAATTTCTTTGAATTGTTCAGTCATTTCCTCGTTAAATCTAGTCATTGAATTTACAGTTAGAAATTAGTCCTTAATTATAAAAAAGTTTGAAAACATAAAAACTGAATTGATCATTTGCAAACAGAGAGAAACTTTGCTAGTGCCTTTTGTGAATTCATCATTTTCTATTTCCTGCTTGAGAAGTCCATGCAAATGCTGAAGTTTAATTTCACTTTCCTGTGAAATTTTCTTAATGTCTTTGATTTTCATGATGTTTAGTTTAGAATTGGCTGTATATGCAGCAGTTTGTGCATATTTACCTTCTGGAGAAAGAGATCTTGATTTTTTTTTAAAGGATAAATTGCCTTTTATGATAAATCGTTGAAAATTTATTGGTTTTCCTGGTGAGACTATGTTGTTTTCCTGTGATGATGAAGTCAGATCTAAGTTTTGAAGCAAGGTTTTTTGCTTAAGATTAGGACTGAAAAAATCGTTTTTGCAATAATCAACACAATTGATATTAGGAAAATTGTCTTTGGTTTTGATTTTCTTTGGAAAAGAAATAGCTTTAGTTGAGAATGTGTTTTGATCCAGAAATCGATTCATAATCATGATGAAGTTTTTTTTAATAATTTGGATATAATGTGGGCTTTAAATAATCACATTATTTTTTAAAATTAAAAAAAATTATTGAACGGAAATTAAGAAGATAAAGTTTTGAAAAAAAATTTGATTACAATATTTTTTCTGGGATTTTTTTTTTTAGATTTTTTTTTTCAAACAAAAATTTTTTTTTTTTTTTCAAAAAAACAAAATCAAATAAATAAATATTTAATTTTGAAATCCGAACGAAAGCCTAATCTTGATTTCTTTATATGAAAAAAATAATAACTAAATTCAAACTTAAAGTTATAAAACTATTTATCTTTCTTCCCAAATTTCATCTCTTCCAATGCAGAAAAACAGCAATAATTGCGTTGAAATAATAAAAGGTCCCTCTTAACTACTTTTTCATCGTTCTAACTCTTCTTTATATTTAAGACAAGCTCTATTGGATTTCTGATAAAAACCCACCAAAAAATCAGCCTAACGCTTATTTTTTTTGCATCGATCAGGTAATTTTTTGAGATAGTTTTTATTTTTACGAATAAATTTTGTGCAGGATTTGGTCTACGAACCATTCTTCGCAGATTTCGGGCCTTTGAATTTGGGTATGACCTACCGATTTGTGACCGAACTGGAAAAATTGGTGACGGACAGCACCTATTCCAAATATTTGATATACCACTACACCTCACTTGATAGCGCCAAAAAGGCCAATGCCGCTTATTTGATGGGAGCTTTTCAAGTCATTGTTCTAAAGAAGACTGCAGAAGAGGCTTGGAAGCCTTTCCAAAAGATTCAACCACCATTTGCAGATTATAGAGATGCTTCATATGGTGCCTGCACTTATAAATGCACTGTAAAATTTAAAAATTTAATTATTTAAGAAGGAAACATTTTGGGTAGATCTTACATTGCCTTAAAGGATTGGAATACGCCATCAAATTAAAATGGTTCGATGTCAGGAATTTCAATTTGAGGGATTATGAGTTTTATGAGAGAATTGAAAATGGTGATATGAATTGGATTCTGCCTGGTAAATTCTTGGCTTTCAGTGGTCCTTCTGCTTCTCAAAGAGATCCTGATGGAGTAATAAACAAATTGCTTTTAATAATTTTTAAGATTTTATTTTAGATGAGAACCTTCACTCCTGAAGATTATGTGCCAATTTTCAAGAATTTCGGTATTGGTTTGGTGGTTAGATTGAACAAAAAGGCTTATGAAGAAAGCAGATTTATAAAACATGGCATCAAACATTTAGACCTTTATTTTTTGGATGGATCCACTCCCACTGATGAAATCATTAACAACTTTTTAGATCAAACTGAAAAAGAGAAAAGTGCAGTAGCTGTTCATTGCAAAGTTTTTTTTACAAATTTGACATGTTTCAATTTTATCTTTTCTTATAAAATTAAATAGGCTGGTTTGGGAAGAACTGGATCTCTTATAGCTATGTATTGCATGAAGCATTACAGGTTTGTTGCCACAGATTTTATTGGATGGATCAGAGTTTCAAGACCTGGAAGCATTTTGGGTCCACAACAACAATTTTTGAGCGTATGTTTTTTTTTTAAATATTTTTTTGAATGGGTCTAAGAAATAAATTAATTTAAACAGGAAAAACAAATGCTCATGTGGAAAAAAAGTGATAGTTCAGCAATCTATAAAACTGTTATCCCCTTGATCGAGGACTCAATGAAAGCTTTGGAGAAAAAAATGGAAGTAAAAATCAAAAAATTTATGTTCGTGTTTCTAAATCATTTTTGTTTATGAATTATAGGATGTAAATATTGCTGATATGTCTCCTGGTATTTTATTTATTTAGTTTAAAAAGCTAAATATTTTATCAATTTTTTTATGAATGTAAAGAGGAAAAACATATTGCAAAATACGGTGATACTGGTCAAGCAGAGAGATTAAAGAAAGCCAAAGCGTGAAAAAAAAAAAATTATTGAAATTTAACCTTTTTTTAAAATAGTTACAAGTAATCAAAACAAATTGGCAAAGAAATAAAAAATTGCTCCATATTATGAAAAAACTCATTATTCTTATAATAAACTGAGATAAAAAATTAAATTAAAATCAAGAGAAAAAAAATTAACTATAATATTAATTTTTTCTTATTTCAAACTAAAATTTCCAAGCTTTAAATCCTCAATGTTTGAATAAAATCCTTAAAAATTAATATCTATTTGCAAATAAAAATATGTCATTAATTAAGAAGAAAAACCTAAAAACAAAGAAAGGTAAGCAAAAATGGAGGCGAAACATCGATATCACTGAGCTGCAAACTGCTTATGAAGATGAGAACACGAGAAAGCTTCAAGAAGAAAATATAAGAAAAAAAATGAAGGGAAAGCCTAATTTCTTTATCGATGAAGCTCCAAAAGAGAGCTTGCGCCCAAAGAAATTAGATCCAAATCGATTTAAAAAGAAAATAAAGGAAAATCCATCAAAAATTGAGAAAAAATTATTAAAATCCTATGCGAAAAAAATTGAGAAAAGACCAAAAATACAAGAAGATGAGCAAACCGAGGTGGAAGAAAATAATATGTGGAAAGCAAATTCAATCAGAAATTCAAAGAGAACAAAGAAAAATAATGTGGCTTTAGTAGAAGTCGCAAATGCTTTGCCTCATGGCGGACAATCTTATAATCCTTCATTCAAAGATCATAAAAGCCTATTGGAGGAAATCGAAAATGTTGAAAGAGAAAAAAATGATATAAAGCATGCGGTTTCAAATAAATTGAACAAAAAACGAAACAGAGATGAACCTTTGACTGAAAAAGCTTTAGGTCATCAATTTAATTTATTGAAGAAGTTTAAGAAAGAAATGGATGAGAAAGACAAACAAACTCAAGAAAAAATAAAGGAAAAAGAAAAAAACAAATTAATTGAGAAGAAAGAATTGAAAATGGGGATTCTTAAAAAGCCTATAAGAATTGGCAAAAATAGATATGAACCCAAATTGCCAGATTTCAAATTATCATCGGAGTTAAGTTCGAATTTAAGAACTTTGAATCCTGAAGGAAATATTACAAGAGACTCTTTTGATAATATTTTCAGGAAAAATTTGGTAGAACCTGGAAATCCTTTCGGTGCAAAAAAGAGAAGAACTAGTGTCCCGAAATACAAATATCACAACACTGAAAAAGGATTCACTCAAGATTCTGAAGATAGAACGTTGGGGGAGAGTTTTAATATCTATCAATATTAATAAAAAAAAAACAATTATTTAATCGAAATTAATTTTCAAAAGTTTTATTATTTTTATGATAACTATGAACAATACTCTTCCAGAGCTAACAAAAGATAAATTAAGTTTTGATTTTCAAAAGCAGAAGCTATACGAAAATAAAGTTTTGGAAAAAATAAAATCGAATATTTTTCACAATGTGTACAAACCAAAAACTGAAAATTTTGGCCGACTACAAGATTTTGATAAATCTCAACTAAAGGCAGTTTCTCGTGTGAGTTCAAAAGATAATTTGTATGAAAGAATCAGAAAAAAGGAATATCCATTAAATTTTTCTTTGATGAGGTCTAAAGAAAAAAAGCAGATTGATGTAAATCACAAAAAAATAACATAAAAAATAGATGATTATTATAATATTAAGATGAAACAAAAAGTTTTGTTTTACAAAATTCAAGAAGAAGATAAAAAAGGTTTTGAAATAAATAAAACAAATGCTAATTTGCTGCTAGATGTCTTAGAGATGATGTTTCGGTTTCATTATTATTATTAATTGCAATAAAAATTCAAGAAATTTTTTTTAGAGAAAATGTTTCTCAAGAGGAACAAGTTTTTTTCATCTTAAAAAAAAACTTGAGAAAATATGTTTTTTGTGAAGATTTTCAGCTTTTTAAAAAAATTAAATTCATTTTTCATGATAGTAACAGTTTTTTCTCAATTTATTTTAATTCAATTCTCTAAGTTGACTTGCCTGAAACCTTGACTTATAAAGAGATTTCCTGCCATTTGATTGAATTCATTGAAAATTATCTGACTGAAGAAAAGATTTACAAAGTCCTTCAAAACAATAACCAGATTACAGAATTGAAAAAAGAGCTATTCGAAAAATGTGAAGAAATTAGAAAATTGAAAGAAAGTTTGCTTCATTCCATTGAGAAAAATCAGCAACACAAAGGCTTATTAGCTAGTTATGATCTTTTAAAGAAAGAATCTGCAGATTTTCAATATAAAATTTCACAAATTAAAGAGCAATTTGTGAATATCAATGAAAACCAAGACTTAAAGCCAATAAAATTAGAGAATGCAAATTTAAATCTAGCTTCTTTAGAACTAAAAGAAGTAAAATTTTGGGATTTTTTTATTTTTTTAAAAGAATAGGAAATAAAATCATGTAATTCGATGATAAAAGAGCTGAAAAGTAAAAATGTTGAAGAAAGAAATTTGAAAGAGAGTTATTTAATGAAATTTAAGTCAATTCAGGATAAATTTGAAAAAATGGAGTTAAAGGCCAAAACTTTAGACCAAAAAAATGAGGATCAAATTCTAAAAAAAAAAGAGACTTCTGATACAGAAGAATGTGATAAGAATGAAGACTTGAATAAAACCAAAAATCAAATAAATAAGCTAAACCCTTCAAAAGAATTTTCTAAATTCAATTATTTTTCAAGATCTTTGCACAATTAAACAAATAAACTAAAAAAATTTTTTTTTTTATTTCGGTCAATTTCTAAAAAAATAATTAATTTGAAGGACAATCTTCTTGCCAATTATTTAAATCAATGATAATAACAGTGCAATCCATATGCAGTTCTCATAAATTCATAATCATTTTGAGAATTGATGAAAAACATAGGAACATCAATATTCTCAACTATGTATTCAGGCATTAAACATTTCAAAAATTTCTCTTTATTTTTTTTATATTTGCAGGATGCAAAAATATCTAAGATGTAAGACTTGGTCACATTTGTTATGATTTGAAGATGGTGTCTATACGCAAAGCAATTGAAATTTTGATTAATAACATCAAGGAATAAACCTGCATCTGAAATCCCATTTTACTTAATTTTTGCAGGCAGATATTTTTAAAAAAATGGCATCCATAACAAAATAGCTTGAGCTCCAGAAGAAATCCCAGTTAATATAATTTCTTCAGCTTCAAACAATCCCCAATGTTTTTTCACATGTTCAAAAGTACCAAAAGTATTATTATACCCTCTAAACCATAAATCAGTTCTATTGTAATTGATTGGATCCTCTCTGAAGCCTTGAAATAACGTCCCATCACAGTAATTCAAATAAATTTTATTCCAATTCCAAAACAATGGGTTACTTTTTTCCTCAGATGAGAAATACCCCAGGAGACATTGTTGTGAAATTTGTTCCATTTAATCCAAATGAAAGTAGTGAACCCTTCCTTGTTCTTGGTCTCTGCAAGCACGAAGCAAGCATATCTAAATTTTAATATCCACAATAATCTCCTCCACTAAATAAAAACATGAATTTTTGGGCCCCAGTGCCATGGCCTGAACGATAAAAATATTTGAAATTTGAACCATCATCACATTTGGCTGCTCTAATTCAAAAATTGTGAAGCTACTCGTTGTGTTTAAATATGTGATTGAAGGAGGAGACGGAATCGTAGTATCTCTCACAGAATTTTGACAGCAAAACTCAAAGATAACATAACTACTGCACAAATAAAAATATATTCAATTTTGATCATTTTTGGAAAATGAATTTACAACTTTTTAAAAATCTTTTTATTTTTAAGTAAATTTTAAAAAAAGTGATTAATTTCCGCTATGAAGGTATTCGCTATAATTTTTCAAAATATCTTCCTCCTCGCCTCGCCTGATAAAACGCAAATTATTTATAATAATTTTCAAATTTAATATAATAAATTTCTACCAAACTGCCAAAAAAGAATGAACACTCATTTCGAGCATTCGGAATCTCTTTCCAATAGACGTAAAATATTTGACTCAAATAACTTATTCTATCATAAATATGAAATATGATAATGAAGATAAAAGAAGTTCATTTAAACAATGGAGTCATACTCATTCTAGAAATATGAATGATTACAATGAAAATAGCTCATCAAGTACTTCAATTCATGATTATGATTCTTCTGAAAGAAATAATGATGGTCTCGATGAACAAAAGGTTGTTTGCAAAGGAGAAATAATTTATCAAAGTTCATCAGAGAATGAACTTGGAAGAAGAATTAAAAGATTTGCATCAACAATTTTCATGGTCAGTCCACCTACTAAATTTATTTCATTGCCTTCCTTCTTATAATAAACAAGTTTTTTATCATCTTTTATTTTTTTTTTGTAAATATTTCTCTTGTATACTAAATTACTGAAGAAAATGCTTTAATTTAAATTATTTTGAACCCAATATACAAGAATTTAAATTTCCTATTTATGCTTTAATTAAATTAAAAAAAAAAAAAAATTTATCAGTTGTTATAATAGGATAAGTGTTTGAATTATTTTAAATATTTTTAAAATACTTCTAAAACTAGGCTCGGTTCATTTAAAATTAAAAAAGTTTTTCTGCCTAAACAAATCAATTTTTTCATAAAAATACAAAAAAAATAATTTTTCACTCCACAGATTTACGTCATAAAATTAGCTTTTTTGACTTTAAATGTGTGAATTGATGGCAAAGTCGAGTTGTTGCCTTCATTATCTCCTATATTCTGAGTTTCGCTATACAAATCATTTAGTTTTTGAATTATTAAACTAAGTTGCGAATTTTTCTGAGAAAAATTGTTCTCTTTTTCATTGAGGATCTTTTCGGTTTTGTGAAGCTCCCTCTCTTTCGAAGAGCATTTCTCATTATAATTTTCATTGAGTTTTGAATTTTTTGGAAGAAATTCTCTTTTAATTTTGACAAAATCCTCATAGACTTGATTCATATGTTGAAATTTTGCTTCAATTTCCTTCTCTTTTATCAAGATTTTCGAACTTTCTGATTTGACTTTAATTTCTTTTTCTTCAAGAGCACTGATTTTTCTTTGGTTTTCTTTTCTTTTTTCTGTAGTCGAAAGATCTTTCATTGTCTGATTTTCTTCGAGATTTAAAGAAAATGAGAAATAATCACAAATAATTTGAGGCTTGTTAAGTTTTTCGATTAATTTTCGTTCCTTTTCGTCAAGTCTTTCCACCTCCCATTTTAATTTTGTGTCTTTTTCTCTTAATTTCTTTAGTATATTATCGAATTCCTTATCCAAATTCGTTAAATTCTCTATTAAAATGTGATTTTCACTGTAAATTTCCTTTGAATGATCTTCTTTAAATTCCCTAATTTCTTTAAAATGTTCCTTTTTATGTTCCAACTCCATTGAAAAAGATGCAGAATTAAAAGACTCATCACTCATTTGAAAATTGTTTAAAAATTTGAAATTTTAATATAAAACTGATAATTAAACAAAAATATTCACAAATGTACGACGATTTATTTGCCCATTTAGATCAAGAAATAAGAAAAGCATCTAATGGAATCAAAAAATTAGATTCAAAACTCAACTCAACCAAAAAACAAATGAATGTAGTTTCAAAACAAGATAATTTGCCAAAAACCTACAAACATGTTGAAAAACAAAGCCCTGCTTTTCCTTTTTGTAAATCCCAAAGGTTTTTTGCAAAAAAAGACCAAGCCTTTGATGAAACTCAAGCTTCTTTCGCTTCTTTTTCAACTAATCCTTCAATAGATTCGATAAAAGCAAAAGGTCCTTCAATAGTATTCGCTAAATCAGAAAGATTTGTGGATCAAAGTTCCAATCTTGATGAAGAATCGACTGAAATTAATCCAAATTATGATGTAAATAAAAGAAAAGCTCCTACTTTGGCGATATATAAGCAACCCACTATAAAACCCATGTCAGAATTCATGAATAAAAGCAATGCAATCAACAATGATCATAATGATGATGATGAGAAAATTGGGCCAGGTCCTGCAGAATATCAGATAAAATTCGATCTTATTGAAAAGAAAACTAATGGAGGGATTTTCTACAAAGCTGATAGATTTAAGCTTGATGAAAAAGATGAAATGGAGGATATTAACCCAAATTATGATGCAGTAAAGTAAGTTTTTTTGAAAACTTTTAGGTTTTTATCTAAAAAAAGGCCAAAAGTCAAAACTACTGTCATTAAAGAAGAAATTGAGAAAAGTGAAAAACTTCTACAAAGGAAAAGATTCGATCAATTTCTCTTAATAATTCAAGCGAAATATAGACAAATTAAACCAATGGAAACGGATAAATTGCTTTTGAATCATGTTTCTACAGCTTATGTTGGTCCGAAACCTTCATCTAAAACTGATCAAATCGATAAAAAATCAGATTTATTGAAATTTTTCCATTTAGTAAAGAAAAAAACTTTTTGTCTGTCATTCACTATAATCATTTCTAATAATGTAGGCTGACAAAATGAATGAACTCCGAAATCGTGGCCCTGGCAAATATCAATTAGAAAGAAAATTAGATCGACCTTGCATGGTGGTATATCGCAGCTGTTCTCCAATCTTGAGGAATCCCTTAAAAGATAAACGACCTGCTCCAAATCAATACACAGTGAATGATAATCTTATTAAAGAAGCTCAGCCTAAATACACATTCAAAAAATCTCCAAAAGTTCTAAATTTTAAACTTAAATTTTATATTATAATAATAAAAAATAGAACAAAAATGTGAAAATAGAAGATCTGGATTGGAAAAAACCCTTAGATCTTGACCAAAAAGCTACGAAAACTCGAGCACAAAACGCTCTTATTCTCCCAGAAAAAGTCTATAGACGTCCACGAGCTCTTTCTGATATGAGAGCAAATAGATTAGGTCCTGGTCTTTATAATCTTATCTTTGATTTAGTGGAAACAAGAAAAGATAAAGGCGTTGTGTCATACAAACTGACTCCTTTTAATGATCGAGAAGTTCAAATGGATTTAGCTCAAAAGGACATTTTTGATGGAGAGTTGGACCCGAATTATAATTATAACAAGCCAAGAAAACCTGAATTTATGTATCATGAACCTATTGAATGGAATCCTCCGCATCCATCTGATGGAATGCTGTTTCGTGAAAGATGGCGTTTTTATGATGGTGATGTGAATAAAGTCAGACCTGAAATAAAAGCTATTGATTTTGCGAAGAATCTCAATATGAAAGAATTTCTTCAATTTGAATATGAGTTCAAATTATTGGAGGATTATTTACAAAGAAGAAAAAAAGTCCCGGAAATTGGACATTACAAAGTCGATTATAAGCAAATCGATAAAAATGTCCCAGTGCCTGATTTGGAGAAATTGAAAGATAGAGAAGAAAAGGAAGAAAAACAAACGGATGAGTTAATTTTAAACCCACAAAAGCCCCAACCAAAAATACTGACTCTTAATTTTGAAAAACAGGTATTTTCTGCAGGTTTTATTATCTTACAATTGATTTATTTGCATGTTTATAGGTGGGAAGAGAAACAAAAGATATTGATGAAGAAAAATTGTTATTGCTTGATCCAACTTATAATCAATTGGATAAGAAAATACCAGGTTTTGTGGATTTCGCCAAACTTTTGGAAAGAAAAGAAAAAGATCAAATTGAAACCGAAGAGCTTGTTCTCAATCCTGTTCATAATTATGTCGATCCTAAAATCAAAGGAAATGCTGATTTTGGTAAGATTGTCTCTAGAGAAGATGATCCTATCAATAAAATCAACGTTCGTTCAGAGGAATGCATCATTAATCCCAAAGAAGATCTTATTAAGCCACATACTGCAAATTTCGTCCAAATGGATAAAGGTGGTGAAAGGTTTATAAAGGCTATAAAAAAAAATGAAGATATACAAGAAAACAAGAACCCTCCAAGTGACGTTCTTCAAGCTTTTGAAGCTATAAAACCTGAAAAAAATATGATGAAATTTGAAGGTTATTCTGGAAGGGAAAAAACGAAAATAAAAATAAGAAAAAAACCTAGTAGTTTGTTTGTTGAGAGAGGAAATAAAAAAGAATAATTTATTTAATTATAAATGTATGTGAAAAATTTTCATTTTTTTTTCTGGTTTTTTTCTAAAATATTAAAAGAATGATCCCCAAATTTTTCCTTATTTTCTACATACTCAAAATGTGGAAAATTTACAGCTTTGTCAATATCTTTGGCTGGACTCCACCATGAAATAAATATATAAACAAAAATATCGATAATCATTAAGAAAAGCGCTAAAATCCCAGCATAAGGTCCACTGCTATAATATCTCTTTACTCTCTCCTGAATGCTAGGAGTATTCAATTTCATCACTTTTTCATAAACTTTTTCCTTGAAATTTCTTTTCTATATTAAAAAAAATATTTTAATTTACTGTTCGAGCTGCCACATCTCTCCAATTATATAGATTTTTAACCTTTTCGTGAAATTTATGAGCTGGAATATTCTTAGCCTTCGGTATGGCTTCTTCTAATTTCTTAATGAGATCTGCTGGGTCTGGGTTTGCGAGATAAATCATATCATGAGGAAGTACTTCAGTGATTCCTCCAACATTTGTTGAAACTATTAATAATCCCGAAGAAGCAGCCTCTTTATAGAATATTTCAATTTTAAATAAATATTTTCTTTGGCAAACCAACTATAGCTATACAAAAAGCTTCTGTCAAAGAACTATTTAAAAAAATATGTCCTCTTACCATGATGTTTCGAACTTCTTTATGGGAAACTGAGCCTAAAAACAAGTTTTTTACACAAAAAAAACTTTGGTTTTGCTATTTTTATTTTTTTGAACCTAATATCTCGGTTCTGTGTTTCAAATTGTTTTTTTCGATTATATGTTCTAAGACCTTTCGTTTAGGGCCATCTCCGGCGATTATAAAATAAACCTCTGGAAATTTGAAGCAGATTTCTGGTATAACATCCACTAATAAATCAATTCCTTTTCTGAATGTCAATCTCGACAAGACAACGATATTTATGGTATTTAAAGGGTATCTTTTTGACGGATCAGGGGTAAATCTCGAACAATCCTTGGTTAAATCATTTAAATTTTATTTTTTTTTAAAAAAGAAACTTACAACTGCATTTGGAATCACTGAAATGTTATATGGATTTAAAGAAGCTCGTAATGAGAGGTTTTCTCTGCTTGTATGCGAAACTGAAATAGCATGATCAATATCTGATAGAAAAATTTTGAGCAATTTGTTTAGATGGATGCACGCTGCATCTGCAAAGCCAAACAAAGAATGATCAGTATATATACTTTTATATCCCATAGTTCTTGAATGCAAAATACATTCATGACCCAATGTTGATGTCGCTTGATGACTGTGAAGAATTTGTATCTTTTCGCGAATCATGATCTTCCTAAATAAAGGAAAAAATCCAAAAAAATTCGGGAATGTGGCTTGGTCGACAAAAGGATAAATTGGACAATAATAGACTTTAAGTCCATGAGTTATATATCTGACTCCTTGTCTATTATCATATGCGTGGGTTATTATTATTACTTTATGACCTCTTTCTATCAAACCTTTTTATGAAAAAAAAAAATAGTTTTGAGAGATTACAAATTTAAATTTGAAAAGGAAAATTACATAAGGCTAATTGAAATATATGCATTTCTACGCCGCCTAATCTAGGGTAAAAGAAATCACAAACCATGCATATATTAAATTT
>JFJP01038062.1_pt1 | contig 23207 bp, 21 predicted proteins | sample 431651 | NCBI WGS metagenome assembly JFJP01 (sample SAMN02602958, study PRJNA72255) | Microbial mat metagenome, whole genome shotgun sequencing project. | biome: fresh water; feature: sink hole; material: water; isolation source: purple microbial (photo- and chemosynthetic) mats found in...
GACGCCGCTTGTAGCAAATGATATCTGTAATCGATCCATCTCACGTGTGATCCAGTTCGGGACCTCATCGCCTTTTAGCAGATGAGTCATTACATTATCCGGATTATCTGCCTTCACTTTTAAGTACCATCCTTTTTCAGAGTCACCATGTTCTATTACTTCACCGTCAATGGGAGATAGAATTCGAATATTTGCATTTGATTTCTTTACCACTAATCCTTTTCCATTGACTGATAATCGTGAACCAATCGGTGGAAGCTCAACCGAATACGGTTTACCGATGATCCTGGTTCCGAAATCGTCGATTCCAACTTTATATGTTCCGTCGTTCTCTTGCTGAACCCACATATGACCTCGATGATATAATCGATACGGAGGCATCGTGAATCCTTGCACTTCAAATTGCAGCATAGGAATTTTAGTCTGTTTTGCCACTAACAAAGGATGAACCTTGCACAATCTGCAATCGAACCCTTGATCGCAGATACGATGTTGAACATCACCATTTATCTCATGTCTGCAAACTCTCGCCGATGGAGGAAGATCTTCAAAATCGGAATGCCATAGAATTGATTCAATTTTTTGTAATTTTTCTGCTTGTTGTGTTCTGCGCACTGCTATAATAACAGTTGTTATGACAGCGGTAAAAATTGAAAAAAATATTAATAAAAAAGCAATGTGGAATACTGTCCAGTGAAATTCATATACCCAAGGAAACATAATTAGCTCCGATTAAACTTTAGTTATAATTTTGATGATGCAAATTTATTGATCAAATTTGAAACGAACTTTGGCTGCCACGATGATTTTTGTTTTACGCCATCAGCAAATTCCTGTGAGGATAGTTCACCATTCAATAGTGACAATTCTCGTTCCTGCGGGAAGAGTGTAGCATATCGGTATGTAAAAGAATAAAGAAGCATTCCATATGCTATTACAAACAAGAACGTAGCAACTTCTTCCCAACTTGGTGAATAGGTCAGAAATTCATCGAATGGTAATGTTGGAAGTGCAAGTGTTTGTATCGTCATTACAAATCGATTGAGCATGATGCCGCTGCAGACTAAAAAACCCGCTCCGAATAATAATTTTCGATTTTCACGTAAACGACTACTGAGTAAAATCAAAGCAGGAATTAATCCGAGAATGACAATTTCTGAAAACAGTATCCAAGAACCGAATGATTGTGTTGCGTAAAACTCAAATGCCGGGAAACCGTTTCCTGGAGAAGTGCTGTTGATCCAGATGAGCGTATCGATCGATTTCAATAGAACATATCCGATCAACATTATACCGGAGACTTTTCCGAGAAATTTATAAACTTCCGGTTTTACTAATTTTTTTCTTGTAATTTTTTCGACGAGCAGTGTCGTTAACATAATGAAACTTGGTCCGGCTGCTGCTGCAGAAATAACAAACAGAAAAAATGTTGATGGCCATATCCCAAGCTCTTCTCGAAATGCGAATGGTCTTCCACGCAGCACGCCGAACAATCCGCCGAGCGATCCTTGATGAAAGAATGAAAGAAATGTCCCGATTCCAGCTAACACCGGCATAAGTTTATGCAATTCAAATTCAAACACGAGAAATTTTGGGATCTGTCGCAATTGTCTGTTCTTCAAAACAATCGGTACATATTCGATCAATAAAACGATCAGATAGCAGGTGAGGCAGAAGGTAACCTCAGTCAACATCGAATGAGTATTTGGATGCCAGAATGTGAACCACGCACGCATAGGCTGTCCGACATCGACCGCTAATACAAGTATTGCACCGCTATAACAAATCAAACCGATCACAACCGCACTATTGATTACCGCTTTCAATTCTTTTCTGTGAAGAATATAAAGAAGGAAGCCCGTAAAAAATGCTCCCGCACCAAGTGCAATGACGGTTAGATCGAGGAATATCCAAATTCCAAACGCAAAACGGTTGTCCATATTTGTATGGAACAAACCTTCAGCCAAACAAAGATAGATTGCATAGACGCCCAGAGACAATAATGCAAACCATGGGATTATCCAAAGCAAAAAATTTCCAAATGAAGTTCGTTGTAACCCTCTTGGGATTAGTATCTTATCCATTGAATCCCTCCTGATGAGAGCGAGTTAATGATTTTTCAGCCATTGCACGGACCCATTTTTTTTCTGAATGATAATATACTTTTGGTTCCGTACCGAGACGTGATAAGAAACGAAATGTATTTTCACTTTTTGATAATTGTGCAACGTTCGATGCTGCGTCGTTCAGATCCCCAAACGTAATTGCTTTGTTCGGGCAGGATTCTACACACGCAGGAACATAATCTTCCGGATCGATCTCTCGACTACCGTTTGCTGCTGCTTTTTGTTTTGCCATATGTAATCGCCCGTGACAAAAATTACATTTCTCAACCACACCTCGCATGCGTGGAGCAACATCAGGATTGAGTTGTTGTTTCATTCCTTCTGTCCATTCCGGATCCCACCAATTAAAGTAGCGGGCGTGATATGGACATGCGGTCATGCAATAACGGCAGCCTAAACATCGCTGTGGTACTTGCCCTACAATTCCTGTGGATGGATCGATATCAACTGCATTTTGAGGGCATACTGTCATGCATGGAGTTTCTTTTTCGCATTGCATGCACATCATCGGAATGAATACTGATTCACTTTTTGGAAATTGTTCATTATTTGAAACTGTAGAAATATTAAGCCATGTAAGGCCGTTTCGTTTATTCATTTTTTCCAATGCCGGTGGCACATTATTTTCAACTGCACACGCAACCGCGCATGCGCCGCATCCGTTGCATTTGTCAAGATCGATCACCATTCCATATTTCTGTTTTTTTTCAATAGTTGTTTCCATTTGTTACGCCTTCTGTAGATTTGCTGTGGTTATTCTCCACGTTCCGTTGTTTGTAACTTCGCAGAGATTCAAGATGTTCTTTCCACTCGGATGTAGTGGAGTTTCGATTCCGTTTAAAAGTGGAGCGATCGAGGCTTCAATAATACCGGGTCGGACCGTTGATTCAACCTTAACCAATACTTTCATCGTTCCGTTCTTTGTTGAAAGTGTTGCCTGGTCTTTGTGCATAATTCCAAGTTGTTGTGCGGTAGTTGGATTAATCGACACAACTCCATTGACGTTTCGAAGTTCGGTTTCCTGAAATACTTTACTGAGAATAGGAGAGATCTGTGCTGTTGAAGTTGCACAACGCCAGCCGTAGGCAACCAACGGAAAACAATCGGTTTTATTCTCATGGGATAACTCTGGATTTAAAGCAAAAGTAATTTTTTTAGGAGGCGTTTGGTTGGATGATTCATCGATCCATACAGCTCCTTCATTTAGTCTAGTCCAAAGTTCATCAGCCGAAGAAATGTCTCTGACACTCACTGAACTTTGGTCTGAATAGACGTAAATCGATCCGCGTTTCTGTGAATGTATCGCTTCAACTTTTTGTTTAAGCAATTCTTCAATTGATGGAATTTCAATCGAAATATTTGATCGCAATGCAATTTCTTTAATTATATCGATCGGTTCATTTGTAAAATCCTGCTTTTTGAGAAGAGGAGTTGAAAGTGCAAATGTCGCAACATTACTTCCAATTGAAGTGGGTACATCAGTCATTGATTCTAAATATGCAGGAGAGGGAATTAGATAATCAGAATGAGCTGAGATTTCATTCAATATGGGAGAAAAAGTTACAACAAAATTATTATCCTGAACTAATTTTTTTTTGATTAATGACCAAGGAAGAGCATAACCTGAATCAGCGCCATCTACGATCAATACACTTATTGAATGATCAGGAATGTCTGACCAATGATTATGGAGATGTCTTGTTTTGGATCCTGGTATTTCTTTGCGAGAAACAATACCACCGGTTTTCCCTACATTACCAATTAAAAGATTTAGAGATGCAATCGCTTTTTCAGTTTCTTGGTCAAATGGTCCACCACCCGGATCAGCACTGCTCAGAACTATCGCAGATTCTGATTTCGCAATTTCATGTGCAATTAATTGTATTATCGTTGGGTCGATACCGGTAACCGAAAAAGTTTTATTCGGATTAAAATCTTTACAAGTATTTTTGAATTTAGCAAAATCAACTGTTGAATTTTGAATCTGATGAGAAATGAGTCCATCATTAATTATGACGTAAGCAATATTTAATGCTACTATTTTTTCTGTCCCTGGTTGTAAAGCTATCCACTGGTCGGACTGCATTGCCGTTCGTGAATATCGGCTCTCAATCTGAACAAACTTTACTTTTTTTGAATTTCGTAATGCCGTCATTCTTCCGGGTGTTCCCCAGCCATCAAGCAGCGGAGCACCAAACGATAAGATCAATTTCGTATTCTCAAAATCAAATCCGAACGATTCGGTTGAGCGATTTATCATTTCTTTTAGTGCAATGATCATTCCATCTTCTGGAGAAGGAGATGTCATATACTTTCCGTTTTTTGTCTTACTCAAGAATTCTCGATAGATTTCCGAAATTACTCTATTTGGCTGCTGATCAAGAATTGCAATTGATCCTTTTGCATTTTTAATATGGTTTGTTATTTCATCCAAGGATTCCTGATACGAAACGGCAACCATGTTACTGCTGCTGGACTTTCCGACAAACTTGTGAGGATGAACGATACGCAACGGATGATGAGCCATGTGATGGCTTGCTAATCCTTGAGTGCAAATAGTTCCATGGGTAAGAGGATGATTTTGAACCCCGCTTAAATAATACGGCATGCCTGTAATACATTGCGCTTTTATCGCGCATCCACCATTGCACATTGTACAATGCGAAAATGCAGTGACGATTGGTCCGTGTGAAAGTTTTGGAGTAAGTGACCAGTTTTGCGTCCAGATAGAAGAATCATCAAGCAGTTTCCAAGGGAGTGGAGAAAACATGATCCCAAGAATTCCACCACCAGTGAATTTGAGAATATCTCTTCGCGTAATTATTTTTGACATAAAATTCTTTCGATTCGATTTTAATGAATTCACTTTTCACTTTTATGGTGAACTCCACCGTTTATCTACTTGTGACATGCAACGCATCCGTCACGGCGGTCATTATCCTCGTGGCAGCGAACGCATTTATCCATTTTCATCCCTTCCCATTTAACCAATGAAATTCCTGAAATATTTTCACCCCAAATATCTCTGCTATAACCGGAAATTCTGTTTGTCTGATGGGTCTTTAAGAATTCGGAATTTCCATGCGGACCGTGGCAATCTTCGCATTTCATTTCGCCGAGTTTAATATGCGGTGCATGAGAGAAAAAGGCATTATCAGGTTGACGGGAATACACAAGCCATGGAATCTCTTTGTTTGGAGTAATGAATTCTTCAACTAATCGTTTTTCGTTCTCAGTCGTTCCAAGTGGGACTGAATGACATTCAGAACATTTTACAACTGCAGGAATTCCTTGGAAACGACCATTCTCATTGGTTGAATGACAATCTTCGCAAGCCATTCCTCCTTTTTCGCCGGTGTGAGCCAAATGACTGAATTGGATCGGTTGTTCATTTCGTTGATATAACACAAACGGAAAGACATACCATCCGATGAACAATCCGAACAATATGCCTGCGATTAAAATACTTTTTGATTTCATTCTGGTTTATTCCAACCTGCTAAGGGTGAGAAAAAATCGTTATGGAGTTTTAGAAGTTCTTCTCTCAATAATTGTTGGGCTATTCCGGATTGGAAATTTCCACCATCTGCCATTAAAACTGCTCCTCGCATATCAGGTTGTGCCGATATTTTGTGGGCGAGTGATGTCATGCGTTTCATTTCTTGTTTCATCCACGTATACGAATCAGCTCCAGAAATCAAACCATCGAATTTGTTGTTGCGTTGCTTTGTTTTTTCTGCAGTCGCTTCAAATAACCAACCAATGGTGTACGGATCAGTGAATATTTTTTCCGGATTTGTTCGTAAGTATGTATTTGCTCTGATAATGTTTAACTGTAAAGGAAAAACAAATTGTATATCCACACCTTTCACCGAAAATGAAACAGTCGGACGATGAAATCCCTTGGTCGTAATAAAAGTGATGTGATCGACCGATCCTAACACCTTTGTCATAAATGCATCAACGCCTATATGACAAATGCCGTCATTTCCAACATCCATCCACATATGGTTAGGTGAAAAGAAGAGATTTCCAGGAATCTTTACATCGTCCACATATTGATGGATACCGTTAATACAGAAATCTCGAGTTTCAGATTCAGTGATAGGTTCAGCAGACTGGGATAGCCCAAGAAATAATTCACAATACTTATGACTATCCGTTCCACATTGAGAAATTGCTGATTCGCTATATGGAATGTACTTCGTTACAGCAGCAGCACTGCAATATTGTACAAGAGATTCATTGAGAAAAGGACAATGATCGATGCTAGGGTGTTCTTCTAAATGTTGTTTTGCTGCTGGACAATTGACATATTCTCGTGATGAGCATCGTTCATTTTCCGGCTGTTCTGCGAGTCGCACGATCATTTTTTTATATACCGAAGCGCGACAGAATTTGACCTGTGCTTCTCGTATAAATGGACATCGCATTGTACACCTCTCGTTCCAAAAGTTCTGAATTAATTTTCAGAGCGTTGAATGTTTTTACCATCATTATCGAAATTATATTGCTCTGAATACTCATTTGTATCAATGCGTTTGCCGCCATCAGCCATAGTGATACCAAGGTCGCGAAGCATAAATGAATGATCATCCTGAAGTTGAGGTATGCGTACTTTACTGCGGACAGCAGCAAGTATTTCTTTTGTCATTACAACACCTACGGCGATGATACATACTAATGCTACAATTCCTAAACTCACGTTTGTAATTGTTAACCAAAGCGTTTCAGAATCCATTGAGTTAAACATGATTTGTCTCCTTTTGTTGTTGTCTTTTTTTAGTGTAAGAACGATTACATTGATATATATGACAAATGCTATGCCGCATTTAGAGTATATCTTGTAAATAGTTAAATGACAAAAGGTTATAAGGATTTCCAAATTAATTCAACATTCAAAATTGATTCTTGTATGTGGGAAATTCCTCCACGACGCGTAGGAAAAATCAACACGATAATTATTTATTGTCTTTGTAATTTTGAACATTCATTGATAGTTTTTCAGTTCTTTTGTGAAAGAGATTTGCCATAAATTGTAGTAAATAAATTCAACGTACAAACTAGCAGGAAGTGGAAATAGGTAAGACGTAAATTTTAAAAAAACTCCAAATTTCATTGAAATCAGGTATTTCTAAAAAAATATTTTGAAAAAACCATGGCACGAATGATGCAATATTAAACAAAAGAATATTGTATGAAAGTGCATCTATGAATCTCAAACAAAAAGCATTACGGCTTCCCCCGAAAAAAATCTCGCAGAAACTAATTCTCTCGTTCACAGTTATCATGACAATAGTTGGAATCATAGCAAGTTATATTCACGTCAAAACACAAGAAAAACAGCTACTAGAAGCAATGATGCTTGGTGCAGATCAATTGTCTGGAAGCATTTCTAGTGCTACATGGCATGCAATGCTTGCAGATCAACGTGAATCAGCATATCAAACAATGGAAACGATAGCTTTAAAACAGGGAATAACGAGAATCCGGATTTTTAATAAAGAAGGGAGAATAATGTTCTCAACGGTTAAATCGGATACTGGAGTTGTCGACAAATATGCCGAAGCATGTTTCATGTGCCATTCTGCCGAACAACCTTTGGTAAAAGTGGATTTTCCAACTCGGGCACGAGTGTATTCAACTCCTGATAAACATCGAACACTTTCAATGATTACTCCAATTTATAATGAACCGTCTTGTACTGAAGCTGATTGTCATGCTCATCCTACTTCTCAGAATGTTCTTGGTGTTCTCGATGTTTCGATGACACTTGAGATAGTGGACGCCGAAATGGCTCAACTGCAACTGCGTGTTATCTTGATATCTTTTTCAATAGTGATTGTCATGAGTTTATTTATCATTTATTTCACCAAGCACTTCATTGATGCACCTATCCAACATTTAATTGCCGGGACACATTTAGTCAGCGAAATGCAATTGGACAAACCGATTGTCATTGAGTCCAGTGAAGAATTGGGAGAATTGGCACGATCATTTGATATTATGCGCGTCCGGTTGAAATCAGCACTGGAAGAGATCAATCAATTCACCGAAGGTCTTGAAATGAAGATCCGTGAACGTACCGATCAATTGAAAGTCGTCCATCAAAAATTATTGCATAGCGATCGTCTTTCATCGCTCGGCCAATTATCAGCCAGTGTAGCACACGAGATCAATAATCCGATCTCTGGGGTACTCAACTTAGCGATGCTAATGCAGAGAATAATGAAAGAAGAGGGAGTGCCAAAAGAACGGGTAGAAGAATTTCGAAAATATCTTTCTCAAGTTGTGAATGAGACAACACGAGTTGGCAGGATCGTACAAGATTTGTTAGCATTCTCTCGTCGTTCAAAACCATTTCGATCAAAAATTGATTTTAACACAATGATCAAATCGACTGTTAGTCTGCTGGAACATAAATTAAAATTATCTGCTGTTTTGATCGAATTAGATCTTCAATCTGATCTTCCAACAGTTCATTGCGATGGATCCCAAATGCAGCAAGTGGTGATCAATCTAATTTTGAATGGAGCAGAAGCAGCACAGGGAAAATTAAATGGAAAAGTCATTGTTAAGACTCAAGTCAATGCAAATCAAGATCAATTATTGTTATCAGTATCGGATAACGGAGATGGGATTTCAGAGGAAAATCTTTCAAAGATATTCAATCCATTTTTCACAACAAAAGGTGAAGGGAAAGGAGTTGGTCTTGGACTAGCTGTAGTCTTTGGCATTATCGAAGCACACAAAGGAGATATTGACGTAAAAAGTGAACTCAGCAAAGGAACAACATTTATCGTGACGTTACCGTTTGATGAGACGAAAACGGTAGAACAACGTGAATTTGAAAAAACAGGAACAATTGCGTGAAGGCAATCTATCTTGCTCCGTTTGGAATCATTGATGAGGATGTGATGTCAACGCTCGAAATTTGTATTTGGCAAATATTTGGCTACGAAGTGAAGCGAATGTCAAATCTAGCAGATCCAGTATCTGCATTTGATCCAAAAACTGAACAATACAATTCAACTCCATTTCTCAAAGATCTCATTCGTCGAGTTCCGAAGGATGCGGAAAAAGTGTTAGGAATTACAAATTGTGATCTTTTTATACCAATGTTAAGTTTTGTATTTGGTCATGCCCAGTTGAATGGACCTGTTGCTGCAATTTCATTGGCACGCTTACATCAAAAATTTTATCATCTTCCTGAAAATAAAAATCTTTTCCTTCATCGTGTTATGAAAGAGGCTGTGCATGAACTCGGGCATACATTCGGGTTAATCCATTGTTCTGATGCTCGATGTGCAATGTCCTTATCGAACGCGATACAACAAGTTGACAAAAAAACAGAAGAGTTATGTGCTAACTGTTCTATACTCTTCGAAGATATCAATAAACATATACGCCGTGGTAACGGCATGGAGATTTAACGATGAAAAAACTATGGAATATAATGGTAGTTGACGACGAAGAAGTGATGCGTGAATCACTTGCTGCATGGCTGCGTGAAGACGGGTATTCTGTCGATTCTGCTGAATCGGGAAAGGAAGCGATCGAAAAGACGAAACTAAAGGAATATGCGATCTATTTCGTCGACCTCAAGATGCCTGGGGGGTATGATGGAATTGAAACAATGATGGAAATTCGAAAAACTCAACCAGAAGCTTCGATTATAATAGTGACTGCGTATGCAACTGTCGATACAGCAATCACTGCAATGAAAGAAGGAGCTCAAGAATATATTGTAAAACCATGCAATCCTGAAGAGATCTCACTTTTAGTAAGTCGTATCATCAAGATCAAAAATTTGCAGCGTGAAAATTCCATTCTTCGAAAAAAACTTACAAAACAATATAGTTTCTGCGATATCATCAGTAAGAACCCAAAGATGATGGAAATTTTTGGTTTAATCAAAGAGGTGGCAAGTTTACGCAGTACAGTTATGATACAAGGTGAAAGTGGTACTGGAAAAGAATTGATCGCGCGAGCCATTCATTTTTCCGGTGACAGATCAACCAAGCCGTTTGTCGGAGTCTCGTGCGCTGCACTGACAGAATCGTTGTTGGAATCAGAACTATTCGGCCATGAGAAAGGATCATTCACCGGTGCCACCGGACAAAAGAAAGGGAAATTCGAGATCGCTGACGGAGGAACGATTTTCCTTGATGAGATTGGCGACATTTCTCCAAAACTTCAATTGAATTTGTTACGCATATTACAAGAAAGAAATTTTTACCGAGTGGGTGGTTCCGAGCAGATCAATGTGGATGTTCGAGTTATTGCGGCAACAAACAAGGATCTCGAAGATGCGGTACATCAAGGAATTTTTCGAGATGATCTTTTTTACAGATTAAACGTAATCAATATCCACCTTCCGTCACTCCGAGACCGTAAGGAGGATATACCATTACTTGTTCATAATTTCATCGAACATATCGGTCCGGAGTTAGGAAGAGAAGTGAATGATATTTCAGAAGGCGCATTAAAAATATTGCTGAATCATAATTGGCCGGGGAATGTTCGTGAATTGGAAAACGCAGTCGAACGAGCAATAGTAACATGCAAAACAAAAGTATTGACCGAGGATGATTTTGTATTTCTCAATACCCACGGAAACGAAAAGAAACAATGGTCCGTTCCACCGGAGTTAACACTGGAAGAGATCGAAAATCAGGCGATCACAGCAACGCTTCAACGGACCCATGGAAATATCAAGGAAGCATCCACAATCCTTGGTGTAGATCGTTCAACGCTGTATGACCGGATTAAAAAGTATAATCTTCCAAGGAATTGAACTGCAATAGAAAATGTTTATATTAGGTTAACGAACAGCAGATCCGTCGGTTCATTGACGGATCTTTTTATTTATTGATCTCTCTCATCGTATGTTTGACATCATCATTATTGGTGCAGGACCTTCAGGACTTTCCGTTGCGATCGAAGCACAGAAAAATGGACTGAACTATGTAGTAATTGAAAAAGGAAGCATTGTTAATTCAATCCAAAATTTTCCTGCAGAGATGTCATTTTTCTCTACTCCAGAACTTTTAGAAATTGGCGGGCTGCCTTTTACTTCGGCACATATGCGTCCTGTTCGAGCTGAAGGATTAGAGTATTACACGCGAGTAGCAGATTTCTATAAACTTCAATGTAGTTATTTTGAACCAGTGACTTCAATTACAAAGAACGCTGATTATTTTTTAGTTCAAACAACAAAATCAACGTATGAGACAAAAACGGTAGTTCTTGCAACGGGCTATTATGACAACCCGAATTATTTGAAGATTCCTGGAGAGTCACTTCCTAAAGTTTCGCATTATTATAACGAACCGTATTCTTTTTATCAGCAACATGTTCTCGTCGTTGGAGCAAAAAATTCTGCTGCAATAGCTGCACTTGAATTGTATCGTCATGGTTCACTCGTAACCCTTGTTCATCGTGGTGATTCACTTTCGGATAAAATTAAATATTGGATAAAACCGGATATTGAAAACAGAATAAGAGAAGGTGCGATCAAAGCATTCTTTAATACCACCGTGTTGGAAATTAAAGAAGGAACTGTTGTTCTGCATAATGCAAACAATAACTATCTCGAATTGAAAAACGATTTTGTCTTTGCGCTTACTGGCTATCATCCAGATTATGATTTTATCCGTTCTTGCGGAATTGAGATAGCCGGAACTGATTTATCTCCGCACCAAAACAGTGAAACGTTAGAAACAAATGTGGCGGGATTATATGTGGCCGGTTCGGTAATAGCTGGGAAGAATAATAATTCAATTTTTATTGAAAATGGCCGTCTTCATGGGAAAATCATTATAGATTCCATTAAAAGGAAGATTAAATCATCATAAATTAAATGCTATGGAAATCAAAAATTTAAATATTCCTAAAGTTTTACATTGATTATCTTCTCAAATCTCCATATTTTACTACACTTTTGAAGTAAATAACAAACTATCTGAAAATGTGAAAGGAATGCAATGAACGAAGGTACAATTGTTCAGGTTATCGGTCCGGTTGTTGATATTGATTTTTCTGACGGAACACCACCAACGATTTTAAACGCAATTAAAGTCCCCCGTACAAATATTGAAGGTGTGGAAGAAGAACTTACTTTAGAAGTTCAACAGCATCTTGGAGAAAATCGTGTTCGTACAGTTGCAATGGATTCAACAGACGGTCTTGTTCGTGGAATGAAAGCGATAGATACGGGAAGTCCAATTTCAATTCCTGTTGGTCCAAATACACTTGGTCGGTTGATCAATGTTATTGGTAACGGAATCGATGGACTCGGTGAAATCAAAGGTGTTACGAAATATCCTATTCACCGTCCGGCGCCGAGGTTTGAAGACCTTTCAACTCAAAAGGAAATGTTTGAAACCGGAATTAAAGTAGTTGACCTGCTTGAACCATATACCAAAGGTGGAAAAACAGGATTGTTTGGCGGAGCAGGAGTTGGAAAGACAGTTCTTATTCAAGAATTGATTCGTAACATTGCAGCCGAGCACGGCGGATATTCTGTATTTGCTGGAGTTGGGGAACGTACTCGTGAAGGAAACGATCTTTGGCTTGAAATGAAAGAATCAGGAGTTCTAGCAAAAACGGCACTCGTGTTTGGTCAAATGAATGAACCCCCTGGAGCTCGTCTTCGAGTGGCGTTAACTGGACTATCAATTGCGGAATATTTCAGAGATGATGAAGGGAAAGATGTTCTGTTGTTCATCGATAATATTTTCCGATTTACGCAAGCAGGGTCTGAGGTTTCAGCATTGCTTGGTCGTATGCCATCGGCGGTAGGATATCAACCAACACTGGCCTCGGAAATGGGCGCATTGCAGGAACGCATCACTTCTACAAAGAAAGGTTCGATCACATCCATTCAGGCTATTTATGTCCCTGCAGATGACTTGACCGATCCTGCACCGGCAGCTGCATTTTCACACTTGGATGCTACAACGACATTGAGCCGTCAGATCTCTGAGCTTGGGATATATCCTGCTGTTGATCCGCTCGATTCAACATCCCGAATTATGGATCCGTTGATCGTTGGTCAACATCATTACGATGTTGCGAAATCAGTAAAAGTAATTCTTCAACAGTATAAAGACCTTCAGGACATCATTAGTATTCTTGGAATGGATGAACTTTCTGATGAAGATAAATTAACAGTATCCCGTGCACGTAAGATCCAGCGGTTCTTATCGCAGCCGTTCCACGTTGCAGAACAATTTACCGGCATTCCAGGTCGCTATGTTAAATTAGAAGATACGATCAAAGGTTTTAAAATGATCGTTGACGGTGAATGCGATCATTTGCCTGAGCAGGCATTTTTAATGTGCGGTGGAATTGAAGAAGTATTCGAGAAAGCAAAAGTATTGCAGGCAGCATAATATTTATGGCAAATAAAAACTTTCAGTTAGATATTGTTACACCTGCCAGCACTGTGTATTCTGGTGAAGTGCAGAGTTTTACTGCACCTGGAGTGGTGGGAAATTTTCAAGTATTATTCAATCACGCTCCATTACTTTCCTCGGTAGGGGTTGGTGAAGTGAAAGTGATCGAGTCAAACGGTGCAAAATTACTCTTTGCAATCAGCGGCGGTTTTGTCGAAGTGAAATCCAATAAGGTAATTTTGCTTGCCGAATCTGCTGAACGATCCGATGAGATCAATATTGATCGTGCTGAAAAATCGAAAAAACGTGCGGACGAACGATTGGCATCAAAGGATAAATCACTTGATCCAGATCGTGCTCGTGTTGCATTATATCGTTCTATCAATCGATTGAAGATCGCATCAAAAAAATAAATGAATGGAGTTATTTCGTTAGTATATTGATGAAATTTTATTCGTGAACTAATTTTTTCCTTCATCAATCCAATATATCCTTCTGTAATCCATGCGTCCGACGTTTGCTGAAATTGATCTTGAAATTCTAAAGACCAATCTGAAAAATATTCGGAAAAAGATTGGACCTCACCCGCTCATTATGGCTGTCGTAAAAGCTAATGCATATGGACACGGTGTTCTTCCTATTGCCCGATCGATTATTAAGCATAAAAACGCTGAATATTTTGGTGTGGCGTTGGTCGAAGAGGGAATTGAACTGCGTAAAGACAATATTCATTACCCGATTCATGTGTTCACGGCACCAAATCGTGAACAATTATATCTTTTTGTAGGATACGATCTAGAGCCAACGATCTGTGATTTAGATACCGCAAAGCGATTGAATGCGCTTGCACGATTGAAAAAGAAAAAAGTTGCTGTCCATATAAAAATCGATACGGGCATGGGAAGGATCGGGGTTTCAGTCAATGAAGCAGTTAGTTTTGTTAACACAGTTTCCCGAATGTCGAATATTTTTGTCAAAGGAATTTTCACCCATTTCGCCACATCGGATGATAGGGATCTTTCTTTTGCAAATGAACAGTTGAAAACGTTTAGAACGATCGTTACTCAATTAGAATTAGAAGGAATACATATCCCATTGGTTCATTGTGCGAATAGTGGAGCAATCATGCAAATGCCGGATTCATATTTTGATATGGTTCGTGCAGGAATTATGATGTACGGTTATACTCCTTCGCAAGAAACAAAGACAACCGTATCGATAAACCCGGTTATGTCGATTAAATCAAAAATAGGGTTTGTAAAAACCGTTCCTAAAGGAACTAGTATCAGTTATTCCCGACGTTTTATTGCCAAGAAAAAAACAATAATTGCTAGTGTTACTGTTGGGTATGCTGACGGATATTTTCGTACATTAACAAACAAAACATCTGTATTGATCAATGGAAGGAAATTTCCAGTTGTCGGTACGATATGCATGGATCAAATAATGATCGATGTAGGTGATGCAAAAGTAAAAATCGGTGACGAAGTTGTGTTGATGGGGAAAAATAAAAATAACCATATTTCAGCATGGGATATTTCGAATAATATCGGTACAATTCCGTATGAAGTAACCTGTGCGGTTTCTAATCGCGTTCCAAGAAAATATATCAATGCAAAGTAACGAAGAATATCTATTGCGTGTATTAGACCGGACCAGCGGTGGTTTGGTCGATAGTCTCATTCCTACTCATGGTGCAAAATTATCAAAACTAGTAGATAAGTTCTCTCAATCACAATCACCGGAGCAAGAAGTAAACACTCTTATTAATGTGCAGGGGTTCTCCAAATGTGCCATCGCGATGGAATGGCTTTTAAAAAAAACGAAAGCATCAAACAATTCTTTTTCACCTGAACAATTTGAGAGTGATATCCTTCTTCTTAATGAAAAATTGTTTGAGGCATTTCTTAATCAACCATTTGATATGCCTGATTTTTCAAGATCATTTGAAGCACCTATTCGACCAATTCAAGATATTCAAATCTCGGATGACGAATTTATCGGTTCGACGTATTCACATAACGAAATTCCACAAAGTATAACAACTTCAACCGAAAGCGATAGTACAGACAAACAGCAATTATCGGAACCGGTGTGGGATACTTCGAAGCCCATGTTAGAATCATTCGAGTCTGCGTTAGTCGCAACACCTGTAGAATCTGCTCAAAGCGATTCATCCCCGTCGCTTGCTGATGTAATGAATGCCGATCTGTGGGAAGCAACTCAACGTGTGGCACAAAGTGCAATAGAGTTTTCTGATAAAATGCCAAACGAACGTGCGATTGCGACATCTGTGTTAAGAGTTACAGCTCGTTCTTCAAGTGACTCAGCAAAAAAAACAAATAATATTATTGTTCAAGATTTTTATGATTCCATGATTCGATTCATCAATTATGCCGATGAGCAGGGTAAGATCCGATCCGATGTTTTTGCTGAAAGAATTCATGATATTGGTGACAGGCTCTTAAATGCAATGCGTCAATCGAATGGTGGAATTACGGTTTTAAAAGATATCACTAAATATATTAACGATCCCAAAGAAATTCTTTAAAATGAATAATATGGAACAACAATTACCTGTGTATGCTGTCATCATGGCCGGCGGCGTCGGCTCTCGGTTTTGGCCTCGAAGTCGAGAAAAAAATCCTAAACAGCTACTGGAGATTTTTGGTGATGGAACGATGATACAGAACACTGTGAAACGGCTGAAAGGATTTATTGAAGAGAGAAATGTTTTTGTTGTGACTAACAAGCTACAAAAGAATGCTATCATCAAACAACTACCAAATGTTCCTGTCGAGAATATCATCGTAGAACCGGTTGGCAGAAACACAGCACCGTGCATTGGTCTTGCGGCTTTATTCATTGATCGTTTTGATCCAAAAGGAATTATGGTTGTACTTCCTGCAGATCATCTTATCGGCAATGAACCGGAATTCATTCGGATTTTACAAACAGCATCACAAGTAGCACAAATTACTTCCGGTCTTGTAACAATTGGAATTCATCCGACACATCCGGAAACTGGGTATGGTTATATTCAAGTTAAAGACAGAAGTGAAGAAACCCAGCCTGTGAATATTGATGGTGTTTTTGAAGTAAAAACATTTGCTGAAAAACCAAATTATGCAACTGCGGTGAAATTTTTGGAAAGCGGAGATTTTTTTTGGAATAGCGGAATGTTTGTTTGGCGCGTTGATACAATCCTTAATGAGGTCCATAAAAGCCTGCCGGAATTGCATGCTCAATTGATGAATTTACAACATTCTATTGGAACACCGTTATTCGATCAGAATCTTGAAACAACGTATGGACTGATTCGAGGAATATCAATCGATTATGGTGTGATGGAGAAGGCTCAGCGAGTATATGTGGTCAAAGGTGATTTTGGTTGGAACGATCTTGGTTCTTGGGATGAAGTAAATCGCCTTGCATCGAAAGACGAACAAGGGAATCATCTTCATGGAAAAATTATTGCCGTAAACTCAAAAAATAATTACATCCATACATCAGATAAGATCGTTGCGGTTGTTGGAGTTGATGATCTTATTGTCATCAATACGCCGGATGCAATTATGATCTGCAAAAAAGGTGCATCACAGGACGTAAAAGAAATTGTTGATCATCTGAAACGAAAACAGATGAATGAATATCTCTGACCTTTCAATAAAATATTCTATCTCTTCAAGACATTTGTTTGCTCAGAAAAATGTTTGGAGTTTCTTTTTAGTCTTTGTTACATCATTAGTTCTATCTTCATGTGCGTCATCTCCCCGGTTTACAAAAGAACGATTTGCAGAACCGAAGTATAATCCAGCAAATATCCCTGCCAAAAGTTCATCTGGCAAAGCAGCTCAGCACACCGGAATTGCATCATATTATGCAAACGATTTTCATGGAAAGAAAACAGCAAATGGTGAAATATTCGATATGCATCAATTGACCGCAGCACATCGTTCATTTCCATTTAACACAAAAGTGCGTGTTACAAATCTCGATAATGGAAAATCATGCATTGTCCGGGTGAATGACAGGGGTCCTTTCAAATTGGAAAGAATTATGGATCTATCACTCGGAGCTGCCGAAAGGCTGGATATGATGAAAAGCGGTACAGCCAATGTTAAATTAGAAGTTGTTGAATGGGGAAGTGAATAACATTACAAATGCAAGACTTCTATAAAAAAATAAATGTGCTAAATAATTTTATTTTTTCGCCGCCTCTTCATATGCACTTTGATGGGCTTGGTCAAGTTGCATCAGCAATTGAAAAACACCTTTGTCACTATATCCTTTAAATATTTCTGCGATTTCACCATACTTTGTATCGAAAAACGACTTAAAGAGAATTGTCCGCGGGTTTGATGTTTCTTTGATCTTTTTAATATTGTTCAAAATTATTTGAATGTTCTCAAATCCTTTATCCGGTCTTGTCGCTAAAAGATCCAATCCTCGGTAATGATAGGCGTACCAACCTTCACGGAATAGTTGGTTGTTTGGGTTTAAAATCTCTTCTAATAAATTATACTTCGCATATGTCGAACCCGAACCACGTTCCCAGCCCTTTGCATTTGATGGTGCTTGGTTACAGATTGTAAATGCCTTTCTAAAATAAGGTGTACCGCTTAACTTTTCATATGAATCATAATCGAATCCGATTACTAAATATATATAAAAATCGAGGAAGTCTGTTAACGGATCATATTGTGTTTCATTACGGTATAATGGTTGACCGCTTACATAGGTGAATTCCCATTTATCATCAAAAATTCTAACCATTGGACTATTTTTTGCAGAAGGATTTTTTCCTACAAATACAGGACGAGAACTGCCGATAAATGCTTGGGCAGTATAAGAATTTGGATCAGTTGCACCGGTGATAAATATATTGATTGTGCATTTGATCTTTTCACCACCAAGATCATCAGTTGACCATTTTTGAGAATTTATGTAGCTTTCCAAATCCTGTTCTAAGGTTTGGAGCCGGTCTTTAGCGGAAGAAATTTGATCGAGATTTACCGTTACGTCACAGTTAACTTGAGCATAACTGGATATTGAAACGGCAAAAAATAAAATTATATATCGCAGCATTCTATTACCTTTCAGAGACTAGTATGCAACAATATAAAGTTTTCATTACGCTCATTCAAGTCTTTCTCATTATACAGTTTTCACCGGCAAGTTTTGAACGCACCGCTCAACCATCCTCTTTGTTTGGCAGAGCTATGAGCGGGTCTACATTGTACAATTCACGCAATGTTTGGTTAAATCCTGCATCAATTGCTCAAAATCCTTCTTTGATGACATCCGTATTCTATTCGCCTTCTCCATTTCAACTCCCTCAGCTTTCATACTTTGGTTCAATGATAGTACAAAATTATCGAGGATTGAATGTTGGAGCCGGATTCACTTCTTTTGGTTTTTCATTATATCGTGAAACGGTTTTTTCATTCTCTGCTGCAACATCGTTTACCGAATCATTTAGTGCTGGAATAAATGTCCACCTAAATCATCTTTCCATAAAATCATATGGTTCTGCATCAAGAGCAGTTGTTGATTTCGGTGCGATTATTTCTGCAACTGATAAACTAAATATTGGAGTAGCAATTAATAATATCAGTCGCACAACCTTCGGTGCTGAGGATGACATTCCACAAATGTTCATAACCGGATTTTCGTATGCATTTTTGGAAAATGTCACAATCGCTTTAGATATTGTTCATGATATTCGATATTCAACTGGGTATCGTACTGGGATAGAATTCTCACCGTATGAAATTGTAACGCTTCGTGCCGGTATACAAGGTGAACAATCTCAACTACATGCTGGAATAGGTATTAATGTTCTTCCTTTCCAAATCGATTATGGAATTGCGACACATTCGGAATTAGGGCTTACGCATTCAATTGGTATAACATTTTCGCATTAGTTCTATTGTGATAATCTGACAATTTCTGAAATGGTTAAGACATATTTACCAACATTGCTTTTTATCATTGGTTCATCGCAATTAGTGCATTCGCAAGACACTCTCCGTTCAGGAGGGCAAGAAGTGATCGAATCCATTCTTGACAATGCGTCAGATGAACAGGATATGCAAAACTATGGCGACGAACTTGAATATTTTCGAGATCATCCGATAAATATTCTGCGACCAAATTACAGCGAGTTGATACGACTTCCATTTGTTTCTCCGCTTCTAGCAGAATCAATAATCTTATTTACCGATACTGTTACGATCGTAACATTTGAACAGCTAAATGCTATTTCATTGATGACACCTGTTTTGTATGAACAACTTTTACCATTTATTACCATTGATACTTTTGATGAAAACTTAATTGGTTTTAATTTTTTACCTTCAAGCATAAAATCGCGTTCTCGTTTAGAGCGTCGTTTACACATTACCGATGGATTTAAGAATAATAAATTTCTTGGTGAGAGAAACTTATTCGGATGGTCTTATTGCAGGATATGTTGCAATCGAGAATATTTCATTGTTGAAAAAATTGATATTTGGTAATTACAATATCACTGCCGGTCAAGGTCTTGTCCTCGCAAAAAATATATCCACTTCAAAAGGAAGTGATGCAACCGGACAGATTCGAAAACGAGGCAGCGTAATCTCTCCAAGCGTCTCGACCGATGAATACAGATATTTCAATGGGTCTGCTGCTCAGTTTAGTTACCAAAATATTACACTCACGGGTTTTTATTCAAAACGAAAACTGCCGGCAAATATTGACACCAATGGAGTTGTTACAAGTTTTTATACCTCTGGAATTTATCGAACAGAAAACGATTTATTACGACGAAATTCTTTAATGGAAAAAGTTGTTGGCGGTAAAATTGATTTTTCGGTTGACGTATTAAAAACTATCTCATTTAATTTTGTCAACGTCAGTTATGAAAAACAACTTAAACCAACATTATTCGATCTTTCCGGTAAAAAATCCATTTCTGCCGGTAGTCTGTCGTGGGAAATACTGATTTACGGTCTTACAACATTTGGCGAAGCAGCATCGAACGATGGTGACCGATTCAGCAAAGTAATAGGCGTTATCTTCCCGGTTACAAAATCATTTGGTATTAGTTATCAACATCGGGCATACACGAAAGGATATACAAGTCCTTTTGCGCGCCCGTTTGGAGAACGAGAAAATGTTGGTGATGGAGAATTGGGAAATTATCTTGGAGTAAAACTTCAAAATGAAAATACGATCTTCAACTCGTATGTTGATCTGTATAAACTTCCGTCAACATCCAATGGATTTGGTATCGTCGGAAAAGATCTGATGGCACATATGCAGCAATCAATTTCAAAACAGCTTGATTTTATTTTTCAAATTCGAAATAAGACCAAATCTCAGATTGAAATACGATTCGCTGATGATGAACGAAATCAAATAAATTATCGTGTTGCTTACATATTCAAAGCCACGTCCCATTTTTCACTTTCGCAACGATTCGAGTTTGTGAAAGTATCGTACAATCCTTCACGATACAATGAGGAGGGTTTTCTGACATTTGTTGAGGGAAAATACCGAAATAATAAAAACGGAATATCCTTAAAAGCTCGATGCATCATCTTTGATACTCAATCATACGACTCACGATTATATCAATACGAATCGGATATTGCCGGAAATTTTGCAAATCCACCTATTTATGGGAAAGGAATCCGATGGTATCTTGTTGCAGGATATGAATTCATTGAAGGATTTCAGTTCTCGTTTAAATACTCGGAAACTAAAAAGCTGGATGAAGTAGTTCTAGGAAGTGGAGATGATGAAATTCAAGGCAATCTAGATAATCAAATTGCATTACAGTTGGATTTCGAGTTCTGACGAATATTTTGTAAATTATCGTAATGAACAATCAAAACAAAAATAGAACAGTTGTCCTTGGCATGTCCGGCGGTGTTGATTCATCTGTCTGTGCCGCACTTTTGGTGGAGCAGGGATATAACGTTATCGGTATTACGATCAAAACCTTTAATTATGATGATGTCGGAGGAACTATTGAAGGGGATAAGAGCTGCTGTTCTCTTGATGGGATCAATGACGCAAGAATTATTGCTGCGAAGTTAGGATTTCCTCATTATGTGATGGATTTTTCAGAAGTGTTCGGCAAAGAAGTGATTGATAATTTTATTGATGAATATATGCATGGTCGTACCCCAAATCCATGTGTTATCTGTAATCGAAAAATCAAATGGGAAGAATTACTACGTAAAGGTATGCAGCTGGGTGCTGATTATGTTGCAATGGGTCATTACGCAAAATTGCGTATTGATGAAACCACAAAGCGATACGTAATTGAGCGCGGAAAAGATACGAAGAAAGATCAATCTTATATGCTATGGAATGTTACACAAGAATCTTTAAGTCGAACTTTATTTCCATTAGCAAATTATACTAAAGAAGAAGTACGTTTGCTGGCCGTTAAATATGATCTCCGCACAGCAGCAAAAGGAGAAAGTTTTGAAATTTGTTTCATTACGGATAATAATTATGAACGTTTTCTTAAACATAAATTACCAACACTTGAAAACGATTTAATGGGCGGAGAGGTTGTTTTGAATAGCAAAAAAATCGCGGAGCATAACGGATTTCCTTTTTATACTGTTGGTCAAAGAAAAGGTCTAGGCATTGCTCATCCGGACCCTCTGTACGTTACTTCGATCGATTACAAAGAGAACAAGATCAACGTGGGATATGAAAAAGAATTGTTTTACAACCAGTTATTTGCTTCAAAACTCAATCTGATCAAATACGATAATTTATTTGATGGGAAAAAATTAACAGTGAAGATTCGATATAAAGACACTGCCGAACCTGCAATTGTAACTCAACTCGAGGGTAACAGAAATGGGGAAGGACGAATCAAAATTGATTTTGAAAGCCCGAAGCGTGCAATCACTCCGGGGCAATCGGTTGTTTTTTACGAAGGGGACGATCTTGTCGGTGGTGCAATTATCGATGCAGTCACTAATCATGAATAAATCGATTACGATTTATTCGTGATCTTCAATTCTGAAAAAATGTGATGGAATTCCGATTGATTTTGCGCAGTTAAAAGCCTTTTATAGATTGTATCATTCTGAATATTTTTAGCGATCATTCGTAAGGCAGTCAAATATTCCTTTTCATTTGTTCCTGTTGATACCAAGAACACAAATTTTACCCTCTCTCCGGTTTTCTCTTCATATATTATTTCTTCAGAAAGACGTGCAAAAATAACAATAATTTCCTCTTTCTCACTCTTTACCCTCCCGTGTGGAACTGCAACTCCTTTGCCAATGTGGGTCGGCATTTGAAGTTCCCTCTCAATAACACTTTGTAAAAATTCAGCTTTATTTTTAATGACACCGGTTTTGGCCGCACGCGTGATCATTGTCAGGAATAATTCTTCTTTGGACTTTGCGACAACATCCACCATAATAAGATTTTCTGGAATGAACGAAGCAAGATGCTCATGGGAGATATTATTATTTACGATATCGATCGAATATTGGATTGCTTCATCCATCGTGGGGATAAAATTACCGATACCTATTTTTTTCGTCACCCCTAAATCATATAAGATCTCCCGAACTTTAGGACGTATTCCGACAATAAGGAGTTTTTTATTATCGTTATAAAGCTTGTGAACGATATTTTCCAATGCCAGTGCACCGGTTGT
>JFJP01034045.1_pt1 | contig 23199 bp, 22 predicted proteins | sample 431651 | NCBI WGS metagenome assembly JFJP01 (sample SAMN02602958, study PRJNA72255) | Microbial mat metagenome, whole genome shotgun sequencing project. | biome: fresh water; feature: sink hole; material: water; isolation source: purple microbial (photo- and chemosynthetic) mats found in...
ACCTGTACCCCAGCCCGGCTGATCTGGCCAAACTGGAAGGAGAACTGGACCTGTCAGACTACGATCTGCACGAACTGGACGGCATCGAGCACTGCCGGGGACTGACCACACTCAACCTGTCCACAAACAACCTCGACAACCTCTACCCGCTCAAGGACCTGATCAAACTCGAAGCCCTCGACCTGGCCGAAAACGACCTGGAAGACGCCGACTGGCTGGGAGGCCTCGTGAACCTCAGGGAACTCGACCTGTCGGCCAACGATATCGACGATGTAGCCTTTCTAGACCGGCTTCCCCACCTGCGGTATGTGGACCTGACGGGGAACCCCGTGAAAAACAAAGCCCTGATTCAACGCCTCGAGGCCCGGGGCGTGATCGTGATTTTCTAGATGCCGCCCCATTGGAAATAAACTTGCATGCACGAATCTTTCATGATATTATCGAAAGATTCGTGCATAAAGGAATCTCTGGAGAAACCCGAAATGGACATCGCCCGCGAAAGCTACATCAATCGCATGGTACCCTTTCTCGGCAAACCGGTCATTAAGGTCCTCACGGGTATGCGTCGAGTCGGCAAGAGCAGTCTGGTGCGGCTGCTCATTCGTTACCTGATAGAATCCGGAGTTTCCGAAAAGGCCATCGTATTCCTTGATCTCGAATCGCTGGAGTGGGACTCGATCAGGACCTATTCCGACCTGTACTCCTCCATCAAGGGTTCCTTCCCCGGCTTTGAGGGACAACGTTACGTATTCATCGACGAGGTTCAGCAGGTGGCAGGATGGGAGAAAGCTGTCAACTCCTTGCTGGCGGAAAACTTTACCGACATCACCATTACCGGCTCGAACGCCCATCTGTTGGCCTCGGAATTAGCCACTTACCTGACAGGACGTTTTATTGAGTTTGCGATCTACCCTTTGAGCTTCGGAGAGTTCCTGACGTTTCGGGGAGCCTTGGCGGGAGACCATCGAAAAGAGTTTCAACTCTACCTTCGCTATGGAGGCTTGCCGGGAATCCACCATTTTGATCTGAATGATGAAACCGTCTTCGCCTACCTGAGCGGTATTTACAACACGCTGATTCTCAAGGACGTCGTGACTCGAAATCAGGTCCGCGACCCGGGCCAACTCGACCTTATTACGCGCTTCGCCTTTGATAACTGCGGCAACATCCTCACGGCAAAACGGATCTCTGACTACCTCAAGAACCAGCGAATTACAGCAGGTGTCGACAAGGTAATGAACTACCTGCGGTTTCTGGAGCAAGCGTTTCTGCTTCACAAGGTGATCCGGTACGACATCAAGGGCCTGAGAAACCTGGAACTCTATGAGAAGTACTATATGGGCGACATCGGCCTCCGCCACGGGCTGCTGGGCTATCGAGATCACGACATCAGCGGGTTGCTCGAAAATGTGGTTTACCTAGAACTTTTGAGCCGGGGTTACCGAGTTTCCATTGGCAAATGGGGTGATAGGGAGGTCGACTTCGTGGCCGAACGCGCCGACGAGCGCCTCTATGTCCAGGTGACTCTTCAACTGGCCACACCAGAAACCATCGAGCGGGAGTTCTCTGTTCTTGAGAAAATCGATGACAACCATCAAAAAATGGTCCTCAGCCTCGATGAGTTTCAGATGATCAACCGGGGTGGCATTCGCCATGTGTACCTTCTGGATTTCCTGTTGGCGAAAGGCTGAGGCAACCATGCCCTCCTCCCACGCCGACCTGTTGAAGGTCAAACCAGACGCGAAGCTGGCCGAGATCAAACAGGCCTACCGCAAGGCCGCCCTGGCCCACCACCCCGACCACAACCCCCACCCCGACGCGGCGCGCCACTTCCGCCGTATCACCGAAGCTTACCGGGTGCTGGAGGCCCGAGCGGTGCTGCGTGAACCCCCTCGTGCCAAGCGGCAGGTGCCACGGGCCGAACGGGTTGCGTTCATTCTGGCCGACATTGCATCGCTGAAAAAGCGTTGGCCTCCCGAACGCTGGGAGATCATAGTGGACGGTCTGCCGGCTTCGGTTTGGGTGGTCGGAATTCTGGATGTGCTGAGCGGTCAACCTTCCGAAGAAGCGGTCAACGCCGCCGAAAAACGCCTCAAAGCCCTGGTGAGGCCGAAAAGGGGTTGAGACACTCGACCCCGACATAGAACTGATGAGCGTTCAAATCTTCGGACAACAGGTGCCGACATCCGGCGTGTTCAGCGGCGGCGAGAATCTGAGAATCCCAAAAACTCAGCTGATACAGTTGATGGATTTCAAGAGCACGTCGGACCAGGGCTGGTTCCACCAGAACGACCCGAAAACTTTCCAGCAAATGCAGTTGATGCGTGACCACGGCCGGGGATTGCCTGAGCTTGCTCAGAGCCACCGAGGCGTACTCCTGAAAGACTTGACTGGAGAGGACCCCTGTGCGGTCGACCAGGTGACGGCTGATGAGGTCAAGCGCCACTTGCTGCTTGGCCTCATCGCGGGGGTCGTTGGCATAAATCACGATGTTGGTGTCGAGGAAGGTCAAAGCACTCACCGGTCGAACCGCCTGCCGGAATAGAAGTCCTCACGCCGGAACCGGTACCCCTCCTCAGATCCGCCGCCTTGCAAAGCATTTTTGCGAAACTGAGCAGCCACGATTGGGAGGTCGGACTCGTCAGCCAATGCCTTGAGTTGCTCCCGGATCAGCGCATTGAGCGAAGTTCCATTCGCCAGGGCCCATCGACGGGCCTTTTCAATCACTTCTTCTTCGGCGCTCAGGGTGATGTTCATCAGATTCCTCACAGCATTATTCACACATATTTATGTGCAAAATACAACAAAAGCAGCACCTTGTCCAGACCAACCCTTGACCGCACCTCCGGCAGGCCAGTATTATGAACCCTGGTTCATATGCCGAAAATCATCCCCGACCTCGCTCCCCGCATCCTCCTGACAGCCGCCAAGGCCTTTGAAACCAAGGGTTTCGAGGGCACCGATATGAAGTCCCTGGCGGCCGAGCTGGGAATCAGCGTCGGTACCCTGTACAACTATTACGCCTCCAAACCCGAGCTCTTCCTCGCCGTCAGTCTGCTCTGGAAGGAAGAATTGGGCATCAAGATGATCGCCCGGCTCGACAAGAAAGACTCGCCGCAGGCCAAACTGCGCGAAATCCTCCTCATGCTGTATGAAAATATGGAGGCGTTCACGGGTATCTGGAAGGAGTTTATGCGCTCAGGGGCCCGCTTCGAGCCGCAATCGGCGGTGGGACAACGGTTCAAGAAGGACAACGACCAGCTCAACAGCCGCATTCAAGACCTCTTCCGTGAGGTATGGAAAAACCATCCCAACGCCCAGCCATTGATTGATGACCCGGAAGACCGTTTGGCCCAGTTGATGGTCGGGTCCATCATGCAATTAGTGATGAACGGCAACGAAGACCGCGAGGCCAACCGGGCCTTTGTCCTCAACTGGATCGATTTCGTGGCTCCTATTCATTAGAATATTTACTGAATTTTAATTGACTACCCCCTCCTACGCCACGATCTTCAACGTAAGGGGACTATCATGGCAGTGATTACAATTTCGAGGGAACTGGGCAGCACAGGGGACTGGTTCGATGACAAGTGCTATCTGGCAGACAGGTTGATCGCCGGTACGGGTTACCACTATGCCGACAAACATTTTCTGAGCAAAGTATTCCGAGAATACGGGGTCACCCAGTTCGAACGGGAATTCACCCAGACTCTGGGTTTTTGGGGGCAGTTTGATGCCCAGAGAGGGGAAGAGCGGGCCATCATCGAGGATCTGCTCAACAAAGCCACCCACGCCTTGGCCAGCCACGGCAACGTGATTCTGGTGGGCCGGGGCAACTTTGCCATGCTCCAAGGCCTGACCGATGTGCTCAACGTCCGGATCCAGGCGTCGTTACCGACCCGAACCGCGGCTGTGATGAAGCGGTTCAAGCTCACCGACCAAGCCAGCGCCGACGAAATCGTGCGGAAGAACGATCTTCTGCGGGAATCCTTCATTGAGGCCTTCTACAGGGTTCGGGGGGATTGGACCGATGGCTTCGACTTGGTGATCAACACCACCAAGTTCGGCCCGAAGCTGGCAGTCGAAATGATTCTGGCCGGGGTCAAGCACATGAGCACACACCATCTCCAGGGGCCCGACTGCAAGAGCCTTCCCGTCGACAACATCATGCTCAATACGGTCAAATCACTCCTGGACTGCCAGACTCCTCACAGAAACGGTTTATAGTACAACCCCAGACTTTTGGCGACACCCTGATGGACGGTATCGCCACGGTAGAGGTTGAGGCCCTTGGCCAGTTCGGGGCTGCGGCGCACGGAACTTTCCAATCCTTCATCAGCAATGGTCAGACCGTATTTCAACGTGGCGCTGGTCAGCGCAACCGTACTGGTGAACGGCACGGAACCGGGCATATTGGTAACGCAATAGTGGACCACACCCTCCTCCACATAGGTTGGATCATCTTGGCTGGTGGGGTGGCTGGTTTCGGAACAGCCACCCTGGTCGATCGCCACATCCACAAACACCGACCCGGGGCGCATGGACTTCAAATGCTCCCGGCGCAGAATTTTGGGTGCGGACTCGCCTGGGATCAAGACGGCACCGATCAGAACGTCGGCTCCCTTGAGCACTTCTTCGAGGTTGGCTTCATTGCTGTAAAGCGTATTGATGCGGCTGCCGAAAACGTCATCAAAGTAGGCCAACCGGCTGGCATCGATATCGAGAACTGTGACCGAAGCACCAATGCCTGACGCGATTTTAGCCGCGTTCAAGCCCACAACGCCTCCGCCTAAAATTACCACGTGGCCTCGGGAAACTCCGGGGACTCCGCCTAGCAGCAATCCGCGTCCTCCAAAAGCCTTCTCAAGATACTTGGCACCTTCCTGCACGGCCAAGCGGCCGGCAATCTCACTCATGGGGGTCAGACAGGGAAGGCGGTGGTCGGCAGTTTCAATGGTTTCATAGGCAACGGCCTTGACTCCCCTCTCAAGAAGGGTTTCGGTCAGATCAAGGTCAGCAGCCAGGTGTAAATAGGTCATCAGAATTTGATCTTTGCGCAAAAGCTCCAAATCGCCGACAACGGGCTCTTTGACTTTGATGATCATTTCCGCTTCGCCGTACACCGAAGCGGCATTGGCGACAACAGAAGCACCGGCGGCTTTGTACTCGGCATCGGTGTACCCAGACCCCATGCCAGCCCCCTGTTGCACCAGAACCCGGTGTCCCCGGCTTGTGTAGACTTTGACGTTGGCAGGGGTGAGCCCCACCCGGTATTCGTGGGTTTTGATTTCTTTGACCGTTCCGACAATCATGGAGACCTTCCTTCTGGGGATGCAGTTGTTAACAGTCTAGCATGACGGTTGTTCTTGACAAGTGTTTTAGTCATATCTAAATTATTATTATGATTCTTTTTGATATGACTAAAAAAATCCTTTCCGAAGCCCAGGAGGACTACCTCAAGCAGATCTATTTTTTGACTGAGACCCTCCCCCTGGCGGGAACCCAGGCTCTGGCCGACAAGCTGGGGGTCGCGCCGGCCTCCGTGACGGTTATGATCCAGAAACTGGGAGACATGGGTCTCGTCGAATATGAGCAGTACAAAGGTGTGCGGTTGAGCGATTCGGGGTTGGCGGCGGCGCTGGAACTATTGCGGCATCACAGGCTTCTCGAAACCTTTTTGCACCAAGCCCTGGGGTACGGCTGGGACGAAGTGCACGAAGAAGCCGAAAAGTTGGAACACTACATCAGCGAGACCTTTGAAGCACGGATGGCAGCGTGGCTGGGGCATCCCAGCCGGGACCCTCACGGTGACCCGATTCCCGACAGCAATCTGAAATTCCCCCTCCATCCAGAAGAAACCAGACTGATAGACCACCTCGTCGGTTTTGAAGGCCGGATTGTCCGGGTGGGCACCCAGGACCGGGACGAGCTGAACCTCTTCCGGCAGCTTGGGCTGGTTCCCGGAGCGACGCTCAGTGTTTTGGAAGCCACCGACGACGCTTTGCGCGTTCAACTCAACAAGGAGCCGTACTTGCTGCCCCACTCCCTGGCACAGAAACTCTGGGTGGAGAAGGAAAGTCTATGAGCCAGCGCGAAAAGAGTTTTCAAGACAGGGCGGCAGTTTCGCTGGCCGACCCGCAGTTCCGCTGGAAGCAGCTGCTTCCCTTTATGGGACCGGCGTTCATTGCCAGCGTTGCGTACATGGACCCCGGCAATTTTGCCACCAACATCTCAGGCGGTGCCGACTACGGGTATGCGCTGCTGTGGGTCATTCTGGCCGCGAACCTGGCTGCCATGTTCATCCAGTACCTTTCGGCCAAGCTCGGAGTCGTTTCCGGGCGCAACCTGCCCGAGGTCATCCGTGACCGCTTTTCCAAACCGGCCACCTACGCGTTCTGGATTCAAGGCGAACTGGTGGCCATGGCCACCGACCTGGCGGAATTTCTCGGTGCGGCGCTGGCGCTGCATTTGCTGACCGGTATGCCGCTTCTCTGGGGAGCCGTAGTGGCAGGGTTGGTTTCGTTTGCCCTTTTGGGGCTCCAGAAGTGGGGGTTCCGCCCGCTCGAAGCCGTCATCACAGCCTTTGTCGGGGTGATTGCCGTCTGTTACCTCATCCAGTTTTTTTTGGCCAAGCCCGACCCCTCGCTTTGGCAGGGGTTCCTACCAGGTTTCAAGGACAACGGCATGGTCTACATCGCCGTGGGCATTCTCGGTGCCACTGTCATGCCCCATGTGATTTACCTGCACTCCGCCCTGACCCAGCATCGCATACCGACAGGCAGCCCGCAGGCCAAGCGGAAAATGCTGTTGTTCACCAAAATCGAGGTGCTGTTGGCGTTGGGGGTGGCCGGCCTGATCAATATGGCCATGCTGGCCGCCGCCGCCGGGGCGTTCTTCGGCAAGGGTATCGAAAACGCCGGCGACCTGACGGTGGCCTATCAAACCCTGGCCCCGTTGTTGGGGCCCCTGGCCGCCAGCGCTTTCGCCGTAGCTCTGCTGGCCTCGGGACTCTCGTCGTCAACCGTGGGAACCCTCTCGGGTCAGGTCATCATGCAGGGCTTTGTCAACTTCCGCATTCCCCTGATGCTTCGCCGCGCGGTGACCATGATTCCGGCTTTCGCAGTCATCCTGCTGGGGGCCGACCCCACGCAGGCGCTGGTGCTGAGCCAAGTTGTTTTGTCCTTCGGCATTCCGTTCGCGCTGGTTCCCCTGCTGCTGTTTACCGCCAACCCGGCCGTTATGGGGGAACACGCCAACGGGCCCTGGGTGAGGGCAGCGGGGTGGCTTGTCGCAGCCGTGATCATCGGCCTCAACTTTTATCTTTTGGGCCAGACGCTGCTGTGAACCGATACGTATTGCGTCCTGTCTCTTTGGCAGCGTACAAGGCTTCGTCCGACTTTTTAAGCAGGGTTTTCAGGTCTTGCCCGTCGTCAGGATAGAGGGCAATTCCCATGCTGGCGTTCATGATGAGTTCCCAGCCGTCCTTTTCAAAAGGAAGGTGAAACTGCTCCAGAACCTTGGTGGCAATGCGAGCCGCATCGTCGGGCTCTTCGACTTCCCACAGCAACAAAACAAACTCATCACCACCGAAGCGCGATACCGTGTCAATGCCGCGTAGACAGGCGGTCAGGCGCAAAGAGGCTTCGATCAGGACAATATCACCAACGTCATGACCCCAGGTGTCGTTGACTTCCTTGAAATGGTCCAGGTCGAGGGAAATCACCGCAAGTTTCTTTCCAGACCGGGCCGCGTTGGCCACAGCGACACCAAACCGGTCCGAGAACAACCTCCGGTTGGGCAACCCGGTCAAGGCGTCATGGGTGGCAGCCTGTTCCAGCTGTTCCCGAAGGCGGCTCTGTTCGGTGATATCGGCGATGCTCGAGATCACACAATGTTCCTGCCCGATTTGAATCAGCTCAGCCGAAATCAATCCCACCATTTCTTCACCCGATTTGCGACGGAACACTTGCTCGACGTTGCGCACCCGTCCAACCTTGGTAAGCGTCCGCACAAACGCGCTTCTCGTGTCCTCCGAAGTCCAAATCTGCAGCTCGGGGGTGGTTTTGTGCATCACCTCAGACCGCCGAAACCCGGTCATCTCCTCGAAGCCGGTATTCACCTCAAAGATTTTGCCGTCAGCCACACGGGTCAACAGAACGGCGTACGGCGCGGAATAAAAGGCCTTGGAGAATTTTTCCTCCTGCGCCTGAACCTCGCTCAGCAACCGTCGGCTGACCAGCAGCACCAGGGACATCACCAAAAGGAAGGAGAGCATGACGTAGACCTGCAAGGCCACCCCTTCCAAAACCCCGGCCTGAAAATAGTCAGAGGTCCGCGAAGGGAAAATCACCAGCTGCAAAATCCGCAGAATATTGACAACCACAAAACTGATCAGAAGGACGGCGGTCATACGGGTCGCAGCGCGAAGCTCCACGGGGGCTTGATACAAAAGCAACCAGGCAGCCTGCGCCATAAAGAGACTCATGGTTGCCGAAAGCACAATATCACGGCTGTTCAAGTCGGGTTGAACAAGCCCGAGGTACAGAAAACCAAGGAAAAAAAGGACGAGAACCGCATAATTAGGCCCCAGAGAAACCGACTTGCCGACGAACTTTCCAAGACCAAGCAAAAGGAAAAACGTCCCCAGCTGAACAGCCACATTGGCGAGAACAATCGAGGCAAAGTCTGGAATCACACCCCGCAGCAGAATCAGTCCGATACCCAGCACCTGCAGCACCATATCGGCCAGCCACCAGGAGAGCCCTGCATAGCGCCGGCCGAACTGTGTCCAGATAATCCACACCGCCACCAAATTGACGAAGTTTCCGATGAGGTTCAAAAGGATGAGGGTATGCAGATCAAGACTCACCTTTTACCCCCTCCAGCCGGACGACAAACTCGGTTCCAGCCACTTCTGAACTGGCGACGCTGACGGTGCCCCCGTGCATTTCCACCAGGGCTTTGACAATCGACAACCCGAGGCCATAGCCCTTTTCCCGCATGGTCGACTGACTCCTCCAAAACCGCTCAAAGACCTGTGAAAGCTCCTCGGCAGGAATAACAGCCCCATAATCGTGAAACCGGATCACGACGCTCCCCTCCTCCTCTGCAATCGTCACAGTGACGACGGTTTTCGAGCGGGCATACTTGATGGCGTTGTCAAGCAGGTTCAATAGTGCTTGTTCCAGTTTGAACCGGTCTCCCCTCACCTGCAAGCCCTCTTGGCAATTCAATTGCAGGACAACCTCGCGGCTGTCGGCCAACTTTTCCACCTGGATCAGCAGCGAGGCAAGCAAGGGTTTCAGTGGAAGGGTTTCCAATTCCAGGCGGAATTCCTGGGCGTCGAACCGCGCCAGCTTCAACAAATTCTCGACAATGGACGACATCCGGTCGACTTCCTCAAGAGACGAGGCCAGAATCTGTTGATATTCCGCCACGGTCCGCCGCTTTTTCAGCGATACTTCCAGTTCACCGCGCATCACCGCCAGCGGCGTCTTCATCTGGTGCGAAAGGTCTTCAAAAACCCGTCTTTGCTGGTCAAAAGTCGCTTCGATTCGTCCCATCATGGCGTTGAAGGTCTCGGCAAGGTCGCGCGTTTCGGTTTCGGGAAACTCATCGATATCGAAGGGCTGGCGGTGTCCCCCTCCTTCGGTACGTCGCAAACCCTCCATAAAGGTGCCGAACGACAGCAGAGACCGGCGGATCAACACCCACTCGAGCAACGCTCCGGTGATCAGAAACAGGGGCAGCAACAGCAGAATCACCACCTGAAGGCGGTACAGCGGTTCTTCAATTTTGCGGTTTTCCAGGGCAGTCTGAATGATGTAGTCGTTGCGGCGGGTTTGAACGTAGGTCAGAAGACTTTCGGCGCGCACATCGAAGCCAATGAAGTTTTTGAGGGCGACGTTTTGCACCAGCGCCTTCTTTTCCTTGAGTTCTTTGAGGAACTCCTTGTCGATTTTGACCTCGTCCAGATCCTTGCGGTTGGTGCCGACGGGGGTACCATCGGTTTTGTAAATGCGGACAATCAGCCCGGCCAGCAAGGGTGAGTTTGAACGCGCGTTGGAATTGATCCAGTCGCGGGCCACCTGGGCAAAGTTCTGCTCGTTGGCCTTGGTGCGGGCATAAATCACCCAGTAGACGTTGATCGAGTCTTCCAGCCCCTCGACCTTGGACCGCAGCAGAGCGTCGGTGTCATCGTAGAGAACTTCTTGAAACCGTTGGAGGACGAGGGCCGAAAACAGGGTCAAAAGGAGAAACAGGAAAACGGTCAGCTGAAAGGTCAGCGTAAACCGGATGCTCCTATTCTTCGCCAAGGGTGTACCCTGCCCCCCGGACCGTTTGGATGAGTTTCACAGGAAAATCGTGGTCGATCTTCTTGCGAAGACGGTTGATGTGCACATCAATCACATTGGTGGTGGTGTCGAAGTGGATGTCCCAAACCTTCTCGCTGATATCCATGCGCGAAAGCACCACCCCTCGATTTTCCATAAGGTACTGAAGCAGCGCAAACTCCTTGGTCGAAAGGTCGATGGCCAGACCACCGCGCTCCACCTTGCGGGTTTTGCTGTCGAGAACCAGGTCGGCAATGCGCAGCCGCATGTCGGCCTGCTGTTGGGCTTTTCGGAGCAAGGATCTGACCCGGGCCAAAAACTCCTCGAAGGCAAAGGGCTTGGTCAGATAATCGTCGGCCCCGAGGTCCAGACCCAGCACCTTGTCGTGCACCGAATCCCGGGCGGTCAGAAAAATGATGGGGGTCAGCCGCCCTTTGGAACGCAACACCTGGCAGACATCCATACCATCCCGCTCGGGAAGGCCGATGTCGAGCACAATCAGGTCGTACGACCCGGTCAGAGCCTTTTCAAGCCCCAGGTTGCCATCATGGGCCAAATCCACCAAATAAGATTCTTCCATCAAACCACGTTTGAGAAAGTTGGCAATTTTGACTTCATCTTCGACCACGAGAATCCGTTGGTTCATAAGTCTATCTTGGATCTCACCCGGGGGTCTTGGCAAGGGGCCCGGCTTCGCGGACCCCTGCCAGACGGAAGCGGAACTCGCTCCCCTGCCCAAGCACACTTTGAACCTCGAGACCGCCACCGTGGCGCAAAGCGAATTCCTGGCAGATCAGCAGACCCAAGCCGGTTCCCTTTTCACCCAGAGTTCCCTGGCCTTTAATGTGTTCGCCCAGATGAAAAAGCTTCGCTACTCTGGCAGCATCCATTCCCAGCCCCCGGTCGCGGACAGAAACCTCCACGAAATCCCCGTTCAACGTGGTGGACAGCTCCACCAATCCACCAGGGTGACTGAACTTGATGGCATTGGAAAGCAGGTTGCGCACAATGGTATGAACCATATTGGAATCGCACAACGCCCAATAGCCCTTTGGTTCATACGCCATTCGAATCTGCTTGGCAGAGGCCCTGGCTTCCATCAGGGCAAGAGCCTCACTCATCAAAGCGTCCAGGTTGTTGGGTTCGGGCTGGTAGACAATCTCTCCCCGCTGGGCTTGCGCCCAGTGAAGAAGACTCTCCAGCAAGTGAAAGACTTGTCGGGAACTCAGCGCCAGCTCTCTATGGATTTCCATGATTTCTTCGGGTTCCATACTGGTGTCGGGTTCGTTCAGAGCTTCAAGAAGGCGCGCAATGGCATCCACGGGCCCCAGCAGGTCATGAGCAACAATGGCAAAGAATTTATCCTTGGTGACGTTCACCTCAGCCAACAGCCGGTTCTTCTGGGCTAATTCTTGAGTTCTTTCTTCCACCGTTGTTTCGAGTCCGGTGATGGATTCCTTGAGCTGTCTGGCCATGGTGTCAAACGATCGCGCCAGCAGGTCCAGCTCCCGGTAGGCACCTGTGGGAACACGGTAGTTCCAATCTCCCTTGGCAATCCGCTCTGTGGCCGACACAACCAGGTCGAGAGAGTGCAGGGTTCCCCGCAAAACGGCAAAGCCCAGCAAAATGGAGAGGAAAAGAGTCAGCAGAGACAAAAGAATGGTGAGGCGGAAGTTGTCGTCCAGTTCCTTGGTGAAGGCCGCCTGGGGCAAACTGACCAGAACCAGCCAGTCGAGGTTTGCCTGGCGGAACGTGAGAACTTCCAGCTGCATGACACCAGAGGGGGTCGCAAAGCGGTAGCCGCTGTCCTCCAGCGTGGCCAGGGTTTTTTGGGCGAGAAGCTGAGAGTACAACCCGGGGAGAAACGGGTGTTTCAAGTCGGCGATACCATAGCGGGTAAACGAGGTGCCCTCGCCCCCATGGTTGGGCAGACCCAGGGAATTTCCTACCAACAACCCGGTTGCACGTTCCACAATGGTGATGGTGCTGCCGCTGATCGGACTCATCGACCCCAGGTACCCGTTGATCCGGTCCAAGCGGAAATCAACGCCCAGCACGCCCAAGAGCCCCCCTTGGCCGTCAAAAATGCCCTGGACGGCTGTGATAGCCAGGTCTTTGTAGACAAAGTGGCGGTAGATGGCACTGTAGAGTGGATCGGGTGAGGCGGCACCAGCCTGATACCAAGGGCGGGTGCGACAGTCAAAGTTCTTGATCACCGTCACCGCTTCGAGGGGATTGCCCGCCGCATCGATGGAAAAGTACACCGAACTTCCCCCGGTGCTTTTGTCGTTATGAATGGCTTCGATACCGTTGGCTTCGTTGCGCCTGGCACCGTAGAAGCTGGCGTCCGGCCTGCCATAGAACGAATAGGAAACCTGGGGAAAAGCCGTCATCTGCCCCGAAAAAAAACGGTCCCTGCTGGCAGCCTTGTCGATATCCAGCAGACCGCTGGCAAGGGCATTGCGGTTGACCTGATTGAGCACCATCGGTTGCACCATCAGCGCCGTCAGGTTGTCACCAACTTCGCGGGCCAGTTCGCTGCTGAGCTGATCGACCACAGTCTCGGCGGCTCTTTGGCCGCTTTGCAGTGTCAGTACCGCAATGAGTGCCGCGCCGCCACCCAACGTAAGAATCAGCGGCCCCGCCAGAGCCAACCAAAGCGGAACGCGAAATGTTGCTTGTCCCATAGATCTGTTATAGTTCAAAGCATGGACATCGACAAATATTATGAGGGATTGCTCTTCAAGCAGGAGGGCCAAAACGCCGAAGCCCTGGCAGCGTTTGAAGAGGCAGCCGGTGAGGACCCTGCCAGTGCCCAGGTTTGGAATGAAATCGGCCTGCTGTTTGACGACGACGGCCGGACTTCGGCAGCGGCACGGGCGTACGAAAAAGCAGTGAACTTGGACCCCGGTTTTGCCAAAGCCTGGAACAACTGGGGCGTCACCTTCTTTGTTCGGGGTGAGTACACCCAGGCCAAGACGAAATTCGCCGAAGCGCTGCGGCTCGACCCCAAACTCAAGAGTGCCCGGCTCAACTTGGCCGATACCGAGGCTCAACTGGGGGGCTGAAGGCTACTTCCGGGAAGAAAAATCGTAGGTGTAACGCCCCTGGGCCACCAGTCCGGTTCCGTTGGCAAAGGTAGACTTCTGAAAAGCGTAGAACACGGCCTCATCCACGGGATTGCTGCCGGAGCCCTGTTCCACCTTGGCTTCGAGCAGCGGTGGATTCTCTCCCGGCATTCGGGGGGTACCGAGCTTGAAGGTGATCACTACGGGTGTCAGGTTGCGGCCCCGTTTGTACTCGGCGTTGGCGACATCGTAGCCGGCTTCTTCCAGAATTTCCCACAGGGCGGGACGAACGGCCAGGCCAGGGTCAGACCCAAGGGACAGTCCTTCCGAGGTTTTGTTGTAAAACTGCAATAGCAAGTCCCGCCGCTCGTCAATGGAATACAAATCGGTGGCCTTGATCCTACCCAGAATCGCAGCCTCGATCCGTGTGGGCAGCGGCATAAACAGATAAACCGGCCAGTAGGAATTCTGGCTGATCTTTTCACCCTGGGGTTTGAGGATCAGTTCGGACGAGTTGCCCTTTTCACTGCCCCGTATGACCTTTTCGGTGACAACGGGCTTGGGGAGCGGTTTTGTTTCAGATTTCGTTTCAGGCTTGGCCTCTGTGGGAGGCTGGGACTTCACGGGTAGGGCATCGGGTTCGGGGGCGGACTCACGGGTCTCCTCAACGGCCATCATGGCCGGATCCTGACGGGCACTCATCAAAGCCTGCATGGCCTGATCGGGAAGAGCTGACACCGATAAAGGCAAATCTTCCCCGTCAGGGTTTCCCAGTTTGACGGTAAGGGACTCACCCTGCTCGCCCACATTGATCAGGGGAGCAAAGCCACCCCAGGCGGTCAGTGCCAGAACGATCACAGCCAAGGAGACACTGCCCGACCAGGCAAGCCTGCGGCGCCGGGTCTGCCGTTTGTTCCGCCAGCCTTGCCAGGCCAGGGTCGCTTCGCTCAACTTCATAGCCTGACCTGTCCTACTTCGCCGGCCCGGCGAGTTTGGTCATCAGGTTCACACCCGTCACCTTGTTCTGACGTAGAACGTCGAGCACCGACACCACCGACTGATAGGGGGCATCGCGACCGCCCTCGACCACCACGCGGAGGGTCTTGAGGTCTTTTCCCTTCAGACGGTCCTTGAGAAGCGTGTCGAGGCTTGCCAGGGTGGCTCGGTCGCGGCCCAGCCAGATCTCATCCTCACCGGCAATTGTAATTCGCATTTCGGTGATGGTGACATTTGCCGCAGTGGTGCTTTTGGGCAGGTCGAGCGCCAACCCAGGTCCGACACGGAAAACCGTTGCCACCAAGAAAAAAATGACCATCATCAACACAACGTCGATGAGCGGGATCAAATTGGGGGTTCCTTGAGAAACCAACCGGCGGGGAAGTCTCATGACGGACTCTTCACAAGGCGGACCAGATCGTTGGCCTGCCCCTCCAGTCGGCCGATGACGTTGTTGGCTTTTCCGGAAAGCCAGGCGTACACCACCATGGAAGGCACCGCAATCACAATGCCGGCGGCGGTGGTCAGAAGGGCCTCGCTGATCCCCTTGGCCAAGACCGAAGGATCAGAAACGGCACCAAATTCACCCAGCACGTTGAAACTGTTGATAATGCCGGTAACCGTTCCAAGCAACCCGATCATGGGCGAAATATTGGCAATGACATTGATGGTGGAGATCGAGCGTTCAATTTGCGGCAGCTCCCGCACAGCGGCATCACGCACCGCTTCCCTCAGGTCAGTTTCACCCATAGCCCGGTTTTCAAGGGCAGCCCGGATCAAGCCGCCGATGGGGGCTTCCACCGTGTCGCAGATGGCCAGGGCTTCGTCGTAGTGGCCCTTTTCGGTGGCCCCTTTCACCCGTGCCAGAAGCTTGTCCTCATCGGAGCTGATCTTGCGGAAGTACAAAAGACGCTCTACCAGAATGGCAATCACAGGAACCGCAAGAAAGAGAATGACCCAGAGTACGGGTCCGCCCTTGATGAGAAGATCAAACATGGAAGCCTCCGTTCTCAAGGGTACTGCGGGCGTGAGGGGAAATCAAGCTGAGAACCTTGGGGCGATTGTCGTAAGCCTGATTGGCGAGTAAACTGCACGCATGACTTTCAGCTATGACAAACTGCAGGAAAGCTATTTGGGCTATGCGGCTGTCTATGTCTGCATCAGCTTGGGCTTTCTCATTTTACGGGGTATGGACAAAAAGGAAATCGGCCCAGGGTATTGGGCCGTCAGCTTTCTTTTCAACGCCCTGGGTTTCACCCTTTGGTCGGGGGCTATTCCCCTCACTCCGACAGCGTACTACCTGCTGGGCGAAGTCTGCCACATCATCGGATTCGTGGTGCTGGTGGCGGGAGCTTATCGGTTTTTTGGAAAACCTTACCGGAAATGGAACGCCGTTTTTCTTCTGGCGCTGGTTGGGGTCTGGTGCCTTGCCATCGCGCTGTTCCGCGACTACAACCTTGTCTCTGGATTTCTGGTCAAGGCGGTTCGGGCCGTCATATTCCTTTCGGCAGCCTACCTCTTGCTCCGCGAAAGAGCCCGCGAAAAACTCGCCGGCATCACCATGGCTGGTTACAGTCTGGCGGTGTGGGGCACCTACATCATGGTTTTCGCGTTTATCACGCTCAATCCCTATATCTATGTTGGTTTTTTGGTAGGATTCCATGTGCTGGCGGCCTTCGGAATGGTTGCCATGGTGCTCGACAAAATCCGGCTCCGCGCTGAAATCAGCGAGGAGCGCGTTGCCCATCTGGAAGGAATCCTGCCGATTTGTTCCTATTGCAAAAAAATCCGCGACGAAAGCAACCAGTGGCAGCGGGTGGAAGAATACATCGAGGACCGCTCAAAAGCACAGTTCTCCCACGGCATCTGCCCTGATTGCTTCGAAAAACACAAACCCGATCAGTGATGGTGGCCGTGTTCTCCGTGCACATGCCCATGCTCCAGCTCTTCTTTGCTGGCGTCACGGACACTGACAACCTCGACATCAAAGGCTAGGGTCTGGCCGGCCAAAGGATGGTTGCCGTCGATGGTCACCATGGTGTCGGAAATCTTGACCACCCGCACGTGGAAAATATTGCCGTCTTCGTCGTCGTATTGGAACTCTTTACCGACTTCCAGCTCTTCGCCGTCGTCGAATTCCGCGCGCTCAACCTCTTCGATCAGTTCCTCGTCGCGCTCGCCATAAGCATCTTCGGCCTTGACGACCACCGAAAGCTTGTCACCGGCTTTTTTGCCTTCCAGCTTGCTTTCGAGTCCGGGGATCAGGTTGCCGATGCCGTGGATGTATTCGAGGGGGTCGTTGCCGACGGAGCTCTCGATGAGGGCCCCCTTGTCATCCTTGAGGGTGTAATGAAGGGTGGCGACTTTATTGGAGGCGATCTTCATGGGAAGCTCCTTAGAAAATGAATCCGCACAATATACAGGAAAAAAGGAGTATCATGACAGTCTAGGGAGGGCTGCCATGACCAGAATTTCTGTCAAGACGCTCATTTATTTTGTGGTTCTGGCCGTGAGCGTACCGCTGGCGCTGGCGTTTGCCGAGCTGATTACTGGTTTCACCACGTTGGAACCCTTTTTGGCGGCCTGGTCCTGGACTAGCATTGTCTGGGTCTTCGGTTCCAACGCCTTGGCCTGGTGGGGTCTCGACAGAATGGTAAAAGCGCTTGAGGCCTCCCCGGAAGGGCATCGGGTGATGCTTCCCCTGATCTTTTGGATGCTCTGGGGTCTGATTGGTTCGGTTGTGCTTTCCCTGTTGTTGCATTCCAATTCTTCCTATGCAGCCGACCTTGGCGGCCAGGTTGTCGCCGCCATCTTCTCGGGGGCGGTCGGCTTGTTCATGGCCATTCTCGGGGTTCTCCACACGGTCAGTGATTTCGAGGTTCTGGTTCCCTTTGATAACGGCAAGGGAGGTTACCGCTTGGCGGGACACCTGGGGGTCAAGCTTTTTCTGAGCGTGACACTGACGGTGTTCGGTTTTTTGCTGGGGACGGCGGGAGTAGCCTTGATGTCCATCCACGGGGGGCTGAGTATTGTAGATGCCGTCTTGCGGCTTTTGATTGTAGGGGTACCCTTTTTGCTCCTCACGGTGCTGGAAGTCAGCTTGTTGTCACGCATGATGACCAAGCCGCTGGTGGGTGCTTCCTCCTCGCTGGAAGCCCTGAGCCGCGATGACCTGCGGGCCGTCCTTCCTGAAACCAGCCGTGATGAGCTGGGCCTGGTTTTCCACAGCCTCAACCATTTTCTGAGCCGGTTGCGGACCACGGTGGCCGAAGCCAGAACGCAGGCCCGCAGAAACGGCGAGCGCAGTGTTCTGCTGGACACCTTGGTGGACCGCGAAAACCAGCTCCTTGCTGAAGTAACCTCGCAGGTCGCCCTTCTCGAGACCCGTCTGGAAAAGCTCGACACCGAGGCGTCGGGAGCCGTAGACGGTGCCGCGAGCATGGGTCAGACCGTCACTCGGCTGCGCAAGAATCTCGAAGCTCAAACCGGGGCCGTGCAGGAAACCTCGGCGGCGGCCGAGCAGCTGCTGGCCGGAGCCCGCAGCATTGCCGAAGTAGCGCAGGCCAGGCGCAAAGCCGCCGATACCCTGGGGACTGTTTCAGAGAGAAACCGGTCGGACCTTCAAGGTGCCCTTGAGGCGATGAAAACCGTAACGGGTCAAATTGAACGGCTGAGCGAACTGAACAGGGTCATTTCCAAGGTGGCCGCGCAAACCAACCTGCTGGCCATGAATGCGGCCATCGAAGCGGCGCATGCCGGCGATGCAGGCCGGGGGTTCAGCGTCGTGGCCCAGGAGATCCGCACTCTGGCCGAATCGTCGGCTCTCAACGCCAAAAACTCCTCGACCTTCCTCAAGGGAATGGTCGAAAGCATCGGCAAGAGCAGTGAAAGCCTGGGCCTGGTCGACCGCTCATTTCTCGAAAGCCGCGCTGTGACCGAAGGGGTCATCGAGGGCTTTGAGGAGATTGGAACCGCTTCGGCTGAAATTGAAGAAGCCAGCCGGCTGATTGTGGGGAAGATGCTCCAGCTCAAGGACTTCAATGCGACGGTCAACGAGGGGGCCGGGGTTCTCGACAAGGGGCTTTCCACCGTCGATGCCAGTGCCCAGCTATCCCGAGAGGGGGTCGAATCCTCCCGTGGGGAGACCAAGGCCCTCAGAGAGATCACCGGACGCCTGGTTTCGCTGGCGACAGAGATTGGGGGAGGGAGTGAGGACTTGAAGGCCGACTCGGCGGCCATGGCCGCCCGGTTCGAAGGGTTTACTTGCTAGTCAGGCTGAAAACCCCGTCCCAGTCCTTGGCCGGGGGTTCGGCCAGGTAGGCTTCGGCGCGCTGCAGAAAGGTCTGTGCCGGTCCGTCTTTCGGGTCCAAAGCCAGTACCTCCAGAAACAGCCCGCGAGCCTTGTCAAATTCCTGGGTTTCGTAGGCGTCGATGCCGAGTTCGAACTTGACGATTTTTTCCAGCGTGGCCTGATCGGCATCGGTGCGGAAGGCCACCACGTCGAACAGGCGCACGGGAGTGGATATTCCCACCACCCGAACCCGGTCGAGCTTGCGCACCACCACCGAGTCATCCAGGCGGTCACGGGTCGACTGGCTGGTCAAAATCCAGGTGCCGTACTGCTTGTTGACGCCTTCGAGGCGGGCCGCCAGGTTCACCGCATTGCCCATCATAGTGTAGTCCATGCGGCGGGCCGTTCCCATATTGCCAACCGTCATTTCACCGGTGTTGATGCCGATGCGGGTCAGCAGCGGAACGTGGGAAAGCCCCTCCGCCAAAAAGCGTTCGTTCATGCCCGCCTCAACCTTTTTCATTTGAAGCGCGGCTTTCACCGCCTTCTGAGCGTGGTCGTCAAAAGCCAGCGGCGCACCCCAAAACGCAATGATGGCGTCGCCCTCAAACTTGTCGATGGTTCCCTGGGTATCGAGAATCTGGTCGCTCATGCCCGTCAGGTAGTGGTTGAGCAGCGTGACCAGGTCGTTGGGGTCCATTTTTTCACTGACCGTGCTGAAACCCTTCACGTCGGTGAACACCGCTGTCAGCACCTTTTTTTCACCGCCCAGCTTGAGTTTGTCGGGGTCGGCTTCGAGCTGTTTGATAACCTCGGGACTGAGGTAGGTGCTGAACGCACCCCGGATATAGCGCTTTTCGGCCTCCGTTCCCCAGAATTTCACCAGCGTCAAACCCAGTACCGTCAAAAAGACCGTTACTCCGGGCACAAAGACACCCGGATACGTCCCGCTCAGGGCATAGTACAGCCCCGCGGCGGCCAACAGCCCCAGGAAAATGGAAAAGCCGACCAGCACGCCGGCGAGGGTGCCGATGCGGTTCATCACAATGGCGACCAGCACGGACAAAAGGGCTCCCAAAAGGAACGAAGCCCAACCAGGCCACTCGTTCATCCACGCGGCAGTCAAGATGGTGTTGGCGATGGCGGCATGGGTGCCGACCGCATAGTAGGCCGGGTCGAAGGGGTTGACCGCGACGTCGGTGGTGGCAATCGAAGTCCAGCCATAGAAGGTCAGCGAGCCCTTCAAACGTTTTTCCAGGTCGGCGCGCAAATCAAAGTAGGCTTTGGCCTTGGCCCGCAATGCGGTGAAGGTCTGCGCCACATTTTCCAGCACTCCGGGAATTTTGTCCTTAGAAGCCTGAGGAACCTTGGGGTCCTTGGCCTGAAACTCCAGCACCTGCCTGAGCTGCCTTTCCAGCGGGCCATCCACCAGGTCGAGAACGGCCTGCCGCCACGTGGCCGACTCGGCTTCAGCCACCGCATAGGCTTCGGGATCCCCGTTGGCGATAGCGGCCGTGCGGTCGATCCGGGCTTGATTCCACGCCCCGTCGAGGTCGGCGGCCATATACCCGGCCTTCTGCATGGCGGCCACCTGTTCCGCCAGCGAAATTTGGGCAGCGCCTAGGTTCTGAAGCTCACTGACCCCCACATGGATAAAACTGTCGCCGTATTTTTCATGAGGCCAATTGATCACCATTTGGCCGTCGGGGTCGAGGGGAATCACGACATCGGGCCTGGCATTTTGGGCCAGCGCGGAAGTCTTCAGGGTGATCTTGTCAGCGGCCACCTCGATGGCGGGCTTGCCCAGTCTCACCCACAGGGGCGTAAACGCCAGCTGACCAAAGAAGCGGTCAGCCTCGCCGTTTTCTCCCGGCAGACGAAAGAGCAGATCGATGCGCCGCAACGTTCCGTCAATGTCTTTGTCGACGTTGGTCATTCCCGCACCGGCGGCGTTGGTAGCAATCGAGACAATGGCACCCCGCAGAGTCGTGACCGTCTTCACACGGCTGACATCTCCGGTAACCGGGCCGATGGTTAGCTTGTCCTTCAAAAACGCATAGGCCTCGAGGGCATCGGCATTGTCATTGGTCTGATTGTAGTTGAGGGTGGTAAACGCCCGCCCGAAGATTTTGATGGCATTTCCCAGGTAGGTGTCGTTGTCGCGGGCGGTCAGCAGCACCCCTTCGCTCAGCAGGGTTTTGCTGGCGTCGTAGGCTTCGTCGAGCAGCAGCTGCCGGTCCTTCAGAGCTTCAAAAACACCGGCCAGCTCTTCACCCTTGGCCACCAGAACATCGTCGCGCTCACGGCTGTTGACGCCGACCGGCCCGCGGTCGACAAACTCAACGTCGAAGGATAGCGTATCGGCCCCCAGCGACTTCAGGTCAGCCAGGTAGTTGGCGTGCAGGTCACGGCTCCAGGGCCAAGTACCCACCCTCTGAATGGCAGGATCGTCAATATCGACAATCACGATCTCGGGAAGTTCTTTAGGAGGAGGAACCAACCGGGTATACACATCCAAAATCTGCAGCTCCAGCTGACGGGTCACTCCAAACAGCGTCAGCAGTCCCATCAGAACCAACACGGAAAGAGGAAAGGCCACCTGGACCCACGATCTCGACGTTTTCATGACCAAAAGCATAAGGCATTTTTTTTAATTGTGGTTTATATTAATTCCAAGTTCATTTCAAAACGGGAGGGATCCATGCGATCCGTACGTTTCGCCGTTCTTTTGGCTGTCGTCATGACCAGTCCGCTCATGGCGCAGGCTGTGTCCGACGATGAAGTCATCGACCGACTGTTGAGCCAGACCAGCATCACGTGGGACAACGCCGCCTGGCTTGTCGGCCGCACGGTGGAAGCCTTCGATGAGAACATCACTCCGGCGCAAGCCGCTGACAAGGCGATCTTGGCCGCCTGGGGGCCCGTGGGACGGGCACCCGATGAACCTGTGGACACCGCGGCCTATAGCCAGCTGTTAATTCAAGCCCTGAAAATTCCCACCGGCATTATGTATTCCTGGTTTCCCGGTTCCCGCTACGCCTACCGTGAACTGGTCTTCAACCGGCTGATCCCTGGTTCCAAAAAACCCGACAGCCCTGTTTCCGGACGCGATGCCATGCAGTACCTTCAATCGGCCCTCTCCTGGAAGGAGGCCCGGCAGTGAAATACTTCCCGTTAGGGCTTCTCGCCCTCTGCCTTGCCACACCGCTGTCCGCCCTGGAATGGGGCGGTACCGTTGAGAACAGCACCTCTTCCACCGTCATCCCTGCGGACAGTACCAAATCTTCAGTCTCGGATTCCTCGGTTTTGCGGATTTGGGCCAGCCAGCCCGTTCTGGACAGCCTTTCGTTTCTGTTCAAAGGGAACCTCAGCAACGCCTTCAACCTGAGCTTCGCCCCGGGTTACCCCATGACCGACACCATTTCAGGGGGAATCGACTATCTGGTTCTCACTGGTGAGAATTTCAGCGTGGGCCGTACCGACTTCCGTGACTTTGCCGGAGCCGTGCTCAACACCAAGCTCGATGGAGCCAGCTTTTCACTGGGCCTTGGCAACTTGGATTTCAAGGTTGCAGCGGGCAGCTCGGCACTGCTTTTTAAATCGGGCAGCACCATGATCATCAGCGAGGACGACCGCAAGGACCGCCTGATAGCGGAAAACTTCACCAAGCCCGAAACCCTACTGGCTACGCCCCGGGTTGTGGCCCTCCTCGAGTCGAATGTTCGTCAAATTCTTCCCGACCAGACCCTGCATCTTTCGCTGGTGGGTCAGTACGACCTGCGGCCCGGTCAGGCTGCCGACAATTCTCAGGCCAATGTGCAGAGCAACCTACGCAAAGGCGCTGCGGTTTCCACCGCGTCGTTCGGGGCCGGTTGGGACGGCCGCTTGTGGGGACCGCTGTATTTCGATGTGGCCGGCTACGTGTCAGGCGGAACTACCATGACAGTAGTCGGACCAGAAAAGACAGTGACAGAAACCGTTGCCGGCAAAAAAATCACCAACAAGTACCGGACCTGGAAGCCGTCGTACCTGGTGGGAGGGCTGGGAACCGCCAGTTTGCTGATCATGGTACCCGAGCTGAGTTTCCTTATCGCCAGGCTGGGTACCCAGGTGGGCAGCTGGGACCCAGACGGCGTCACCCCCGAAAGCAACGCCCCCACCAGCAAGGATTCGATGGACCCAACTTTGTACACCGCTTGGACGGGCCTTTCGCAGTCGGGTGCCGGAATGATCTTCAACCCGCAACCGGCCAATATGGTCACCAGCCAGCTGCTGGTGTCATTCAAGGTGCTCGACACCCTTCAGGCCGCCGCTACCTCATTTGTCTTTGTGCGGCCCATGGCCCAGCCTATCTCGGAGTCGGGGTTAAGAGCCACCTCAAGCGAACTGTACCTGGGCGCTGAACAGAACGTCCGGCTGGCCTGGCGCCCCACCAGCGACTTCGGTGCCAGCCTTGGCCTGGGAGTGTTTTTGCCCAATGACAAAGCCCTGTCACGGACCCTGGAGCTCA